>Ga0163149_10007753_pt1 | contig 10759 bp, 11 predicted proteins | sample OliLakLV19MP5G1_FD_148604 | JGI IMG/M metagenome (GOLD analysis project Ga0163149, IMG submission 148604) | Freshwater microbial mat bacterial communities from Lake Vanda, McMurdo Dry Valleys, Antarctica - Oligotrophic Lake LV.19.MP5.G1 | ecosystem: Environmental > Aquatic > Freshwater > Lake >...
CTGAGGTCGTCAAGCATATTGTTCGTGCTCAAGTCTTTAGTTATATTGTTTATCCGACTGAACCGTTCGTGTTCTTTCGTCTACGTTCCATGCATGCTGACGAAATAATATTACACTGTACTGTTGTACACTTTATCCAGAACATCCACCAGAAAACAGTGTTGCGTTGGCAACTGAGATGGCGGTTTCTGCATCGCAAGCGCGAGGACAATGCGCAATTTCATTTTGATGCCCCTCGGATCTAACAGAATAGATAGAACAGGTTGCGCCGGTCAGTGGTGGTACACTTATGTCTTTGGATCTTTGGGAGGTCGCATCTCCGATGTGTGCATTCTACTTTCCGTCGCAGACTGTGGGTTTGCAGTGTTTTTTAACTCTGAAATGTTGATTAAGTTGCAGATTAAATGATTAGTTGATCGCATATCGAAGACGTAACATGAATGAGAATGGTATGGAAAAATTTCAGCTTCCTGTGCTAAATACGAGCGACCTCGTGTGCTCATTGTGCGAAACGATGTGATCGCTGTGCTGTAGAGGACTTTCGATGTGGCAGCTGCACTTCCACTTTTAACACTTTAAGTGCAAAACAGCACCACACTGCCAAAATGCACCAGCAAAAGTTTGTTTTTGGTAAAAGCTCTGCCAGCCGGTCTTTATGATTTGTCGTGATTTGATTCAAGTCGTATTTGCATTTTATAGATGGACAAACCATTGAAAAAAGCAGTGTTGGCGGTTGGCAGTGTGGCTTTTGCAACAGTAGCTTTGTCTACGAGACGCCGAGTGGATTGAAGAGGCACATGCGGCAGTGTGGTACGTTTATTCGTAGAGCTGATGAAGACGACATTGCGATGTTATCTTCCTTCAATTGCGATTTTCTCCACGTGCAGCCGCTAGGGTGGAGGTGTCTGCGCTTCACGTCCCGGCTGCGGGCGACAAGAAAGCTGTATTGTCGCAAGATTTTACAGTCTACCAAATTGCAGACCGTCTGGCAGTCTGCTGTCTACGCTGTCCATGTCTGGTTGAAGGGCCCTTTTCTGTAGTACGAGGTATGAAATGTGTGGAGTAAACATTCCACATGAGCTCAACATCAATATGTGTTTGCGCATGGTTTGCTTATAGATCATCTTCATAAATCGCACAATCTCCAGTTGGACAGTTTTTTAAGTGACAAGGCAATCCTGTGTCTGAAAGAAATTGCGGCACTGAGCGATGCCTCCGAGTTCATTGCGATTCCGGAGAGTACGGGCTGGCGATGCCGGTTGTGTGTCGGTCGGCCGTATTTCTGTGGTTCCATCGACACAGCTACGTCACACCTGCGACGAAAGCACCGCGAATTAGGCACTTCGACTGCTCTGATGACACATCTAGACTCTGTGTCGGTACGAGTGGTCAAGAAGCATCCTTTCATTGTTCTGCCTGTCGCAAGGGCCGATCGATCCGGTGGCGACCTTGCAGATGCGGTGGGAACGAGCGCATACAATGCCGTGTATGTGCGACATATCCCGACTTCTGCCAGCTACTCGTCGAAAGAACTGGGTTTAGGAAAAGTTGGCTTTTTGCACCGTGTTTGTCTGAGACTCACCAGCCCGTTCATTGAAGAGTATTTGACCCGAGACTTGGAGGGGCCAGCTTTACCTGATTTTAAACAAAAGCCCCGGATGAACAGCTTGCTATCAAGCATGGTGAACGTGCCTCTCCACGTAGTGAACTACGGGGAAAATTTGATGTCATCGTGGTGGTCGTATGCCATGGGTGACAACACTCTGGCGTATCGACGAAGCTGGCTGACATCGGGAAGTAGGGGGGATGTTATGAAGCGAACTCGATCTTCTTATAGTATTACGTTGAGTCGGCTGTTAAATTTTATGATGGCAGCGGGTGTGCTGCGTATCGACAAGGAGAAAGATACTGAGCTCAACGTGCCAGCATTGACTGAGGATCTATTCCAAATTTTGGCAAACCCATTAGACGATGTACAGCATTTTGGACACTCGATCGTGGGACAGTTCGTGTTCCTGTCGTATTTGAACACCACTGATGCAGACCGTGTGACGCAGTGCCTGTCCGCTGAAGCACTGCGCAAGACTTTGGCAGCCTTGAAGTACATTTTTCTGTGCGTGTGCACATACTCCTTCTTGCAACAGAGGAGAGATTTACTCGACGTTGACCATCCGGCCGCAATCCATGCTCCCGAGGCATCCAAACTCATCGGTATACCTGTGCCTTCCGTGACGGCGAAGGCAATCTCGGATCTGCTCGTGTCATTCAACACGGTTTTCCACTCCGACGGTTACGTGTATGCTCACATTTGCCGGCTGTCATCGGATTGTGTTCGCGCAGTTGCCACCGAGCCACCGGTCCCTCGTATGCGCTTTGTTGACCAGGACCGGACACAAGTGCAAATGGAGGGCAGAACCCTGAGCTTTCATCGTTTGCGAGACTTAGCCAAAGGCCTATTACTGCAAGCAAGAAAATCGCTTTCCATAGCGATGCGAGGTCACTCAATTGAGTCTTTTGTAAGCGCGGTCACTGCAGCGCTGAAAGACGGCTCGCTGACCGACTCGAGCTTTGACTCGGGCGGGATCATTCAGTTGTTTCGAGTTCCTAGAACGTCAACACCACTACCTGTCAAACATCAGTTCGACTTGTTTCGCAAGCACTGGGACTGTTGTGATATGATAGACCCGTATGGAGATCCAGCCACGTGGCCTAATGGGGCTTTGGCAGCAAGTGCGGTGGCTGAACAACAAAAGTGGCTGGTTTGGTTGCAAGAGGTCCAATCCCTGCAAAGAACATTATTCGTGTTGGTCCTGATTTGCGGCGGAAGCCCGAAGCGCGTGGCTGAGCTCAGTCAGGCACGTATACAGTCGACCGGACCGAGTGCGTGGGAGCAGCGCACCGTGTCCGTGGCGTATGGGACGCTCTCGTTTTGTGACGCGTACAGCAAGACCAGCACCGTGTCCAGCTCAGGCATCGTCAGCCGTCATTTTCTTCCACGCGAGCTAGCCTCTATAATTTTCATATACCTCACGTGCATCCGAGCGCTGGAGGCATCTGCAGCAGCCAGACTGACCCCTCAGCATGCGGTTGACGAACGTGCTGGCTCAGACTTGACATATCTGGCTTATGCAGGCTTCATGTGGACGTGGAAAGGCAAGCGAAGTTCCCCGTCTAATCTTGCCAACAGTGTGGTTCGCGCATTTCGCTCTCACATACATGAAGACATCGGCGTAGCTCGATATAGGCAGATGGTCACGTGCTTGGCTGAGGTGGCGGAACTCGTGACGTCCCGAACGACCCAGTCCTTGATCCGTGCTGGGCTGACTCAAGGCTCCGGCCATGCTGAGTCCACGCGGTCCAAAATTTATGGTAGAGTATATGCTGACTCTTCCATTGCCGAGCTACACGCTGCTGCCAGCGCAAGCTCGCTGTGGCACATTCAACTAGGTCATGAACCTTTGCTTCCGAAAACGGCGGCAGTCGGCCAGCAGATTGCCTCTCCAGAGCTAAAAACTGTAAGTCTACTGTTGGTTTTCCTATTAATTCAGTGTTGACCTTGTCGTGGTTTGCTGGAATCGTGACATGTTTGAGCTGTACAGAACGATACAATCATTTCGGGTGTGACTCCAAACATACCGTCGATCCAGCCGTCAGAAATGCTTCGCACGTTCAGCTCGCATCTGAGTACTTCGGCTGCGGCAAATCGTGTTCGGGGGCTGACTGCACTCCTGTTAACCCAAGGATCGCATCAAGACTTCCCCGGTACCCTCAGTTCGGAGACGGCCGAAGCTCTTGCTGTGATGTCAGTCGAGGTCGCAAGTCTGCGAGGCACGTCCCAAAGTCTACAGCTTCTTACGGGTGGAGCAAGCACCTTTCGCAGCGACCAACAAGCAGAGGGAGTTGCATTGTCTATGGTGCTGCCGTTCAGAGACGCACCCGACCCATTGCTGGTCGTTTTGCCGACTGGTGGTACGCATTTCAATGAGATGGTCATGATGACATTCGGTCGGTCATAATGACATTTTGGTCATGATGACCATTCAGTCATGATGACATTTCTGTCATCATGACAGGATCTGTGACCGTAGTGAATGCTGTCTGATTTGCCGCTGACTTTGGTTATGTGTGCTGTTTACTTCCGCTTAGGGGGGAAATCACTGTTGTGGATGCTTCCAAGCTTGCTGGAGCAGACACGTTCGTGCAGGATCACCACGCTGCTGGTCATCCCGCTGTTGGCCCTACGCGCGGATATTGAAGCGCGGTTGCAACGGCATGGGATACAGTATGTGCGCTTTAGCCCGGCTATCGAAACCAAGATGTTGGACACCGTGTATCCGTTTCCTTATGTTGTGGTTGCTGGAGTGGAGGACCTGGGCGATGCTCTTCTGCGGCATGTCTTGCTCAACCATTCCTTTATCAGGCGCTTGATACTTGACGAGGCACACTTGTGGATCACATCTTCAAGTTATCGGCCAGCAATGCAGCGTGTCGTCGGGCTTGCCAAGTCCGGCTTGGGGATGTTGCTGTTGAGCGCAACGATGACTTCGGAGATGTGGTCACATCTCAAGGCTGCATTCCAGTTGCAGCATGTGACGTGTACGGTTCTTCGAACTCCGAGTACTGCCCGATTGAACGTCAAGTACTCTGTCCAGCATGTTGTGGACGACAGTGCAGCACAGATATTGACTGCGCAGTTGATCAGCGCGCAAGCCGCCATCAGCAGCGGGGGTGGAATGTGCATTGTTTTCTGTTTAACCAAGCGGGTGTCAAACTCTATCGCTGAATACCTACGCACGGCTCTGCCACCTGCAACTATGATCTTCTCCTACCATTCAGACCGCAGCGCCGAGGACAGACATGGCATTTCCAAAGCCGTTCGTAGCCAGACATCGCTGCAGCCTATTGTCGTTGTGGCAACCATGGGATTCGGCACCGGCATCGACCTTCCTAATGTAGATTTGGTGATTAACATCGGAGGTGCCACGAGTTTGCTGGAATATAATCAAGAGAGTGGACGCTCCGGTCGAGACGGGCGAAGAGCTGATGCTGTTTGGATAGAGTGCCCACATTCTTCTAGGGTGCGCGACTACGTGCTGCCACCGGCTCAGCGGATGCCATGGGAGTCATATTCCATGCTCCAGAATTATGCGCTCCCAGATCATCACAGTGACGTGTGCTGTCGACGGGTGAGCCTGGCCCGTTCAGTGGACGACGAGCAGTGCAAATCGTGCCAAGCGTGGCAGGATTCACAACTCCCGGGCACTGCTGTCCAGCTTTGTGATGTTTGTGAGCTTGCGCTGAGTCGCTTGCTGGAAGCCCATGGTTCGTACGCTTATTCTTTACGTTGTTCTTTCTTGGAATCAAATCATCACTTGCTTCTTGAATTCCAGAATTCACCATGCAGCCGCTGACTGCACATGTTGGTCAATCCACCGACGAGCTCAAGTCCATGGGTCCATCGGGGTTCCTGGTGGTTCCAGTTCTGTCTGTTGTGGCGGGAACGGCATCTTCTGATCTCAGTGACCACGCTCTCCGTCTGCCACCAACTGTGTTGTCTCATAAGCGCCCGGCCAACGTTTCCGTGTCCCCTGATAGGCTTCCAGGTGTTCAACCTGCCACGCGCAAGCGCGGGCCGGACGGAAGCCGGTTGTCTATCAGCGGCTGTGCCGAGACAGTTCGCATCAATCTTGAAAGCACTATTTCAGTCTACAACGCTGACCGGGATTTGCTGCAGGATCTGAAGGATGGTATAGCAGCGCAGGTTGCAGTTGGTCCGAACTGTGATGGTTCAGCTATTGGAGCTTGCTTTATATGCCGCACATTTGCTCCGTCAGCAACATCGGCCAGGCGGGGGACATGTCTGAGAAGACATGCGTGTTTCACGTGCTTCAGTCTAAACCATGTTAAGTCGGCGTGTAAAGTCAAGTCCACGATATTGCTGGCGCGCGGGTCAATCTGCTATGGATGCGGACTGCCAGGTGGAGGGACCGGTGGCCACGTTGATTTTGCGGGGCGGACAGTCGAATTTGGTAGCTCATGTGGTAGCTACGCACATAACGTATTGTTACCGTTGTGCTGGTTTGCGTTTGCAGATGTGGCGATAATGGCTAGTGCCGAAAACCCTGCGCGGACGATCCGATCAGATCAGGGGTTTTATGATTTTCTTTTCAGCTGTCCTGTAGACAGCAGAGTTCCCAACATTATCCGATTTGCAGTGTGGCTTCTAAGATATTACTTTCGCTTGATTGTGTGAGCTCTGTCTGATGTAAAGCAAGAAAACAACCGCACATACTTGTACAAAGCAAGCAAGATTGGCTTTGCTGAAATTGCTACTGGTCATTATGACAGTATGGTCATGATGACATGTGTCCTAAACATGTCATTATGACCATGTAGCTGTTAATCCTAATTGAATGCACGGAATAAAGAGTAATTTGCTGTTCGACCACAGCGACGCGACAATTTGATTTCCAGTGCGCACGGAATTTTGTTGATGACGGAGCTCACAGATGCTGATGCGAGAGATTTTCTGTCGCCTGTGCCGGGTGGACGATTTGAACCTGGGTCCGCATGCACTGCACCTACAATTGGATGCGACGCGCCGTCACACCTGCAATCGTACTCGCTTGATTCCTCATCCCCTCCTTTTAGCAGATTGATTGATGAAATGAGTGCAGCAATGCACAATGAGATGGATGTCTCCACCACCACCACCTTTGGTGCAGTGGTTGAGCACAAACAGTGCACTGCTGTGACCGTCGATGATTTTCAATTGACGTCAGAGCAAATCGACGATTTTTTTAATTTTGCCTTGCCTATTCCAAGTAGCAATGCTTCATCTTCCACCAGTGCCGCTGGCAGTCGAGCCATTTTGCCTGTTCGTTTGAACCGAGATGAACCTTTACGGCGTCAACCGTTTGTTTCTAGTACTGGATCCGCTGCAGGAGCTCGCGTGTCTGTCACGACAGCGGACGAACATGTGTTGCAAAAAATTCGTTCCGTCGTAGCTACCCTACAGAAAGATCTCAAGTATCGTGGCGGCTGTTGCATTCCATGTGCTGTGCTGGACGTCGGCAGCAAGCCGGGTGGCCGCCGTCGTGACCGGTGCTCTCGCCACGGATGCCTGCGATGCGGCAGCCTCAAACATGCTTGTGCCACCTGCCCTGTTAAGCACATCACCGCTACTGCTCAAGCGAAGCTTTGTTACTTCTGTGCCTTGCCGATGAGAAAAGATCTGCGGGCGCATGTGCGAGCGGATGGCTGCGTTGCAGATCTCGGGAACGGCTGTGACAGTTTTGCGCGAGGTGTGGTCTTGCCAATAGGTTTTGCCATTTTCAACGGTGAAGCAGCGCTTTCGGAGTCGACCTGTCCTGTGCCACCACGTGCTCGGGACGACTTGGTTGCTTTCACTCAGTGGGCATGGAGTCTGCGCCCCGGTTCGAGCTTTTGCAATGCAGTACATCTTGTGTTGTGGTTTGTAAAAACCTTCAAATTCGCGTAGACCCCAGACTTTGTGTAGCGTTTTGTTGCTACGGTGTATCAGAGCTCGTGATGTGCAATAGCATTGCTTCTCTTGATGGGCTTTATCATGAAGATGAATCAGTATGCTAGCCCTCCCGGAACCCAGGCGGCTCCGATTCAACACCTGATGTACTGATTCGTCACGTAAGGTGATGGATTTGCGCAATCAGGCAAAGTCAGTTGACCAGTTTCAAGCCACAGAACTTCTTGTTCGTCGTGATGACAAGCATTGTCATCATGACATCGTTTGTCGTATTTGTCATGATGACTTCGTCTGTCATAGTGACTTTCGGTCATAGCGACATCATCTGGGTATACCGGGGTTATTCTTTATGTCCTCAATACCCGAAGATGTGTGCTTCGGATGTCATACATGCACTTTTGCCGCGACAAGGTCCTACCTTCACATAGCATAGAGAGTTCAGATGTCTGTGTAGGTGTAATAACCAGTTTAGCTATCACGCTGATGTCCTGACGTTTGGTGTGCATCGGTTCATCTATATTCCCTTGTGTCACCTCACAGCAACACAAGAACAAACAATCTTACGATTCCAGCATGGAGCTCCGATGGAATAAAGCACGGAAAACACTGATCCAATGAAGCTCAAAAGCACTGAAGCACCGAATCATGGTGGAGGCAGCGAAAGCGTGATATCGCAGCGTTGGAGTGATGTTGATCCGGTCTGCATCATCCGGTAATAACGATGCAAAGATTCAACATGTCTGGAAACGCCCAAATTGTCAAAATTATCATTGATGTTGTGGAAATAACAACCTCAGTGCGAGCTGAGATATCATCGCTCAACCATCATGTTGTACAAGGCTTGAAAACGAACAACTATCAAAGCAGATTACCTCATTTTGGCATCCGTTTGCAGTCCAATTGAACAGAAACATACACTTTGCAGAGAACCTGTGAAATCAGAGGTGACGTTGGCTGTCGTGATGGCTTCATTCATCATAGCGATGCTGATTGTCATGATGACTTCAGCGGTCATGATGACTTCAGCGGTCATGATGACTTCAGCAATCATGATGACTTCAGCAATCATGATGACTTCAGCGGTCATAGTGACTTCAGCGGTCATGATGACTTCAGAGGGTCATGATGACTTCAGCGGTCATGATGACTTCAGCGGTCATGATGACTTCAGCGGTCATAATGACTTCAGCGGTCATGATGACTTCAGCGGTCATGATGACTTCAGCGGTCATAGTGACTTCAGCGGTCATGATGACTTCAGGGGTCATGATGACTTCAGGGGTCATGATACTTCAGCGGTCATGATGACTTCAGCGGTCATGATAACTTCAGCGGTCACAGTGACTTCCGGTGTCATGATGACATCGGTGATCATAACGCCTTTGGATGCGTTGGCTGTCATAATTGCTTCAGGAATTATAGTGACATCATGACTTCGGCGGTGGTACTGACGTTCGCTGTCATGATGACATCGGTGGTCATAGTGACGTTAGCTGTCCATATGATTGCATTATCATAGTGGCTTCAGCGGTCATGGTGACTTTGGTTGTTGTGATGACCTCGGGATACTGACTCCAGCGGTCATATTGACGCTGGCTGTCATAATGACCTCAGCGGGTATCAATTCTGTGATGGTCGCAGTGAGATTGGTTGTCATGATGACTTAGTGCTCATGCCGACACTGGTTGTGGTGATGACTGCAATGTATAAGCCGACGTCGGATGTCATGATGATCTCGGCGGTCATGTAAACTTTAGTCGCCATAGTGTCGTTGTTTGTGATTACGACTTCCGCGGTCATAGGGACGATGGTTGTCATGAATCCATCTGTATGATGTCAAGTTCGTTGTTAGGCAATGACTTTTGACTATGCAAAGAGCGCACGGCATTGACAGCGTGGAATCCCTTGAACCAGTGTCGCGGATGTCGCTTTGGGTCGTTATTGTTGATGAGTATGGATTCCCGCTTAAAAATATGAGTCTTTAGAGATACCGGAAGCTGTTCAGCTGGCAGCAAGGCGTCACTCCGTATGTAAACTCACGTGAACAAGGAGCTGTTTCATGCAGAGCTTGAATCGAGCTACACCGGGCTCCAAGATTCTGCTCATAGAACTGGGCATCTGAGAAACTCTGGGGCTGTAATGACTGATTTTGTCATTCGGGTACGATAAAAATGGCTTCAGCTTACCACAATGCATGTAATAAGATTTGCATGTGCACCTTGTGCCATGACACTTTGCTCTGATATGATTTTCTCATTGGATTCCATGGTGAATTCCGCGCAGACTGGTTTCAGCTTTGGTGCCGTTTTGGTGCCGTTTTGGTGCCGTTTTGGTGCCGTTTTGGTGCTGTTTACCTGGTTTCGCTGATTTTCTTTAGGTATTCACCAGAATAAGCGACCGGACTGAATCGATGGCGGCTTTATCGAAACTGCGCTGTCGATTGAACATGTATCGAGGAAGCAATCGGTGGACCAGCTCTCCTGATTGCGTATGCTGCACGTAAAGGCTAACCAAACTGTGAACGTGGGTACACTGTTTGTCGAGCGAATTTGAAAGCATTCTTCAACGGTTCACTGAGTTTTGGGGTGAATGCGGTGCAATATTTCGTCACTATGATACCATGTTATTCAATGAAGCGATGAAAGCGCAATTGACCTGAGTGTGAGTCTCGACAATGATCTTTTTTTTTAAATCAATGCGAATGATCAATCTTCGTTAGATTAGCGATTGCAAGGATGATATACACGAAAAAATTTATGGCATCCTTCGAATGGATTCACAAACGCATGTTGCACCACTGCGAGGACACAATCGACAAACCGGATCCTGACATCTCTTAAAAGGCTTTTGTAACGTCCTCGTGAGGTTTTGGTGAGGTTTTGGTGAGGTCAGTGAGGTTTTCATTCTCCCGTATGCAACAATAGCAGATTAGCGTGCAATTTGATTTCCAAACGGCGAACGAAGTGCATAGACCACAGTCAAAAAACAAGCGGCTCCAGTGCGGCACGAAAAGCTGATGACAACTTTTGAATGAGCAAACATGAAGTGATTATAAACATCATTATGACGCAAGCATTGTGTGAACTGGATGGCAGAATGGTCATTAATGAGCATCGACGAAACAACAAAAAAAGGAATTGAACGTTTAGAACGCATGACTTCGGCGGTGGTACTGACGTTCGCTGTCATGATGACATCGGTGGTCATAGTGACGTTAGCTGTCCATATGATTGCATTATCATAGTGGCTTCAGCG
>Ga0163149_10007755_pt1 | contig 10755 bp, 8 predicted proteins | sample OliLakLV19MP5G1_FD_148604 | JGI IMG/M metagenome (GOLD analysis project Ga0163149, IMG submission 148604) | Freshwater microbial mat bacterial communities from Lake Vanda, McMurdo Dry Valleys, Antarctica - Oligotrophic Lake LV.19.MP5.G1 | ecosystem: Environmental > Aquatic > Freshwater > Lake >...
GATATATTTTTTCAATGCCGGTGCGGGGAGTTACATCAAATTTCCAGCGACCAATCGGGATGCCCAAGGTGGGAATTATACCTCGGCCGGATGCGATTGGTTGCGCTCCCACATCAATCCCCTGACGCGCGAGTTTATTGCGACGCAACAAGAACTCGATCGTTGCAAATATCGATACGGGTCCGCCTTTGGGACCACCCAAGAAACGGGCGTTCCCGTCCGCGAATACAATCCACTCGAACGGGATTGGTTTTCACGACAAGCCATGGCACCGCCGGGGCAAGTTGTGACTACGGGTCCGTATCGAGATTCTTCAGCGTTGCGGGAAGATCAAGATCCACTCTGGGTATTGACCATTGGTCATCCTATTTATGATCGATTGACCAAGGAAGTGATTGGCTGTACTTTGCTAGACGTCAGTGTGGACTCTTTGGAAGAGATTTTACAAGTCTTTACCTTAGGTGTTTCTTCCTCGGTAGCGTTGGTACGATGGACCAATATAGCGTATGGCGATGCTGCGAGCTATGGCGACGACGATGACGGAGTGGGTATTGTTTTGGGGTGTGTCAAATGCAGTGTCGATCGGAAACGTGTGGAACCCTATCACATTACCGAACTCCAAGAGGATTTTGGTGTCGATGAGGAAGTCTTTCAAGGTATGCTCGCCATGGTCAATTATAGTGCTCCTTGGGAGCCACAAGAGGTCAAGGGAATCTACAGCCAAACACTATTTCAGAAGAATGGCCAACTCGTAATGATTTATCCCATCAACCTGCCACAGCAGTATGATCCAGATTACCGACCGGAATTCATGATTGTCATGAGTATTTCCGAGGATGAAATATTTGGCAAGAGTGACGATATGGACGATATGATTTGGTCGGATATTAAATTGGTGGTACGGAATATTTCCTTGATTGGTGTGGGAGGATTGGCAATCATTTTGATATTTTTGATTTGGATTGCACGGTCGCTGAGTAAACCGCTCATGTGGATGCAGGCCACCACATCCCAGGTGATTAATAATGCCGGCCAGGACGACTTGGTGGCGGGAACAGATGCTGCTCCTGGGGGTAATAAAAAAGAAGGAGGACGAGAGTCTCGTTGGGCACCACGAACCGAAGTCACGGTGCTCTTGTCGGAATTCGAAATGATGATGGACATGTTTAGTGGGAAAGGTACGTGCTAAGCTGTGGATGTGAAGTCACGCCAGTCTACATGATTTTTCAACCATTTTAATATCCACATTGTTATCAGGTGCGGCTGAAGTTGCGGATTCCAAAGTATCAGAAGTTGAGAATAAATTCCAATGGAGAGAAGTTTATCAAGTGCTGTACCCGTACGACTTTCGAGCCAACACTACCGACGAAACTGACAGCGAAGAAGAATTTGCAGAGGATGGACAGAGGCCGCCAGCTGACTTTGTTTCCGTCAACACGCAACGCACGTTTATGTCGACACTCACCGAGTTCAGCTTTATTCGGGCCTTGAAGCAACCTTACGAGGATCTGACCACCTCACTCTCTGCGTCAGTTTCATCGATTGCAAACGCAAGTGTTACAGCTGGGATAGAAAAACTACCGGGGTGGGCTCAGAAACTAATCATTAAGTCTGACGATGATGATGAGATGCCTGACTACGTTGTCTCCCCTCCCAGAGCCAACCTAGGAGAGAATATTCGATCTGGTGGCGACCACGACGACGAGGAAAAGCGACCGGTGGAAGTCAGCAGCTCAAGCAGGGTCTTTCTTTGGGTGACACTTTGCGTCGGGATTCCACTTTTACTAACTGCCGGTAAGTCATTCAGGCGCGGTACGGTACTTCTTCCGGCCGCAGCTCATCCTTTCAATATTTTTTTGATTTTTTTGAAAAAGCCGCTGTGGTTTCTAATGGGGAGGTCTGGATCAGATCAAACATTGATAAATGGCTGTACGATGTATCCGAACTGTCTTTCAGGCTGGAGAGTGATGCGATAACAACAGCAGCGCTTGCTCGAGGTAATTCGACACAGTTTGTCCTTGGCAACGCATCGTCGACACAAATGATTCGAAAGATCTCACCTTTGGTTGTTGTTGTCCTTGTGTGGCAGCTGAATTCGGACGTGAAGTGATGTCAAGATATGCCCGTGATTTACACATGTACACACGAACTACTGGATGGCTTTTATTTGGTGCTCTGCGTCGGTCAGCGAGCTTCACGGAATTGCGGACAGGTTCAGAAGAGTGCAAATACTATGAGGACGACCCCGATGCTTGCCCTTTTAAGAAAAGAGAAGTTCCGTGCGATTGCAGCTTGCTTGAAGATGTAAGTCGGGTAGGCATTCCACTGCCAATTTTTTGCAATTAGAATGGCTGTTTGTCTAATGGCATTTCTTGCTTTCTGCGAACTGGGAAGCCTGGTGAAGGGGAGTGTACAGACTATGCTGCAGAGGGTATTGACGCGCGGTATCTGCAGGCATCCATTTTTGAAGGTCCAAGGACGGACATCGATCCATTAACTGGAAATAGAAGGGAAACCTCATTTCCTAACATATCGACGTCGCCTGAGACTACAGAGTGGTGGTCGGACGTTAACGATTTACCGGGTTCCTCGAAAGGGACATCCGCGGCAGGTTATGAAACTACTTATGATCGTGTTCGGACTTTGTCAGCTTTATCTGCGATCCACGCCCCACTCTACAATTATGTCCCACCGCAAGACAGCAAGGTCCGCTTGGGTTCTTGGGTTGGCCTCGAAGCAGACGGAATGGTATGTTTTGACGGGCAGACAGTTGTTTTTTGGACCATGAACATGCTTCTGACTTTTCAATTCATCCCCAGATGATCGGATATAGTGTCGGATGTGATGGCGAACATGCTGATAGTTCATTTACAAAAGCATCGGATGAGAATCGGATGAGTGTTGTTGATCCAGTGATATGCCCTGATCAACAGTACGGATACGATCCTAGGTGTAGAGATTGGTATGTCGAGGCAATAGTACATGGAACGTATTTATCACCTCCATATATTACTGTAGACGGGGACATGTACGTTATGAAGCGTTGGCTAGTTATTTGCCCGAGAGGATGCAAACTCACAACACTTTTTCTGTGCACAGTGCAACGAGTGTCTCCACTGCCATCAAGGACACCTCTACTGGAGAAACTGTAGCAGTTACTCTCTACGACTTTGTGCCTTACGCTTTCATCAAAGCACTAGGTCCGGAGAACACCATAATTGGGAGTGGCCAAAAGGGATTCCCTATTGTCGTCACTCCAGAAACAAATATATTTGCCGGAGACACAGTTATCGGGCCCGACTATGATATGGAGGAGGATGGTCCACAAACTATCCAGAACGTTTCTATGCGAGAGGACCAACCGGGATCTGAGAACTGGCAACGATTTGCTGAAGCATTGCGAATAATGAGGGAGGGGGGCACAGGCAATGTGACGTTTGTACGGACAGTTAATGGCAATAAAGAGACCGCGTTCCTTTCCTACGCCCCTGTCCGAATCGACATCTTTGATCCAATTGACAACCGCAACTTCTCGGCCGGGTGTAATGTGTCAACCAAACTCGTATATTCATTAGGGATCGCGGTTGCTCAGAATGATTTGTACCTACGATATAGAGAAGTGGAAGACGCGGTGGATACCTACCTGGACATTGCGAGAGGCTTGTGCATTGCAGGCATGGTGATCCTGGCGATTTGCTTTGAGATATTAACGTACTTCATCTCGCTGAACATCATTAGACCCATCATCGCCTTGACAAAGATTGTCAAGAGCATCAAAAACAAAAGTTTGAGAGATGAAATCCCTGACGTTGAGGGCGGAAGCCGTGAAGTGACGTATGTCCACGAATCGTTCCAGCGTCTCATGAAAGTTGTGCGCTTTTCGAACACAGCTTTCTTTGCGGGAGATCGGACACGGTCATACCACTGCATGGTATGTAGAAAGGGAAACGTGTTCTTTGTCGCTTGAGCTTTGGACTCATCATGTTTCGTTTGCGGTATCCAGGAGGACGCGCTGAGCCTTTTTATTAAGGTAAGAAGAAGCAGAGGGTACATTCGTTCGCTGCTCTGAAATGTCTAGGGGCAGAAGCCGAATTGGCCTTGCCTGTCGAACTACTTCTCATTATTACTCGTTTTGTCCTCCGCAGCTCGGCAACCAGAAAGCCATCGGTAAGTTCATAATTTGTTGTTTTAATGTAATACCTGTGCCATCATAGAAGGACGTGGATCCGATATTTGAGCGTTTGAGCTAAATTCACCCCTCCCTCTTTCATTGCTTTAGGCGTGGCCAACAATAACTTGGGCACGATGGTTCTCCAAGAACAAATGGAGAGTCACGGAACCGAGAGGCTCTTCGATAATTCTCTCTTCGGGATTTGTATTTCGGAGATTTACTTCACCGGCATCCATTACTTTGACGAGGCGATCAAGCACGGCTCCTTTGAGTACGAAATTAGCAAAGAGACTGACGACCAAGCTTCTTACGCGAAACAGGTATGTTGCAAATGGAGTTGTAAACATCTTCAAATATCGGCATAGTTTTGCTAACCCTTGAATTACGCTGCTACTTTGGACGCATCAGCTTTCCAACAGGCACTTCAACCGCGGCATGTTTTTAGTAGTACGTGGGACTACGGCGGTTCTGTGTATTCGTTGCTGAGTTTCTTGTCTTGCAGGGTCCTTCTCTTCACAGGGCTTTGTGCGCCTTTCACCGGCCATTTTTTTATTTGCCTCTCGCCGCTCACGCCACTGTTCATTTCCTTTTTTTGATAGGTCGTTAAGCATCACCCCCTGTCACCGAGTTGGATCGAAGAGGACGGTGTTAGCGACCTTCTTATGGCTAAAGATTTGGACCTAGAAGTTCGTCAACTGCTCCACAAATACCACCAATTCAAAGCGAGTGAAGTCAACGAATTTGAAAGTCTGTTACGCCGAGCCCGGGGCATTCTTCTCCTTATGCGCAACTACGATTTTGAAGATCCTTGGGGAATCGAGTCGTTAATCGATCATGCTCAGATCTTGCTCAACGAGGCCAGTCCAGTATCCTCCAATTTGTTCCAGTCCATGAATATGGTTGGGCGAAGGCAGCAAATTGACGACCTAAAGATTCAACATGCCTTGTGTAAAAAGGAGTTTGAGGTGGCTGCCAAGATTGGTAAGATATGACAGAACCGGCTAAAATTTCATTTCCTGTCAGAAGAGTCTCTCACGAAGCAGCCCATTCCCTTACCTGTCTTCTCTCAATACTGTTTTTTTGTCGTCATGGCTCTCTTGTTCGTTTCTTTTTTTATAGCCATGCGCGTGTTGGTGGAAGACGAATACATTATCGATACGGTCATTGTGAATTCCATTACTGCCGTGGACCGGTATTACAAGGCGGAAAAGATTCGGGTTCCTACCGTGAATGCGGCGCAATATTTGGCGCGCGACACACGCAAGGCCCAAGTCAATACCATGCGCGAGGCGAAAAATGTTTTCTTTTGTTTGGATTACAGTGGTTCCATGGCCGGGGAACGCATGGAACGTGCCAACAAAAACCTGTTGTGGGTGTACAATGAACATTGTTCCGACAAAGACTATGTGGGATTTATTCGATTCAATCACGACATCGACGAGAAATTGTGGTTTCCCTTGGGCAAGAAGGGCGATTGGGGTCAAGTCCAAGAGGCCATCCTCCAACTGGCGGTGGATGCCGAAGGTGGAACACGGCTGTACGCGGCCTTGAATCGGTGTGTGACGCAAATTCAAAACATTGAAACGAAAAATGACACTTGGATCATTGCGTTGACGGATGGAGAGTGTAAGTGAAACATCTCTCCTTTGTTTGTGACTGCTGCCTTTCTAGTAGTATCGATCCTTTCTCACTTGCATACGCTTCTCATTTATTCGTGTTTAATATGCATCTCCGCCATTACTAACTTGCACGAACAGCCTCCTGGGATCACCCCGCCAGTAAGGTTGTAGAACGGATCGTCAAACTCAACAAACAACGGACCGTCAAGCTGCACGTGATTATCATTGGCTTTGAAGTTCCCGAATCGGTGGTGGAGACCTGTCAAAAAGTGGCGACCGGTGTGAGTGACAAGTCCTTGTACGTCGATGCACGGGGTGGATTGGATGAAATGGACAAGGCCTTTGAACAGGTCGTCTCGGTGATCGGTGGCAGTGCCATTACCATGGAGACCTTTTAGAGCGTCCGAGGAGGAGGAACATCCTCGCCATCGTATGATCGCAGCTGGTCGAATGAATTCCGCCGCAACTCGGCAGCTAATTCGCTGTAGATTCTGGATGATATTGTAAAGTAATCCTGATACATATGCTAGCTAGTTGAAGTTTTTGCCAATGTAGTTCCATTACTTTAAAATGTGTTTGTGTGTGTGCTCTATAAGATCTATGTGTCTATACTGTGGGATGTGTGGTGGTATATATATATCTGTCTTGGATTGCCTGTATCTATAATGGGTTGTGGTCCACGATGCCTCTAACTGTAAACCGATGATGGGGGCCTCTTCCTTTCTTTCTTGTTGTCGTTGCTTCATGCATTATGAAACTGTATGATTCTGTCGTTGTTGTTTCTTGTGGAACTTTTGTGTTAATGAGACCCTACTGCACCTGTTGCGGCTGCTGCTGCCTTTGGAGTTGTTTGTGAAGGGTGCAGTGACGCCCCAAGGTCGATTGAACTTGCGCCGTGACTTGTACCAAATCCTCAGGGCCCTCTTGGGACTCGATCGATTCCAAAGCCCAAGACTCGCCGCCGTTGTTGGTAGCCAAAGAAATCACACGAACGTCTTCTGGGTGAACTTCCGGTGCCGCTTTGGCGGTAAAGATAAGTTGAATGGGTGACGTGACGGATAGTGCTTCAAGGGGCGCAGATCCACAGGGAGCGGCGACTAGCATGGTTTGCAAAGGCCATCGATGGGGTTCTTCGTTGGAGGACGAGGTATCCGACAAGGCATACATCGTGACCTTGTACACCTCCGGGAGACTTTGACTCGCAGAAGCGGAAATCTGAAAGATGCCTCCTTCTTTTTGACGACCAATGTAATAGACGACCTTGGAATCTTCCACGTCGGACACCACAATGTAGACTTCTTGTTCGTGGTCTGGCTGCTGTACGAGCACTGGAAAGTCTTGGCAATCCGTACTGTCTTCGGGGCATAGACCGCCATGGTAAAGGAACCCATGCGACTGGCACTTGGGTGGCGATTGCACGATTTCCAGATTGATTAGGTCTTCACAGTTGGTCAACAAACTGAGACTTCCTCCTCGGACGCCAGCTGCAGATGTCGAGACCAGAGCGAGACCGAACAAGAGGGTAGCTGTAGGAATGAGGCGAGCGTAGTGAAGCATTGTTATTTCAAAAGTCTTGGCCGAATTTATCTTTATTATGTGAAAGAGAGATTGTATACTAGTAGATGTAGTATTAGCTAGTAGTTTGTGGGTTGGGTTTTTGTGAGAAGATAGTTTTGTGGCGAAGATCAAAATAATTGATCCATCAATCAATCAAACAACGGGCATCTTATCGTGCTTGGTAGAGAGAGGCATCAATCGTTCAAAATTAAACGGCAAACTTCCATAGATTCTGAGAAGTTCTGTCAGATTTTCAGCGCCTATGCTAGACCACGTCAACGACTTTTTTTGACGGAAGGCTGGATTTAAATTACCCGCAACAGCCGAGGAGGCATGTGTAACGCTATTAAATTAACCATCTTAACGAATCACACGGGTTCAAAAGCCGATTCACATAAAAGAAAGCCGCCGGGGAGTTGGCATAAGAACGCAAGACTTGGAAGCAGTTCCTAAATACACAGCCAAGCACGAGTCAGATACACATACAATACAGACGAATACATTGAAATCCCAAATCGCCCGCTTCGCAATTCCCCATTCGTGCCAAATATTTCGGATGAATGACAGTAAAGGGGAACACTACTGTACAGTACGACCCGAACGCTCACCAACACGCGGGAAATCTTTCGTGGGAACCAAACTGCAGCCACGGAGAAAGTCACAACCATGCGAACTACCAGATACTTGTAGTAATCTACCAAAAGTCATGTTGGATAAAAAGCTCCGAGAACACTAGTTTTACTTTACGCGGGAAGGCTAACAGATGTTGGTCCATCCAAACAACCAATTTAGCTTTGAAAGACGGGCCATCTAACCAAACAAGACACATGCTACACTACTAGCTAGTATGTACAAGAGCGCGTGCTGATGGGCCATGGCACGGCCATCCAACAAAATAGGTAGCTAGTAGGAGTGCCGCCAGAGTAAAAGAGAAGCACCAGATCTTTCTCAAGGACGACAACCCAAAGACACAACTGATTTAGCTACAACGGGGGTAGCGAGATGGCCGGCAACTCTGAATGGAAGGAGCATTGTAGAAGGCTAGCTACTGTAGTAGCTAGCAGACGCCGCTTCTATCTTAGCTGTCAAAATCCCAATCTTGCCAAATGCATCTTCCATCTCACACACTCACGTAGTCACGTTACGGATTAGCTTGAGCATTGATTGTAGAAGGCTATAAGCCGCTTCTATCTTCAGTTGCTTAGCTGTCAAATCCTCAATCTTGTCAAATGCATCTTCAGTCCACTGCCACTCAAGTTGCGTATTAGCTTCAAGTTCTACTAGTTAGCTAGCACGCCAGTAACAATAACATGGCTCATCAGGTCAGAAAAGAATACCAGTAGCTGCCCTGGCAAACACCTCGCTAGCTAGTAGCTAGTAGCTAGCAGTTAGCTATGCTACGCCAACGTAGCTAGTCCCTTCGTCAAAGCTTTTACAACGGGCATGCACGAGAAAGATTGAAATAATAGTTGTCTACATACCGCAGCGCACCAACGGCAATGAGACACCCGCGGCCCAAGTTGTATCCTTGGGTTAGGGTTACATGTCACCTCAAAGTCTAGATCTACATAGTTTATCCCTCACCATGTTCTCGTATCCTACCACCAACCCGCGGGAAAACTCATGGTGGGAGCCGGAGAAAGTGCGCAATCGGGCGAACGACAGATACCATACTTACTTCAACTACTTGCAGTCTACAGTAGTTGTAGATAGATTTCTACTAGCTAGTAGCTACTGTTCCTCCTTCACATCCTCGCATCTACTAGTAGATATTCAAAAGCTATCATATCCACTCGTTTTGTTCAGCATTACCATACCTGCTACGCACTGCTATTCGATAATAGCTGTGCTACTGTTAGTAGCTACAACGAGTATTCCTTTTCCTTCACGAGAAGGGAAGGTGAACCCGTGGTGGTCGGAAGGAGATTCGAAAAAACGAGAAATATCTGCCCAGACGATCGAACAATTGATTTACCTTTACTGCACTACGATTGAAGGCCAGCACGTGCTGGTCGGGACGATATCCGAATTTTGATTTATTTATGTATTTATTTTGCTCCAAAGATATACACACCAACACGATCGAACCATTGGTTCATTCCTTTCGCTACCTGCAATCAAGCTCTTTTACTTTGAGGCGAATAACTTTTGCACCAAGCACAGTGCATTCCATCAAACTCTCCAAACCCCACAATACACAGTCGTCTCGATCAGACGCATTTATCAGCTCTGCTATAGTTTCACCCTTTGGTTGGTTTAACGGCGACCCTTCGGATGGTTCGACTGGGATTCGCTTAGCCAGATAACAATTGCTTTCGCTCTGTGATCCTGTTGGCATTCAAATTTAATACTGTTGCCAGTATGGCTGGAGGAAAGAACAAACCACGGGGTCCCAAAAAGACCACTCCCGTGAAAATGGATTTGCCACGATCGGTCCTTCCCAAGCAGTCCCTGGATTTCAAACACCGAAGTCTGGCACAAGAAAAGGCATTTCTCTCCAAATTATCGCCGACCTTGTACAAAATTGACATTGGCTTTGTTCCCGATATGAGAGTTCCTGCCTATATCATTGTCAATGATGAGTTGGAACAATTGTTGTTGGAAGAACTGGAGGCCAGTGCCCCTGGGGGCAACCAGCGCGGGGGCGGATTCCTGCCGGCCCTGAAACAAGTGGCCAATGTGGCGGCCCTCCCGGGAATCGTCAAGGGATCTTTTGCCATGCCCGATGTCCACAGTGGATACGGATTTCCCATTGGGGGAGTGGCGGCCTTTGATTTTGAGGATCCGGATGCCGTGGTCAGTCCCGGCGGTGTGGGCTTTGACATTAACTGTGGCGTGCGATTGTTGCGCACCAATTTGATGGAATCCGATGTCTCGGGTAACATGCGACAAGAATTATGCCAGGCACTCTTTGATCATGTGCCCGTCGGTGTTGGACAAGATGGTGTGATTCCATTGAATGCCAAAGATTTGGAGGACGTCTTGCTCATGGGAATGGATTATTGTTTGCGGGAAGGATATTCCTGGCCGGAAGACCGAGAGCATTGCGAAGAGCAGGGTCGGATGTTATTGGCGGATCCATCCAAGGTCACCAAACGAGCCAAAAAACGAGGCATCACACAATTGGGAACACTGGGTGCTGGAAACCATTATGTCGAAGTCCAGGTTGTGGAGGAAATATTTGACGAGCTGGCTGCCCAACGAATGGGGATTGGAAAAATTGGTCAAGTGTGTGTCATGATTCACAGTGGAAGTCGTGGTCTGGGTCATCAGGTTGCAACGGATGCTTTGGTGGAAATGGAAACAGCCATGGCAAGGGATGGGATACAATTGAATGATCGACAATTAAGCTGCGCACGCATTTCCAGTGAGGAAGGACAGCGGTATCTTGCTGCCATGGCATCTGCG
>Ga0163149_10007758_pt1 | contig 10751 bp, 11 predicted proteins | sample OliLakLV19MP5G1_FD_148604 | JGI IMG/M metagenome (GOLD analysis project Ga0163149, IMG submission 148604) | Freshwater microbial mat bacterial communities from Lake Vanda, McMurdo Dry Valleys, Antarctica - Oligotrophic Lake LV.19.MP5.G1 | ecosystem: Environmental > Aquatic > Freshwater > Lake >...
GTTGAAAGCTTTGCTTTCATAAGCGAATTATAAAATTAAAAATCGTACACGTTAGCGGACGTTTTATATTGTGACTACGGGAGTTCAAGGGATCATGAGTGAAACGAATAATCCCTATTTCTCCGCTGAAAGGGACTTAGGCTTAAAAAAAGAGCTAAGTCCCTTTTTTATTATAGCAAAATCGCCCGTGTGTAGGGCGATTTGTGCAATTATAAAGTTGATTTCTGAGGTTCGAAATGCCCCATTTTTCTTGTCATATACCAAACCGGACGGAAAGAGTAAATTTTGCACTCCCAAAACCATTAAAGTGATTTATATCATATCAAATAATTGTTAAAGTAATTGGGTGGGAGTCAAATTATTTAATACTTTTGTAAGTGAATACTAACTTACATATATTATGAATGGAAAAAACAACATAGCTATAGGCTTTTTAACAATGGGGCTTTTTATGGCATACGGTTTCTTATTAATCTATTTAAGAGACTTTGCTCCCGGGAAAGATGAGTGGGTAAATTCTTATTCTATTGGAAAACATTTTGAAACAAGATTAGCACACGTACATGGTAATTTATTTGCGTTCCTTAATATCTTAATTGGTTATTTGTTACTACACTTCCATGCTAAGTTAAAAAACACAAAAGCAATTTCATGGTTAGCCTTAACTGGCTTGTTAATGCCACTTGGTATTCTATCTGAAGTGTATTTTGGTCTTCCACCGGCATTGGTATTAATTGGAGCAATTGCTATGACAGCTTCGGTAATTTGGTTAGGAATCTCTTTTTACAAAATGAAACTTGAAAATGAAAAATAATAAATTCTCAGAAAGACAAATAGAAATTATTGAGGCTGCCACAAAAAGAATTGACGAGCATGGCATTCAGGATTTAACTATTAAAACACTTGCCGCTGATTTAAACTTATCAGAGGCTGCACTCTATCGTCATTTTAAAAGCAAAAATGAAATTTTGCTTGGCTTGTTAACTTATTTTATTGATGAAATGAAAGGTAGGTTAGCCGTTATTTTGTCTAATAAGGATCAAAGCCCATCTACATTATTAAAAGACTTGTTTAATTCGCAATTAAAAACCTTTGTGGATAAACCTTCTGTAGTGAGTGTAATTTTCTCAGAAAGTATTTTTCAATTTAATAAAGAATTGTCAGATACAGTTTCAGCAATGATGGAATTAATGCAAACTCATATTGAGAGCATTGTGAAAAAAGGTCAGGCAAGTGGCGCTTTTAGCAAAATAGTGGGCGTTTCAACAACCACAACAATTATAATGGGCGGTATGAGAATTACCGTTCTTAAGTGGAAATTATCGGGGCATAAATCTGACTTAATTAAAGACGGGAGCAAGGTGCTGAATGGCATTTTAAAAATGGTAGAAACTAAATAATAATAAACATGAAATCAATCATTCTAAAAGCGGCAGCAGTTATTATCACATTATTTGCATTAATAACTCTTTTTATGAGCACCTCTGTAATATTCAATTTATTTGGTATACGTGAGAAGGAAGGTAATTATGTATTGTTTGTAGTAATCTCCAATTTCATTGCTGGCTTTTTGTACCTATTTGCAGCATACGCTTTATTTACTGAAAAGAAGTGGGCAACTAAATTGCTATTAATTACAACTGCAATTCTTATTGTAAGTTTTGTGGGCTTATTAATTCATGCCAATACAGGCGGAATTTATGAGCAAAAAACAATCAAAGGAATGCTCTCTCGCATTGCTATTACTGGGGCATTTGCAGGAATAGCATGGTTTTCTATATCGAAAAATAAAACAACGGACAATTTACACTCAGTGTAACAATTGTTACGTATTAATATTTACAATTATATTATCTTTCTCAAAAACTAAAAAATATACTAAAATGAAAAGAATACTCACACTACTTACTGCCATTATTTGCATTGGAAACACAATTACTGGGCAAAATCTTTTAGCTATCCCTGATACATTATCAGGAACGAATTTCAATTTAAATATCTACGACACAACCAAAGTTTTTTATACTGGTTATAATACAAACACATTTGGAATAAACGCAAAGTATTTAGGGCCTACTTTATTTCTAAATAAAGGGGATTCCATTAGCGTAAATTTTAATAATCATTTAATGGATACCACAACCATTCACTGGCATGGTATGCATGTTTCTGCAATGAATGATGGGGGACCGCATATTATTATTCCGCCAAGTACGACATGGAATCCTAAATTTAAAGTAAGAGATAATGCTGCTATGTATTGGTATCATCCGCATTTACACATGATGACTAATCTACATGCTTCGCTTGGAGCTGCTGGATTAGTTATTGTAAGAGATACCATTGAGAGTGCCCTTAATTTGCCAAGAAGATATGGTGTTGATGATTTTCCATTGGTTATTCAATCAAAGTGTTTTGATGCAAGTAAACAAATCGTAATTGATAATGCATATGATAGTGTTATGATGGTAAACGGAACAATAAAGCCTTACTTACCAACACCTGCTCAGGTTATACGTTTTAGATTACTTAATGCATCTTCTGAAAGAGTATATAATCTAGGATTTCAGGGCAACTTAACTTTTTACCAAATTGGAACTGATGGCGGGTTGTTGAATGCTCCTGTTTCTTTAACTAGACTTAGACTTGCTCCCGGTGAACGTGCCGACATTCTAATTGATTTTACTGGAAAAATTGGACAAGCTATTAATCTAATGAGTTTTGCTTCTGAATTGCCTAACGCTATTTATGGCGCTTTGCAACCAGGAATGGGCGCGGGTCAAGTGATTCCCGGTTATACATTAAATGTTTTGAATGGAACTAATTTTAATATAATGACCTTCAATATTGTTGCCCAAACTGTTTCACCAATTACTACAATTCCACCTACACTCATAACAAATACTCCTTGTCCAATTGGAAGTGCAGGCGCATTTAAAACATTAACGTTCGCGCCAGTAACAATGGGGCCAACAGCAATACAAGGTCCGTTTTTAATCAATAGTACAAGTTTCAATATGAATGTGGTAAATTATTCTATACCGCTTAATAATGTTGAAATATGGACACTTAATAATCAGTCTCCTATAGCTCATCCTTTTCATATACACGATATTCAATTTTATATTACGGAAATTAATGGAGTAGCACCTCCTGCAAATATGGCTGGAAGAAAAGATGTTGTATTAGTACCGGCAGGACAAACAGTTAAATTTATTGCAAAATTTGAAACGTTTTGTGATTCAATGGCAACCTACATGTATCACTGTCATATGTTGCCACATGAAGATGATGGTATGATGGGGCAATTTGTTGTTGCATGTCCGGCAGGAGTTGGTATAGAAGAATATGATTCAAAATCAAATGAATTAATAGTATACCCAAATCCATCTTCAAATAAAATTACTATCAAACATAATTCAAATGAAATAATTACTGAAGTTTCTTTATTTGATTATTCAGGAAAATTGATACTTACAAAACGTGATCTAAATTTAAATGAAGTCGCACTTGACTTAAACCTGCAGACTTCAGGTATTTACTTTTTAGAGATCAAAATGACTCAAGGAATTATATACAAAAAAATAAACCTAAATAAATAATATGCGTTTCTCTGCAATACTAATTTTTAGTGGTGCTTTATTTCTTTATTCTTGCGGTCAACAAGAAGAAAAAAAGAAAGAAGTAACATCACAAGTGATGGAAGAACATCATCATAATGAAACCAATTCTATTGAATTAAATAATGGAGCAAAATGGAAAGTAGTTCCGGAAATGATGAAACATATTAGAAATATGGAATCGGATGTGTATCGCTTTAATAAATCGCAACGTTTAGATCTTAAAGACTTCACTCAACTTGGCAAAAGTTTACAAAAAAACATTGATTTGTTGACTTCAAGTTGTACTATGGAAGGAAAAGCACATGATGAATTACATAAATGGCTACTGCCCTATATTGACATGGTGGAGAAATTAAATAAATCAAAAACTAAAGATGAAGCATTACTTACCGCAGAAGAAATAGTTGCATCATTTAAAACATTAAACATATACTTTAAATAAATAAAACCATGAACATAAAATCAATTCATACCGAAGAAAAGCCTGTTAGTGCTAAAAAAATATTTTCTACAACAGAAGGAACTGTTACAGCTTTACAAATTACTGCTGGTGGCGTTTTAGCAGAACATATCACAAAAGTCCCTGCATTATTAATTTGCATTAATGGGAACGTAGTTTTTAAAAACGAAAATGGAATTACAGAAAATCTTTTAAGCGGTGATATGGTTAATATTGAACCAAATGTAAAACATTGGGTAGAAGGAATACAGGATTCGCAATTAGTATTAATTAAATAAAAAAATTTGTCTTATCATGTTAGTAAACACTCACTTATTTAAAAAGAAATTATTACTGGTTTTTACCATTCTAATTTTTACAGTTAATGCGAATGCTCAAAATTGGTCGCTCAAGCAATGCATCGATACGGCTTTGGTGCATAATAAATCGCTAAGAATAGCACAGAGTGACATTGAAATTGCAAAACAAAAAAACAAGGAAGCAAAAGGAGGTTTAATACCAAAATTGTATGGGAATGTTGACTATCGTTATTATACCGACTTGCCTTTTCAACTATTACCAGCCTCTATATTTAATGGTCCGGTTGGTGTTTATAAAGAGGCTCAATTCGGTGTGCCGCATAATTTAAACGCAAACTTAATGCTTGATGTACCATTATATAATCCACAAGCAATTGGAGCTGTTTCGGTTTCTAAAAGAGCAAAAGAATTAAATCAAATTCAATTTCAACAAACCGAAGAACAAGTGGTTTTTGACGTTTCAAACTTATACTACAATGGTCAATTGATAGCGAATCAAATTTTGTTTATCAAAAATGGCATCACTAATAGTGAAAAATTACTGAGTACTATTCAATTGCTTTATTCACAGCAAATGACAAAAGGCACCGATGTGGACAAAGTAAAACTTCAAAATAGTCAACTCAAAACACAGCTTAGTAAAGCAAACACTCAATACCAACAAATAATAAATTTACTGAAACTTCAATTAGGAATTTTGCCTTCTAACTCTATTGCCATTGAAGAAACATTTAAAGAATCTTCAGAAGAGCAAAAATATACCAATAAACCAAGCACAGATATCACGTTAGTAAATACAAAACAATTGCTTTTAAATTCAGAATTGAAAACATTAAAACTATCTCACCTGCCTTCCTTTTCTCTTTATGGTTCTTATGGTGTTACAGGATACGGAAACTACAGTGGCACAAATGATTTTTTCAAAACATTTCCTATTGGATTTGCCGGAGTAAAAATGTCGTGGATGATATTTTCAGGAACTTCGTTAGAACATAAAATATTTCAAAAGCGAGAGGAGCTAAAACAGAACACACTTAGAATAGAGTTATTAAATGAAAAACAAAACGTGCAAATTGAAAATGCACAAATGCAATACACGGTTGCGAAGTCTAATCTCTCAAATTCTAAATCGCAATTAGAGTTAGCCGAAACTATTTACTCAAAAACACTTATTCAACAAAAGGAGGGCGTTGCCTCTTTAACAGATGTACTGCTCTCGGATAATGCACAAAAAGAAGCGCAACAGAATTATTTATCGGCATTGGTAGATGTAATGAAGGCTGATTTGGATCTTAAAAAAGTTTCAGGAAATATTTTAAATACAAAATAAATTAACAATTAAAAAAACAGATAATGAAAAAGGTTTTATACATCATCATTCCATTAGCATTGATTGCCATTGTAATCATTAAATTAAAAAGCAATAAAGATATCGTAAAAGATAAAGTATATCAATACGATAAAGAGCAAGCTATAAACGTTACAGTTGCAACCATTAAAGCTGAAATGATTGGCGCAGAATTTTCGTACTCAGGCACATTTGAACCTAATAAGGAAACAAAACTAAGTGCAGAGATACAAGGTAAAATAAATGATATTTTGGTTGACGTAGGAAGTTCAGTATTGAAGGGGCAATCCTTAATTCAATTAGATAATTCATTATTAAAATTACAATTACAATCTGCCGAGGTTCAAATTGAAGGATTGGAAGCCGATGTAAAACGCTTTACAGTTTTAGCAAATGCAGATGCTGTGCAAGGGGTTCAATTGGAGAAAGTAGAATTGGGTTTAAAATCTGCTAAAGTTCAAAGAGCAACATTACTTGAACAAATTAATAAAACAACAATAAAAGCACCTTTTGATGGAGTTGTAACAGCTAAGCTTGCTGAAGAAGGGGCGTTTGCAGCTCCCGGAGTACCGTTGCTTCAAATTACAGACATTACAAAATTAAAATTCACTGTCAATGTTTCTGAAAACGATTTGAATCTATTTGAATTAAACCAAGTTTTCTCAATAAGCACAGATGCATATTCAGATGTTTTATTATCAGGAAAAGCAACGATGATTGGTAGTAAAGCAAATATGGGTAGTAGTTTTCCTGTTCAGTTTATTGTAAATAATACTTCTGAATTAAAAATCAAATCAGGAATGTTTGGTAAAGTGAATTTAAAAAGTGAGAAGAAAAAATCAGGAATTATTATCCCTGCCTCGGCAATTATAGGCTCTGCAAATCAACCGCAAGTATATAAAGTTGAGAAAGGGAAAGCCGTTCTACATAGCATTACAATTGCGCAAAAAATAAAAAATAAAGTAGTGGTATCAAGTGGATTAAATGAAGGCGATGTAATCGTAACAAATGGATTTATTAATCTTTTTAACGATGCAAACGTAACCGTTAACTAAAAATTTAGATAAAATGAATATTACAGAAATATCTATAAAACGTCCTTCGCTGATAATAGTACTTTTCAGCGTACTAACATTGTTAGGGGTCATCGGGTATAAAAACCTGAGTTACGAATTAATGCCCGATTTTAATCAACCTGTTGTGGTTATTAAAACGGTCTATCCCGGTGCAGAACCCGGTGAAGTGGAAACCTCTGTTTCTCGAAAAATTGAAGATGCCCTATCAAATTTGGAAGGTGTAGATTATTTGGTAACTAAATCTTTACCTAATGCATCTATCATCATTGCTAATTTAAAATACGGTACAGATTTAGATAAAACCATGCAAGATGCTCAACGCTATATTGACAATATCCGTAAAGATTTACCGCAGGATATTTTAAGCCCTGTAATGAGTAAGGTTTCTCCGAATGATTTGCCAATCATGTCAATCAGTGCTACAAGTGATTTACCTGCTACTGAGTTTTATCAAAAAATGAAAGATGAATATCTTCCGCAAATTCAACAAATAAAAGGTGTTGCAGAATTAACGATACTTGGAGGTGAAGAAAGGGAAATTCAAGTTAAAGTAAATCAAGATAAGTTAAAGCTATATAAGATTTCATTATATCAAGTTGTTGAAGCTGTTAATCGTTCGGGATTAGACCTTCCTGCTGGCAAAGTACAAACAGATCAAGAAAATAATTCGGTACGTTTAACTGGAAAGTTTACAACCATTGATGATATAAAAGGTGTTCAGGTAGCAATGCCAACACTAGGCAGCCCTATGTATGTTAAAGATATAGCCAATGTAGTTGATGGCTTAAAAGAAACAACATCTATCAGTCGCTACAACGGAAAAAATGGAATTGGAATTTTATTAAAAAAACAAGGCGATGCAAATGCGGTTGATGTTTCTAAAGCTGTGCGTGAGAGATTCAAAAACATTGAAACACAAAATGCTAATTCGAATGTAAAATTTATTATTGCAGATGATAGTACTGATAATACAATTGCTGCCGTTAATTCAGTTGTATTTGATTTGGGCTTAGCCGTAGTATTAGTTTCATTAGTAATGCTTTTGTTTTTACGAAGTTTTAGAAACTCCCTAATTGTGATAATTGCCATTCCTACTTCATTAGTTACAGCCTTTGCAGTTATGTGGTTATTAGGTTACACCTTAAATTTAATGACGTTGCTTGCCATGTCTTTAATCATCGGTATTTTGGTTGATGACGCTACCGTTGTATTAGAAAACATACAAAGGCATTTGGATATGGGTAAAGAAAAACGAACAGCTTCAATGGACGGTCGTATGGAAATTGGATTTTCTGCATTGTCTATCACATTAGTTGATGTGGTTGTGTTTTTACCAATCCTATTCTTACAAGTATTTGTAGCAGATATGTTGAAACAATTTTCGGTTGTAGTTGTAACATCAACACTAACTAGTTTATTAGTTGGCTTTACACTTACTCCTTGGTTAGCATCACGCATCGGCAAGAAAGAAGATTTACAACCCACTAATTTCTTTAATCGTTTTCTGCTTGGATTTGAAAATCAATTAGAAAATTTTACAAATTGGTATGGCAAACAATTAGAGTGGATACTTAGCCACAAATTAATTTTTACTGGAATTGTAATCTTACTTTTTGCGGTGACTTTAGGTATTATGAAACAAGGCATCATAGGTAAAGAACTTATTTCAACGGGAGATCAGGGTAAATTTCGTATGAGTTTAGAGTTTGATAAATCAACATCGATTCATCAAAATAATTTGATTGCTCAAAAAATTGAAACGTATATAATTAAACAACCTGCTGTCTTAACTGTTTTTAGTAACATAGGTGGTCCGAGCACAGGTATTGGAAGTTTGGGTGTTGGCTCTGCTAATAAAACCGAATTTACTATTCAGTTGAAATCTTCTAAAGAGAGAAATAAACAACCTACTGAAGAGTTTATGAAAAAACTTCGGGAAGAATTAAAAGCAAAGTTTCCGGGTATAAATTATTCTATGGCAGCTTTAGGATTAATACCACGTTCTGCGCCAATTGAAATTACATTAAGTGGAAGTAATTTGGATTTAGTAATGAAAACAGGTAATGATTTAAAATCAGTTATTGAAAAAATTCCAGGTTCGGATAACGTTCGCTTATCAGTAGAGCAAGGAAGTCCTGAATATAAAATAATTCCTGACAAAGATAAAATGCAGCGTCTTGGGTTAACAACAGCATATGTAGGCATAAATTTAAGAACAGCATTTACAGGAAACGATGATGCTACTTTAACAGAAAATGGAACAGAGTATCCTGTTAGAATTTGGCTTGATGGTTACAACAGACAAAACTATGAAGATGTAAAACGTTTTTCTATTATTAATCCAATGGGCTTGCCTATTGAAGTGTCGCAATTTGCAAGTGTAGAAAGAGATAATTCTCCATCGTTATTGGAACGAAAAGATCGTCAGCCAGCAGTGACACTAACCTCTGATGCATTAGGAAGACCATCAGGAACAGTGGCGGATGATGTGGTTGCTTATCTTAAAAACAATCCATTACCTCAAGGAATTCAAATGACTTGGGGTAGCGACATCAAAAGACAAAACGATAGTTTTGGAGCATTGGGTTCTGTTTTGCTCATTTCTTTTCTTTTAATCTACTTAATTATGGTAGCTCTCTACGATAATTTCATATATCCGTTTGTTGTTTCATTTTCCATTCCTGTTGCAGCTATTGGCGCATTTTTAGCATTGAATTTATCGTTAAATAATTTAAGCCTGTTTGCTTTGCTAGGTTTAATTATGCTAATGGGCTTAGTTGTAAAAAATGCGATATTAATCGTTGACTTTACAAATCAGCTTAAGGCACAAGGAAAGCATTATAAAGAAGCATTAATCATTGCAGGAAAAGGACGTATGCGTCCAATTTTAATGACAACTATTGCTATGATTATTGGAATGCTGCCAATTGCGCTTGGCAAAGGAACAGCAAGCGAATGGAAAAACGGATTGGCTTGGGTAATTATTGGAGGTCTTTTCTCTTCACTGGTTTTAACTGTTTATTTAGTGCCAATGGTTTATTATTTGGTAGATAGATTAAAAGAAAAGATTGCAAACAGAAAAAGTAATTAATATGAAATAGCCACTTACAAAAAGTTTGTTGCAAACAAACACAAATGAAGATAATGGCGTATTCTATATGACAACTAAAAATCAATTAAATCTACATATGAAACAGTTAAACGTATTCGCACTTGCTTGTATATCACTATTCCTGCTCTCATCGTTCAATATTCGAAAAGGGCAAACGTACTCTTTAACAGTTGAAGTAAAGGATTTACAAAATTCTAAAGGAGTTCTTCAGTTTGCTCTTTACAACAAAGACGGAACAATCCCTGATGAACATTATAAAAAATGCTGTAAGATATTAAAAGAAAAAATACAAGATGGTTCCTCTAAGGTAACCTTTAGTAATCTTCCGCAAGGCAGATATGCAGTAAACATACTTCATGATGAAAATGAAAATGGCGAAATAGACAAAGGATTTACTTTACCAATAGAGGGGGTTGGCTTTTCAAATTACAATTCAATAGGATTAACAAATCGCCCCAATTTTTCAAAGGCAAGTTTTGAGTTGAGTAGCGATAAGAAAATCGTAGTAAAAGTCATTTACCTTTGACCAAACAGGGATCTTTACAGTAAAATTACCGCAAAATACGGTAACAGCCCTTATTTCTGACCTACCCTAAACACCTTGCAGAAGTGACTAGTCGCCCTTAAATCGGCTAAAAATCGCTGTATTTGGGCTTCCTTAAGTTCTTCAGGGTTTTTATTGTTTATTTGGTTCGAACAGGGTAAATTTGAGCCCGCTGAAAATTGCTAATAACCCCGCTTATGCGGGGTTTTGCTTTTACAAGCGGTACCATATTTTGGCTTAGTGGCACTTAAATAAAAATAAATTTCCCTACCTTTAAACTAGCTTAAAC
>Ga0163149_10007762_pt1 | contig 10749 bp, 3 predicted proteins | sample OliLakLV19MP5G1_FD_148604 | JGI IMG/M metagenome (GOLD analysis project Ga0163149, IMG submission 148604) | Freshwater microbial mat bacterial communities from Lake Vanda, McMurdo Dry Valleys, Antarctica - Oligotrophic Lake LV.19.MP5.G1 | ecosystem: Environmental > Aquatic > Freshwater > Lake >...
GGTGATACTGTGGAACTTTCCTGGAAGGCATGAGACTTGGTGGCAATACTCGGCCGTTCCTCGCTGGTTGTTGGCAATTGAGGTGGTCCTCGGGTAGGATCATGTACAAAATTCTTGGGTTCACCGCTGGGGTCCCTTCCTGGCCTACACTTTGGTACGGACGGTGTAATTTGTCAAAAGTCGTTGGAATGTGTTTCCTTCGTATTGTTCGGTCGTGTTTGGATGTTTGAATGTATCGATTTGTAGGACTACTGTCGTCACGTAGTATGGGGTCCCCGTGTCTGTCATGATTTTGTCCCCCTGGCTGCTCGTCAATCTGTGGACTTGGCTGTAAGTGATGATTATGCGTGATAATTTTGGAAATGAGATAGTCATCACACTGATCCATGGACCACAGAATCCCTCTCTTGGGTGGTCGGTCTCCGGGACAGATAAATTGTAGATTTTGGCAGATAGGAAGGTCGGGGTTCAGCAAATGAACCGTGAAACTAGGACTACTATCGCTCGCATTACTGCGCTGTCGTGGTATACTGTGTATGCGAGACGTTGTCTCTCCTGGATATGGACATCGGCAAAAGAGACGATGGAGCGACGACTCTACTTCCATGTATTCTGCTTCTATCTTGGTTGGTTCCCCCCCTATTGGCGTCCTACTTGTGTCACTGAGATCTCCTTTATTCAGATTATTTGTGGTTGCTTCTTTGTCACAGTTTCCAGGTTGTGGACAGGCCCATGCAGGCTTCACTTCTGCCTTTCTGTGGGAGTGTGCATCCGCCGAGACATGAAAAGATGGCGGCTGGTCCCAAGAAAGCAGTACTATAGCCAGTGCGAGTAGTTTTGAATTCCTGCCGACCAATGGTGGTTCCACGCTGCCTCTGTGTCTCCTCCCAATCCGGTGCCGTTGCGCTACCAAATCGGTACAACAACACGGTGGCTTCGTTTGTCTTTTTTTTCTTCGAGGAGCTGGAAAACTCCACCAGTAGTTTACAAGACCCATGCTTTGCTTCAACTCTCCGTCCAGACGGATACAGATATTTCCATACAACAATGGTGATCAGTTGTGGTGTTCAAAGCTAGCACCAAGTCGTATCAGTGTGCGGTAGCTCTCTGCTATTAGAGTCAAATAGCTGGCTGGCTACCTAGCAATCTAATTGGATGCGACAGGTGTGAAGGTGGTGTCGCATCACACAGTTCAGGACCGAACGGTCCGACCCAAAGCCAGCACGTCGTATATTTTCCAAAACAAGCGCCAGTCAAGAAAAAGTGAGCCGTTGGATCGCACGCAGGGCGCTGTTGTTGTGTAATTAGAAAGGCCCGAACCCTTCGTCGCCTAATTAAAAGGATTGAGGTAATGTGCGTTCGGACAATGAAGGACGCTGTATCCATGACTCGTGCACTCACCAAACAAATGAATCAGATATATCTTTTGTATCTTTTTCTTCGCAGCAACGACCATGAGTAAACAACCAATATTTGGTCAGTTCAATAGCTTCAAATAATTCAAACGGGGAATCGATCAAACCTTTTTAGGTACTATAGATACTGTTATGGTCCTTTCCAACAAACTCAGAAGGAGTGGAGTCTACCTTCTTGTCGCCTTGCAGGTGTGTTCCTTTTTTGTCGCAACCACCCAAGCATGGCAGCAGCTGTGGCCGACGTCTTGGCGGCAGAAACCATCATTGCATCTCTCTGACCACAGTGGCCTTCCCAGCAACAACAGCATAGGTCGACGACACCTGTTCCAAAAGTCACTTTCCTCGGCAGCAGCATTGCTTGTTGCTACCTCACCTGCCAATGCTGCTCATACTACTGCAGCAGTGGAGGAAACCATTGCCTACACGGTCGATCCATTTTCGTTTGAATTGCCAAAATCATGGAAAGTTATTGTCAACAAGACACCGGGTGCCAAGGCAGATTTTTTCTTGGGCGCCGCCTCCAGTGCGAATGACGGAAAAGTCTTTTCGGCCCTGGATTTTGGGACGGGTGCCGTTTTGACCGTGGTACATGAACAGATTTGTACTCCTGCCGAGTATGCGGCTAGTGACGACAAGCAGTGTGATATTTTGGCCGCTGCCAATTCTGCAATGCCCTTTTCATCTCCTGATATCCTCTCCAAAGATGTTTCCAAATTACTCATTCGACATGATGATCGAGACAATGCCGTATTACAAGGAACTACTGTGTTGGAATCGGTCGAAGCTGTAAGCAACAGCAACAAGAACAGCCAGGCATGGAATGTCTTTGCCACGACCAATCTACCTACCGGTGGGACCTATCGGGACACCATGGGGTTGGACCAACCCGCAATGCTGGCACGAAAGGTACAAACAAAAGTTATAAAATTCGACAACGATCCCAATCACATTATTACGTTGTGGTATACCGTTCCCATTGACGATTGGAACAAACCAACGACTGGACTCAAGCTACGAGAGATTTGGAAGAGTATATCCGTTTTACAATAATGATACTCACACCCTATTGTAGATTCATTATTTAGCCACAAGTGATAGTCACACACTAGCTTTTAATTGACTACTAGGTTGCTGTCTTTTGCTTCCTTGCAAGACATTCTTGCTTGTGCACGGCATTCCAATGAGCAGCCTCTGTGAAAAACAGTAGAAAAACAAACTCACATGAGACCAATAAATAGCTCCGAAAAACGACATGAGGCCGGCAACAATTTACTGCTGTATTGACTTACGGCATGTCTTGCCACAATATCCTACTCTGCGACAGGGACAAAGCAGGAGTTGATCCATCGGAAAAAGCTCTTCGCAGTAGCTGCAAATATCCTTCAAATTTGGCGCCTCTGTTTCGATTGAATCCCGTCCCTTTGACTTTCGAATTTTTTTGCTTTGACGATCTGTGGATATTTGATCCACGTAAAATTGCGGGTTCGTGAGGTGTAGTTTAAATCCCTTTCGTTTTGGTTTCTGATATGACAACAACTTGTTCCGAAAAGAAGTAACGAGGCTGCTAGAATCGGAACCAGAGAAGGATAGCGCATTTAGTATCGCCCGCTGGGCTGCATGTTCGGTGGCAACAAATTTGCTTTTTACTTGTTGGAGCGACGCATGTTTATTCAACAAGAATAGTTCTGGAACCCACACCCACTTAACGCCTGCAGCCAAGGCAAGCCCATTGAGGATTGGAAAACAGCGTTTGTCAACCGAATCCATATTTGGTAGATCCTTTTCAGACACAAGCCCTTCTTTAAGCAAACACTGAACAATATGCCAGTCGGCATACATCCTGATCAGCGAGATAATTTCAAGCTGTGTGTCGGGAAGTGAGCGCTGTGTGTCGCACTCGTGTATATTCCAGTCGGCTGCAAAGGTATGAAGGTTTTGGCCTATAACCTTGTGCTGGTGAACATCGGCCCACAATGCATTCACAAAGCAGCGTTCGGCATCGCCATACCTAACCGCACACTGGTAGGCTACGCCAGCATCTGCCCAGATGAGGTGCTGTTTCTGAGTTCCTGACTCGTTCGAGAGGCCACTCCAATGGGTACCAATTTCTTCCCATACCACTGCCGCATCTGCGAAGCGCCCTTTCGAGAGGAGTGCATCTCCCAGGTTTCTCATAAAGTAGACCTGGTTGGCATACTGATGGTTGCTTTTATTAGAGTAGGCCGGTAACAGAAGCGTGTCCGTCATTGTCATGCCTATGTCCACCCAGTCAGAATTCCAGCCCTCTCCTCGATAGAACCTTTCCAGGTGAATGTACATTTGTTCCAGGTAACATTGCGAGAGTTGGTATGCATGGCTTCGGAAAAAACGATGCAAGACTCGTAGAACCAAGTGGTTTATTTGTGATGTGTCAAACAGAGAATGTAACGGATCAATCCGTGTGTACGCAAAGGCTCCCCCGCCGCTTTCTACACTAGATTCCCAAGGTTGAAAGTTTGCATTTGCCGGGAAGAGAGTGATCACTAGTACATATTGGTCCTCTATGAGATTTGCTTCAGGGATGAGTTCTCGAGCGTGCTCGTCCGCCAAGACGCACAAATGGAGCTTCCGGTCGGGAGCCTCGTTCCAGCGCTCGTTCCAACGCATTTGGAACGTGCCGTCCCACATCTGGCGATAATAATTTTCGGCTTTCTGAGAAGGGAAGCTAGCATCTTGGGAATGCATTCGCGGAAGCTTAGCGGGCCGCTTCAATTCCGAGTACTTCTTCATCTCATGGAATAGGCTCCGCTGTTGGGTGTCCACTACCGTCGGGGGTCGTCCATAGCACCAAGGATCCGAAGAAAGAGGCGCAATGGTGACCGTAGAAAACTCATCTTCGATCTCCGACAAATTGAACGAAGTGGCATCCTCGAAGGGTTCGAAAGTGCGGATCATTGATGAATGACGACCTTCAATATCAGATGCTGCAATCATTTCCAGCTTGGTCCTACAACGCAGTTGGAAGATGCTGTTCGGCAATCCAAGAACTATAATTAACTCTCTTGTATACAATAATCGTAATCATAACAATAATCAAACAATCACCATGCCTCCATTTGATTGTGATGCGAACTCTGTCATCTTTCTCTATCTGCAGCAACCTGCAAGGTCCGGTAAATGTTTTTAAGATAATTCAGTCGTGCTTTATCAGTCACTCTTGAATCGAAACGTGTCTTCTGAAACTAATTGCAATTGACATGCTAACTCTTGAAACACTTGAAATGTGCTTGAAACTCTTGAAACACTCGCTACAGTATGCAAAAATGAGGACAAAATGTGTTTGATCATGTTTCGAACGTTGCACGCCGGCAGATGTTCTTGAAACTCTTGAAACGCTTTTGAAACTGGTGAAATCTTTTCAAACATCTTGAAATGCCCTTCAAATGTTTTGCCAACTCTTGAAACTCTTGAAATGTTCTTGAGACACTTGAAGTTCATTGCATGCAAAGTGACTCATAGGCAATGTAACAGCATGGCAACCTTTGCATTGCAATTGTCAACTGTCCTGGATATGAAATGATCAGGAAAACCTGACAATTTACACCATGCAAGTGTCACTGTGTGAGGACTCAACATGATGATTCACACATTCACCAATGAACAAACAGTGTTTGATGCCACAGAAAAATAAAATAAGTTAACAAAGAAGAGTTTGAATCTAATGCAGAATGTGACAACTGGTTTTGCATGGCTGCATCAACTAACTGATGGTGAGCAGTTGAGACTTGAATGTTGAAAGCACCAGTTAGCATTCCGCAAGAGGAATGTGTGCATCTGAAGCATCTTGAAGTGCTGTTTGATCATCATGACAGAACTGAAGTCTCTAAGAAGATCTGCTGCAACAAGCAGCACCACCTACAGTGCTCACAATGTTTAACTAATTGATCTTTTGTGACCACCTCGCTGCTAGATTTGTCCAGTGTTGATGACTGAAGAGGAAAGCAATAGTTTTTTTGTCACGGAGTCTTCGACGCTGATTCATGATGAGGAGAAGTTGTTTATTGTCCATTTGTATGAAGCTCAGCCCAATTGATAGCATGAACAAGTGTGCAGACAAGCAGTTTTTATTTGTGCTGGCACAACTCAGGGAGATGTTGTTCAAATGCACATTTGTCCTGGCCCAAAGAGGGTCATTGCAAACTTAACACCTTGGGCTAGGCATGCAGTCAGATTTGAACCTGGGTTTCTTAACTTAGTTCAGGCATCCGCATGACTGTCCTTTTAGTGAGTGTGTGGTTACAAGTCGTGACCTATCCCATGCAACTGAAGAAGACACAAAATTGTGTCCAATTTCAGGTCAAATGACGAGAATAGAAATGTGTTTCTAAAGTTGTTGTGGTTGTTGCTTTCATGCCCAAATCAGAGCTTTGTCAAACATTTAAAAATTTTCAGATCTGGTCTCCTTGTAAGTAAATGACTACATTGTTCTAAACATTTAAGGGCATCAGAGTTCAGAAACTGCAGCATGTGAGATGCTGAACTTTGTCAAACCATGTCTTGCAATGTCTGAATTGATCTGCTTGTTATCGTCGATGAAAAAACTTGCATCAGCAGTGTTTCTGAGCAAACACAGGATGTTAAGATGTTGCATGTGGTTTGGTCTGATAGCATGGAGTGGTGGAGATCAGGTGGGACAATGCCAAAGTTGTGAAGCAAGCAAGAAGCAGAACAAAGTTGTTAAAAAATTATTGCAAATGCTCAGAATGTTGCAAGGTGGCACTAGCATCAAGACAAGGTGAGGGGCACTGTCATTCTTTGTGTGAAGTTTTTGTGATGACAACAATTGCGTGCAGAAGCTGTTGCTTTGGCATTTTCATCCAACTTTTGAATGCAGAAGAATTGGTTAACATTCAACGCCAGCTTTTGCATTTTTTGGTGTGGAGTCTCCAATGAAAGCATGATGCTTTTCAATGCTGAATGTCACATACTGATTTGATAGTGTTGGCATGCATCTACATGGACATCTGCTAATGTGAATTGGATAACTGTAAGAAAAAGCACAACAACAACACCCAATATTATCTACATATAAAAAACAGTGGTGAAATCGTCCTTTGTGAAAATGTTGATGGGAGTAGTCTCAAGCTCTACAGATGCTGAAGGCAATGTCCGTTTCGTGATCAATGGTTGCTACAAGAAGCCAAATTTTTCCTGGGTTTCTAAGTGGTGTTTTGTTGTGCATGATAATCACCAATTTGTTTTAAAAATTATTATGGGATTAGAAAGCATGCCAGACTACTAGACGTATAAAGCTGAGGACAGAAGTTTAGCTGTATCAATTTGCAGTTGTATTGCTATTGCCAACACTGTTCTGGTTTTGCATCTAATGTAGCTCTGCTCTATTCAAGCTAAGGAGTGGCCCACCAAGAGGCCCTTTTCAGTGATGGGACACTGGTTTACATTTGCGTTTTTTGGTTGGTCTACTTGGCATTCCACCGTGCTGCTGCTCGTTCCATTCATTGGACAGCAGACGAAATCGATTAGTTTCTAAATCGACCCATCCTTGGTCACCGTCATCGCACTCCACAAACACACAGGAGCGGCGCTTCTTCTTGTTTCGACTGACCGTCGCATTGTAGAAAACATCCTCGTCGGAGTCATACAAGGCTAGTCTAGATCCCTTTCGAACCTCCCCCAACGTATTGTCGTCAGACACAGAACATTTCCTTTGTGCTCCAGGAGCAATAGACCTCTGCGTAGTACAGAAGCCTTCCGAAGAGGGCGCTGGCTTTGTCCGTTTGGGCAAGGACACATGCATAGAACTTTCACGGGGTGGAATAAATTCGCTTCCCTCTGATCCAGAATCCATTGGTTCTTGCAAACTGTTGTCCGTCGCTTCGCCTTCTTTGTCTTCGGACAGTGCTAGTGAAGATTCTTCGTCGTCAGGCTCGTCCTTGTCGAGAACCCAAGAACCTCGGTGACCAGGCTCCCATAGAAAGCCCAACTTTTCTAGCTTGGTTTGCCTGCTTACAGGCAAGACGCCTTTTCTCTTTTGGGTTCGCTGGCTGTTGACCCAACTACTCAAGTGTTGATCTGGAAACGACGGGCCGCCAGGTACACGACAGTGTCCATATTCTTTTTCAAAGGCTCTTAGACGTTCGAAGAGGCCATCCCAATGCCGTTGCAGAAGGCTGGCATCTGCGTCGGTATAGTCAACCTTGGAAACAAATCCAAGGTCCTCTAAAAGCTTCTTACGATCATTTCGAAGTGTATTTTCTCGGATTTTTCGACGCTGAAGGGAAACCCAGGAGCCAAGGGAAGACAGACCAGGTACAAAGCAATGTCCCTTTTCATCGAAAAACTCCAAAAGCTGCTCGTACTGTGCATGCCACTTGTCGTCAATGGCCTTGGTGTTACGTGAAGGGCCCCGCTCTTTTCTTATTCGCCATTCAAAGCCAATCCCCTCCAGCTTTTCCATTCGGTTGGATGCAAGCTTATTGATTACGTATTGGCGCTTCTGACGAATGACCCAAACTCCTAGCTCTGTATCCAGCTCATAGCCATCAGGCACGCGACAGTGCCCGTGTAATGATTTAAACTCTAAGAGTCTTTTAAATTTGTCATTCCATCGTTCTTCGTAATTTTGCGCACGCCAAATAAAGCCTATGGAATCCAAGCGATCGATCTCGTGTTGAGGCATAGGTCTGCGATCCCGGGTTTTACTGGGTGTAGGATATCTACGCAACCTTTGAATATAAACCCAGCTGGAGAGCCCCTGCAGATTGGTTCCTTTGGCTTTTCTTTGGCAGGGAACGCGACAGTGCCCATGTGTTTGCTGGAATTCTTGTAATTCCTGAAACCGTTCGTCCCATATGTCTTGGGCTCTTTTTGTTAGAATTTCTTCCCCAGGGGCCCAATTAAAGCCTATTGCATTCAAAGCTTGTTTTCTTGGGTGCAAAATATTTCCTTCGTTGTTTAGCTTTCGCTGAACTCTTACCCATTGGCCTAATTCGGGATCCTGTTTATATCGAGAAGGCACAAGGCAATCCCCATTTGAAACCTTGTATTCTTTCAAACGCCTGCACATGGCATCCCAGTGTATATCATACATGTCTCCTTCCCAACTGAAGCCGATTGAATTCAAATTATCAATTTGTCTTTGAGAAAGTCTGTTGAACCTGGTGGAATCTCCGTGGTTCGCATGTCGGTATCTTGACCGTTGTGTTGAAACCCAAAATCCTAGGGAGCCATAATTTACGGGAACATTGCAATGCCCATTCTCTTTTTGATATTTCACAAGCTCTTCAAAACTCGCATTCCATTGTTTGGTCGCTTTCTTGGCACGATGTTCTCTTGACGATTGCGTGGGATCCCATTCAAAGTCTAGGGAATCGAGCTTTTCCTTGCGAGTCGTTTCAATGTTTTCGGATTTGTACAAGGCTCGCTGCCATCGAACCCAACCGTGTAGCTCCGGTGAGACGTCTTTTGGAACAAGACAGTGTCCATTTTTTGCTTGAAACGCTTTCAGACGGTTGAACATGTCGTCCCATTTTTGGTCATTTTTGTTGGGTTTCCACACAAAGCCAATGGAATTCAAACGATCGATCCGGTCCTGTGGCAAATTGGATGCATTATTACTTTCCCGTTGGTGCAGCACCCAGCTTCTCAATTTTTTGTACTTTTGGCTTGGATCCTCGATCCAATCGACGTTGCAGTGTCCATATTTTTGCTGAAAAGCTTGGAGTTGCTGGCATGATTGCAACCATTGAACATCTTTGTAATTAGCCTTCCACGAAAAGCCTATTGACTCGAGCAGTTGTACCTTTTCGGATGACAGACCTCCCTGATACCCTGAATTCTTCTGGTGACGCTGACGAACAACCCACAAACCCAAAACCCGGCATTGAGGGTCTTTAATGCTGGGAGAAAAATGGCCAAAGGAGGCATGGAAGGCCTTCAAATCTTGAAAATTTTCTTCCCAAGTTCTTGTAGAGACCGGAGACACCCGAAGGCAAAAGTCAAACCCCAAACTCTCGAGACGCTCTTGACGTTCTGCTGACAGCTTACCCTGCTTGAACACTTTTCTCTGTGCAGCGACCCAGAAACTGAGCTTCTCGTTCGTAGGCCATCGATCAGGGACACGACAATCTCCATGTTCTTGCTGGTAGAGTTCTAACTCGCGGAATCTTTGCTTCCAAAGGGCTTCTCGCTGCTCTGCTGATAACATGGTGGCTGTGTGAAAAACGTCGGTGTGTCTCAGCGTCTGTCAATAGGGTTCTGCGTTGCCGACAGAGAGCGACAGAGACAACAATCAGGCTTAGCTTAAATTAAAACGGCTTAGCTAACAGGCTATATGGAGTAGCTATCACCTTAATTACAGTACTACTACTATCAGTAGCCCCTATTCTATCTGGCTATCGCAGGCATGTCGCTGCATTGGCAGATGTGCATGGTTAACCTCCGATTGCCTCCCAGGGGATTGTACCCTTTGGACACACACTTCTTCAATTTCCCCATTTAATTGACCTCATGCTAAGCAAGAGCAGCAAGGAGTGACTAGTCCAAAAGAAATTAATTATCATTGACTTTTTCTAAGGCCATTACACACCTGTTGTGGAATGCTAAGCAGCACTTCTGACAGCACCGAGAAGATGACTCACAGACAAAGAGATTTGCTCGGGGCACCAAAGGCATTGCATTCACACAAATGACAGCTTGTGACCCGCAATGTTCTCACATGAAACCCAGAAAGATGCATCCTGTGTTGTGAGACATTTTAAAACATGACACAGCAGACAAGTGATCATTTTTCAATGACCACGAAAATTGATTTTCATCTCACTGTTGGCTGACAAGTTAACATTGTTTTTGCATCACCTTCAATTCATCTGGACCAGTCACAAGACCATCTCACAAACTTTGACAAATCAGTGACAATTTTATTCTTTCCTGCTGCCAATTTCAACAGAGCGTTTGACAGGGTGTTTGTCTGTTTCTCCATCTGTCAGTTGTCACTTTGTTTTTGGTGTTTGTCTGTTCGTTGTTTTGTTGGTGACTGGGGACAACATGTGATTGTTGAGAACTTTGCAGCACAAAAAGACCCAGTCTGAGCAACTGGTTGTGAGCTTGATGAAAAAATGGGTTTGAGTTGTCAACACATTCCCACTGGGACCCATGTCTCTTGACGTGTTGCCCCATGCTCAGATCTCTGGGCCCCTTGCCCACATGCATCAATGACAAAAACAAAGAAAAACCTCAACAACATGTTGTTGAGCAAAACTGCCACACAGAGAAGTCATTTGGGATCATTCCATCAACACAAATCATCTCCACACTCTGGATTGGAATGTTTGTT
>Ga0163149_10007766_pt1 | contig 10747 bp, 11 predicted proteins | sample OliLakLV19MP5G1_FD_148604 | JGI IMG/M metagenome (GOLD analysis project Ga0163149, IMG submission 148604) | Freshwater microbial mat bacterial communities from Lake Vanda, McMurdo Dry Valleys, Antarctica - Oligotrophic Lake LV.19.MP5.G1 | ecosystem: Environmental > Aquatic > Freshwater > Lake >...
GCTCGCAAGGGAGCGATCCGGCTTGGCCGTTTTTATTTTCGCGCTGCTCAGCCTCGGACTCTGCGGCCAAATTGCCCCTACGGCACCGCCCCTTGCCACCTTCTCGCCAACGGAGCCGCCGATCCGCAGCATCGTGATTTCCTGCCAAACTTGGGGCCACGAATAAAACAGCGACGACATGGTTCAGGCCTTGCGCGAAGTGAAAGCCCTCGGCGCAAACGGGGTGCAGATTCACCCCTATGGCGGCATCTCGCTCGATGGCGAGGTGTCGCTCGGCCGTCTCGAAAGCGAAACCACTCCCCCCATCTGGCTGGAGCGCCCATCCGCGAAGCCCACGCCCTTGGTTTAAAAATCGCCATCGTCCCGCACCTCGCCGGTTGACGCTCGGGCTGGCGTTGGCGCGGCGACATCACCTTTGCGAAGGAAAAAGAGTGGCCGCGTTTTTTCACGACGTACCAGACTTGGATCACCACGCTCGCCCGCCTCTGTCGCGAAGCGGACGGTTTTTCCGTCGGCTCCGAATTGGACCGCACCCCACCTGACCACGAAGCGCCCTGGCGCGACATCATTCGCGTCGTGCGCCGCGAGACCACCGTGCCGCTCACCTACGGAGCCAACTGGCCGAATTACCAAGCCGTGCCCTTCTGGGATGCCTTGGATGCCATCGGCCTCTCCGCCTATTTTCCCTTGGTGACGCACGACCGTCCACCCACCGCACAGGAAGTCGATGCTACGTGGGTGCGCTTGCACCACGAACTAACCAACTACGCGCGCGCACAAAACCGCCGCGTCGTTTTCATGAAGCTCGGCTAAGATGAATCGCGGCGCGCCGCCCGTGAGCCTTGGGTCCCCGGCCACCGTGAGATCGGTGGGGCCGCAGTCCAACAGCTCTGCTTGGACCGCGCCCTCGCCGCCGTATTTTTGTGGAAAGGGTTTCCCGGCGAAACCCGCCACGCCGGCTACCAATTGCAAAGCCCGGCCCTGCGCGCCGTCATCCAAGCCCGCGGGCAACCCACCGCCCCGCCGCGTTAGCGCAGCCATCGCACAATTTCCGAATAGCCTCCCTCAAACCGTCGAGCATGTGTCACCAAAGGTAAGTTCGGCGGTAGGGCGGTACCGAGCAATGCGACATTCGAACACCCTCCGGGTAAGCCGTGCAGTGCTTGTGGTAGGGCGAACCCTATGGGTGAGCCGCGCATCGGGGCGCGGCTCAGCGAGACCAGCCTTCGCAAAAGGCTACGGCTCGGCAGGGACCCCTCGCCCTACCTCAAACCATCGAACCGTCACTTCTAAACGTAATCTTCAATAATTAGTGATGGCTCGACCGGGTGCAATGTACGGCCCGTGCCCGACCGCATAGCCCGGTTCCCCGAATCACGTCAGGGCGGCGCTTCGACGATGGATACGTTGAGGCTCATAACGTCTCCCTCTCATTCTGGGCGAGGGCTGGGGTGAGGGTGCGCAGCGTGCGCATGGTTTCGGTGGTTTGGGTTTCTTGGGCCGCGGCAGCTTCTTCAATTCCTTTGCGGTCTTCTCGAAGTCCAGATCCACCACCCTTGGCGATGAATCCAACAAGGCTCGATATTTGGCATACTCCCGTTCGGCTTTCGCCCGGGTCTCCTCGGCGGATATCCTCGTAGACGCCTAGACCCGTCCGCCGAGACCACGAGCCACAAGATTTAACATTGCTCCTCCCGAGGAGTGACAGCTAAAGATTTTCCTCACAAACCGCTTGGTATTTCACCGGCCTGCCGGCAGTTTGAAAAGACTGCATGCACCGGATCACCCCAGCCGAGAATAACACTTCAATGTCTCCTCATCACAGCGTCTAAGGAAGACACGTCGCACCCGAAACTAACCCCGCCCATGTCCTCCGAAATCACCTACCCGCAAGACCCGGATCACCGGCCTTCCGTTGTGCGTGAGCAGGACATCGAGACGGACTTCATCGAGAAACTCCGCGACCTGAAATACACCGTCCGTCTCGACATCCGCGACCGCGCTGCCCTTGAGCGCAATTTCCGCCAAAAGTTTGAGGCCCTGAATCGCGTCACTCTGACCGAAGGCGAATTCCCGCGCCTGCTCGAAGAGATCATCACCCCCGACGTCTTCACCGCCTCCCGCACCCTTCGCCAGATAAACAGCTTCGTCCGCGACGACGACACGCCGCTCAACTACACCTTGGTCAACATCAAGGACTGGTGCAAAAACACCTTCGAGGTCGTCAAGCAGCTCCGCATCAATACCGACTACAGCCACCACCGATACGATGTGCTCATCCTCATCAACGGCGTGCCCGTCGCCCAAGTAGAACTAAAGACCCTCGGCATCAATCCGCGCAAAGCGATGGAGCAGATCGTCGAATACAAAAACGACCCCGGCAACGGCTACACCAAGACCCTCCTCTGCTTCGTCCAGCTCTTCATCGTCAGCAATCGCGACAACACCTACTTCTTCGCCAACAACAACGCCCGCCACTTCGCCTTCAACGCCGAAGAGCGCTTCCTGCCCATCTACCAGTTCGCCAGCGAGGATAACAAGAAGATCACCCACCTCGACGACTTCGCCGACACCTTCCTCGTCAAATGCACCCTCGGCCAGATGATCAGCCGCTACATGGTGCTCATCGCCAGCGAGCAAAAGCTCCTGATGATGCGCCCGTATCAAATCTACGCGGTCAAGGCTATCGTGGACTGCATCCACCAAAACTGCGGCAACGGCTACATCTGGCACACCACCGGCAGCGGCAAGACGCTCACCTCCTTCAAGGCCTCCACCCTCCTCAAGGACAATCCCGACATCGAGAAATGCCTCTTCGTCGTGGACCGCAAGGACCTCGACCGCCAAACGCGCGAGGAATTCAACAAGTTCCAGGAAGGCTGCGTCGAGGAAAACACCAACACCGCCACCCTCGTCCGCCGTCTCCTCTCCGACGACTACGCCGACAAGGTCATCGTTACCACCATCCAGAAGCTCGGCCTCGCGCTGGATGAAAACAGCAAGCGCAACAAGCAGCGGAAGAAGAACGACCAACTGACCTACAAGGAGCAACTCCAGCCCCTGAGCGACAAACGCATCGTCTTCATCTTCGACGAGTGCCACCGCTCCCAGTTCGGAGAGAATCACCGGGCGATCAAAGAATTCTTCCCCCAGTCCCAGCTCTTCGGCTTCACCGGCACGCCCATCTTTGAGGCAAACGCCACCGCACAGAAGATCGAAGACGAACAGGCTTCCATGAGGACTACCGTGGACCTCTTCCAAAAGCAGCTCCACGCCTACACCATCACCCACGCCATCGAGGACGCGAACGTCCTGCGCTTCCATATCGATTTCTTCAAACCGGAAGGCAAAAAGCTGCCCAAGCCGGGTGAAGCCCTCGCCAAACGCGCCGTCATCGGGGCCATCCTCGCCAAGCACGATGCCGCCACCGGTGGACGCCGCTTCAATGCCCTGCTCGCCACCGCCTCCATCAACGACGCCATCGAATACCATGGCCTCTTTGCGACTCTCCAGGCCGAGAAACAAGCCGCCGACCCCGACTGGGTGCCGCTGAATATCGCCTGCGTTTTCTCCCCTCCTGCCGAGGGCGACAAGGACGTGCAGCAGATTCAGGAAGACCTGCCGCAGGAAAAGGAAGACAACGCCGTCGAGCCCGAGAAAAAGAAAGCCGCCCTCAAGGCCATCGTCGCCGACTACAACACCCGATACGGATCAAACCACACCCTCAGCGAGTTCGATCTCTACTATCAGGATGTGCAGAAGCGCATCAAAGATCACCAATGGTCGAATGCAGATTTGCGGAAGGCCGATCCCAAAATCCCGCATCACAAAATCGACCTCACCATCGTGGTCGACATGCTGCTCACCGGCTTCGATTCCAAATACCTGAGCACGCTCTATGTGGACAAGAACCTCAAGCACCACGGCTTGATCCAGGCCTTCTCCCGCACCAACCGCGTGCTCAACGGCACCAAGCCCTTCGGCAACATCCTCGACTTCCGCCAGCAGCAGGACGCCGTGGATGCCGCCATCGCCCTCTTTTCCGGTGAAAAAACGGGCGATGCAGCCCGGGAAATCTGGCTCGTGGACAAAGCCCCGGTGGTCATCGAAAAACTGCAAGGCGCCGTACAAAAGCTCGATGCCTTCATGAAATCCCAAGGCCTCGACTGCGCCCCGGAAGCCGTGCCGAATCTCAAGGGCGACGACGCCCGCGCCGCCTTCATCAATCACTTCAAGGAAGTCCAACGGCTCAAGACCCAGCTCGACCAATACACCGATCTCAGCGAGGAAAACGCCATCGCCATCGAGCAAATCCTTCCCACGGAAAACCTGCTCGGCTTTCGCGGCGCGTATCTGGAGACCGCCCAGCGCCTCAAAGCCCAGCAAGGCAAGGGCACGGACCAACCCAGCCCGGACGTGGACCAGATCGATTTCGAGTTCGTTCTCTTCGCCTCCGCCGTCATTGATTACGACTACATCATGGGCCTCATCGCCAAGTTCTCCGCAATAGGCCCTGAAAAGTCGAAGATGAGCCGCGAGCAGCTCGTCGGCCTCATCCAGTCCGATGCCAAGTTCATGGACGAGCGGGAAGACATCGCCGCCTACATCGCCACCCTGAAGGCCGGCGAAGGGCTCAGCGAACACACTATCCGCGAGGGCTACCAGCGCTTCAAAACCGCCCAGCAGTCCAAGGAACTCGGCGACCTCGCCCAGCGACACGGTCTCGCCACCGCCGCCCTGCAAACCTTCGTGGACGGCATCCTCCAGCGCATGATTTTCGATGGTGAGCAATTGGGCGACCTCATGGCTCCTCTCGGCCTCGGCTGGAAAGCCCGCACTCAGAAGGAACTCGCCCTCATGGCCGAACTCACCCCGCTCCTGCGCCAACGCGCCGCCGGCCGCGACATCTCGGGACTCAACGCCTACGAACAATGACAAAATCGAAGGCCAAAATCGCCAACACCGTCTCCATCTACCAGATAACCGACCATTTTCCTGACGTCACGAAAATGGTCGAATCCGCCACTTTTAAACCCGTCGAATTCGACGGGTTTAGCCCAAGCTCCACGCTAATCCCACAGCCATGAGTAAAGCCAAACGCACCAGCATTGAGGTCCAGGGCATCTCCATCGCGATTCTAAAACGCGACAATCAGGATTACATTTCCCTCACCGACATCGCCCGGCACCGGAATACACAGGAACCCTTTTCCATCATCAACAACTGGATGCGCGGTCGCAGCACCATCGAGTTTCTTGGACTCTGGGAGAAACTCAGTAACCCCAGTTTTAAACCTCTCGAATTCGAGAGGTTTAAAACCGAGGCCGGCAGCAATTACTTTGTCCTGTCACCTCAACGTTGGATCGAGGCGACCCAAGCCATCGGGATTACCTCAAAATCAGGCCGTTACGGAGGCACTTTCGCGCACCGCGAGATCGCCTTTGAATTCGCCTCATGGATCTCTTCCGAGTTCAAGCTCTACCTCATCAAAGAGTTCCAGCGTCTCAAGGACGAGGAAAACGATCGCCTTCAGCTCAACTGGAACCTCCAGCGCACCCTCGCCAAGATCAATTACCGCATCCACACCGATGCGATCAAGGAGACTCTCATCCCTCCCACCGTGAACAAACAGCAGGCGGGCTTCATCTACGCTGACGAAGCGGACCTGCTCAACGTCGCCCTCTTCGGCCAGACCGCGAAGCAGTGGCGCGACGCCCATCTCGACACCGAGGGCAACGTCCGCGACCACGCCACGCTGGAGCAGCTCGTCGTGCTCACCAATCTCGAAAGCCTCAACTCCGTCCTCATCCGCCAAGGCCTCCCCGCGCCGGAACGCCTGCTCAAGCTCAACGAAATCGCCATCACGCAGATGCGTTCGCTCCTCACCGACACCAACGTTAAACGGCTGAAATGAGAATTCAGAATTTAGAAGTGAGAAGTGAGAAACCAAACCAGCCAAACCCAATGACGAAAGACACCTTCCCCATTTCTCGCCGCTCCTTTCTCACTTCACACTTCTCACCTCTCAATTTCTCCCTCAGGACTCAACGCGTATGAGCAGTAAAGCCGCTGGGAAACAGGATGCCAAACCTGCGCTAACGCCGAAACTGCGGTTTCCGGAGTTTCGGAATGCGGGTGCGTGGACGAGCAAACCGATGAGCAAGGTCTATTCGTTCAAAGGCAACAATTCACTCTCTCGCGATAAGCTGAACTACGAGCGAGGAACCGTGAAAAACATCCATTACGGTGACATTCACACCAAGTTCGCGACGCTATTCGACATCACAAAGGAGACGGCTCCATTCATCAATCCCTCCGAATCCCTGGACGGCTTCCGCCCTGAGAACAACTGCGTAGAGGGCGATATGATTTTTGCCGATGCATCGGAAAATTTAGAAGATATTGGAAAAAGCATCGAAGTTGTCCGCTTGAACGGCGAGCGCGTGGTCTCGGGTCAACACACGATTCTCGCTCGGCCAAATGACGATATTCTCGTCGTTGGCTTTGGTGCATACCTTTTCAAATCCAGACACGTTCGAACCCAAATTCAGAAAGAGTCTCAAGGATCGAAGGTCTTGGGCATATCGGCAACGCGGCTTACGAAGATCAATCTCCCGATCCCAGGAACCAAGGCCGAACAACAAAAAATCGCCGAGTGCCTGACCACGCTGGACGAGGTGATCGCCGCCCAAAGCCAAAAAATCGACGCGCTCAAGACCCATAAAAAAGGACTGATGCAGCAGCTTTTCCCCCGCGAAGGCGAAACCCTCCCCCGCCTCCGCTTCCCCGAATTCCAAGATGCGCCAGAGTGGGTGATGGCAACGCTCACGGAACTCTTCGATTTCCAAGACGGCTTCTCGTTCAAATCGACGGATTTCACAAGCTCTTCGGGCGACGCTACGCAGGTCATTCGAATCACAGACATTAACAACCGGAACAAAAACGCGGATAAGGTTTATGTTTCCAACGCCTTTCTCGAATCAGCAAACCTAAGGAAATACTACGCCGAACAAGGCGACCTTCTATTGAGCTTAACCGGTGCGGCTGGGTTCAACTTTTTCATTTGGGACGGAACCCCCGCTTTGCTCAATCAGCGGACGACTAAAATTACGCCGCGAGACGATGCCAACGTCGCCCTAATACACCTGTTGGAGTCGTTGGTTCATGAGAAGATCAATGGGCGTGGCGAGGGGCAGAACAACAACCTATCAAGAGAATTCTTGAGCACTGTCATACTGCACCTTCCGAAGTCACTCGAACAACAACGCATAGCCGACTGCCTCACCTCCCTCGACGACCTGATCACCGCCCAAGGCGCCAAGCTTTCCGCCCTCAAGACCCACAAGAAAGGGCTGATGCAGCAGCTTTTCCCATCCCCGATTGAAACTTCTTCTCAAATCTGACGACATGAAATACCACGAACAAACTATCAAGGTAACAGACATTCACTTGGATCTGGAAAATCCTCGTTTCCCTCCAGTAAATAGCCAGCGTGAAGCTGTCGAAGCGATGTTAAATGACCAAGGGGAAAAGATCGCAACTCTTGCCTTGGATATTTATCAGAATGGTTTGAATCCGAGTGCGAAGCTGATTTTATTCAAGGAAGGCTCACACTTCATCGATGGTGATGGCAACCGAAGGCTCACGGCATTGAAAATCTTAGAGACGCCATCACTGGCAGACTCGTCTCCCAAGATACGAAAAAAGATTGATGCAATAATAAAGAGACCTGGAGCCGTGCTGACAGAGGTTGGGTGCGTGGTTTTTAGCGACCGTAACGCCGCCCGGCACTGGATATTAATCAACCATGACGGTGAGCAAGATGGGCGGGGTCAAATCAATTGGAATCCCGAACAAAAGAACCGTTTCGAGCGCAAACCCTCGATCGGATTAGAAGCATTGGATCTTTTAGCTCATAAGGGACTAATCACCAACGATGACAAGTCACGAGTCAACAAATCGACATTAGACCGGTTGTTGAGTTACAAAGAGGTGAAAACGGATTTGTCGATCTCCAAGACAGGAGATCATTTCACGTTTGGTAATGTTGATCATCTGAAAAAAGCCGTGTTGGGCCTGCGAGACAAGGCCGTCGATGAGGTTTATACCGCAACCAAAGGAAAGAAATTCGTTCGGGAGGCAATCACTTCTCCAGCATCCGGTGATGTCGATGGCGGCAATGCTGCCTCAGGCACTTCCGGCAATTCCACTGACGCGGCGGCCGGCCAAGGAAATAGATCGAGGAGAATCAAGAAACCCGGACTTCCTGTGTTTGGAGGTAAACTTTCGCTAAAGCCAGGTCACGTTAATAATCTCTATCGTGATGTGGAAAGCCTGCATGACTTTTATCAAACCGAAAAGAGCCGTCTTTCCGCAGACTTTATTGTGATTTTCAGGATGTCATTGAGACTACTTGCCGAGACCGCCGCGAAAGATCAGAAAAAGGAATTGAAGGACTACCTGACTGAGCAATTCGATCAAGCCAAGAAGGCCTTGGACCAGAATGCAAAAACATCTCTATCCAACCAAAGCGTGACTAAAGATTCGATCATTAAACTGTTTCAAACAGGAGCCCATGATTATCATAACTCCAAAAACGAAGAACAAGCGCTTGCGCTTTCGGTTATTCTAGGCGCGATCTTAACCCTTACCCATGGGAAAGAGTCATGAGTGTCGCTCATTCACCGCTCAGGTATCCAGGTGGGAAAAATTGCATATTTCCATTCGTTTCGAGCTTAATAGCTGAAAATGGTTTGGTTGGCTGCACATATATTGAGCCCTATGCAGGCGGAGCGGGATTGGCCTTGCGTCTGCTGTTCGAAGAATTTGCAGAGAAGATCATAATCAATGATTTAGATCCATTAGTTTATGCATTTTGGACCGTCTGCATAGGTCAGCCAGACCGCTTGATCAATTGGATAGAGAAAACTGCTGTATCCGTAGCCACATGGAAAAGGTGCAAGGCGACAATTCGCAGCGGAAATCTTGAAGATGATTTTGATCTGGCGACGTCATTCTTCTTTCTAAATCGGACGAATGTTTCTGGGGTTTTAAGTGGTGGAATCATTGGCGGCCTTCACCAAACCGGAAATTACAAAATTGACGCGAGGTTCAATAAAGTCGAACTCATCCGAAAAATTGAGAAGATCGCTCGGTTTTCAAACAGGATTCAAGTTAGTAACCTTGATGGGGTGGAACTCATTGAAAGCTATCCTGCCAAGAAGAACGGAACCTTTATTTATTTGGATCCACCTTACTATGAGAAGGGGTCGAACCTCTACCTGAACGCATTCAAGGAAGCGGATCATGAACACCTTTCGAAGTATGTTAGCACGCTTTCCACTCCATGGCTGCTATCTTATGACAACCACTCTTTTATCACGAACCTATACAAGCCGTTTGAGAAGCGCGCTTACAAGTTGCAGCACTCAACTTCCAATAAGATCGGTGATGAAGTTTTGATTTTTTCCAGGAAGACAAAATTTGAAGACTCACTCAGTCATCTAGGAGCTGTCGTCGCAATTTGACCGCATTTATCATGACCGACCCCAACCAAAAACAACTGGGCAGCACGCTCTGGAACATCGCCGACCAACTGCGTGGGGCCATGGATGCAGACGACTTCCGCGACTACATGCTGTCGTTCCTTTTCCTGCGTTAGCTCTCGGACAACTACGAGACGGCCAATCCGACCCCATGAGCGCCCTCATCCTCTACACCACCGAAGACGGCAAGAGCCGCATCCAACTCCGCGCGGACGAACAGACCGTCTGGCTCACGCAGTTGGAAATGGCGGACCTTTTCGATGCCACCAAGCAGAACATCTCCCTGCATTTGAAGAACCTGTTCGAGGACGGGGAGCTGACCGAGGGTTCAGTTGTCAAGGAATCCTTGACCACTGCCGCCGACGGCAAGGACTACCTCACGAAGCTCTACAACCTCGACGCCATCCTCGCTGTGGGCTACCGGGTGCGCTCGCCGCGTGGCGTGCAATTCCGCCGCTGGGCCTCCACCGTCCTGAAGGAATTCCTGTTCAAGGGATTCGTGATGGATGACGAGCGGATGAAGAACCCGGATGGCCGCCCGGATCACTTCGACGAGATGCTGGAGCGCATCCGGGAGATCCGCGCCTCGGAGAAGCGGTTCTACCAGAAAGTGCGCGACCTCTTTGCCCTGAGCACGGACTACGATAAGACCGACCAGGCCACGCAGCAATTTTTCGCGATGGTGCAGAATCTTCTGCTTTACGCCGTGACCGGCAAAACCGCCGCCGAACTCATCACCGCACGGGCCAACCGCAATGATCCGAACTTTGGCCTTCTGCATTGGAAAGGGGCCGTTGTGCGGAAGCAGGACATTCTAACCGCCAAGAATTATCTGACCGAGGACGAGATCGACACCCTGAACCGCCTCGTGGTCATCTTCCTGGAAACGGCGGAACTGCGGGCTAAGAGCCGCCAGGAAACGCGCATGAACTTCTGGAAGGGAAGCGTGGATCAAATCATCACCTCCAATGGCTTCCGGCTGCTCACTCACGCGGGTTCGATCAGCCATGAGCAAATGGAGAGCAAGACGAACGGCCTCTATCTCGACTACGACCAGGGCCGCAAGAAGCGGGAGGCGCTGGAAGCCGATCAACAGGACGAGGCCGACCTCAAAGCCCTCGAAAACAAAATCAAACGCCGGAGGAAAAAGTGAGAAGTGCGAATTTGGAAGTGAGAAACGAGGGACAAATCCCAGCCTCACG
>Ga0163149_10007767_pt1 | contig 10747 bp, 9 predicted proteins | sample OliLakLV19MP5G1_FD_148604 | JGI IMG/M metagenome (GOLD analysis project Ga0163149, IMG submission 148604) | Freshwater microbial mat bacterial communities from Lake Vanda, McMurdo Dry Valleys, Antarctica - Oligotrophic Lake LV.19.MP5.G1 | ecosystem: Environmental > Aquatic > Freshwater > Lake >...
TCGTCGCCCTCGCCTCGCTACAATCCAATCCTGGCAAGCTGCCGATACGCATCGGCATGACCGGCGAAGCCCGCATCCTGGTTGGCCGCCGAACCCTGCTCGAACTGGCGCTCGAACCGATTCGCGGGCTGAAGGAACGCCTGTAGAAATTTGGGTGAAAGCATGCCGAGTACAACTCGGCGCTCCAGAGGGCTATTCGCAGCGCCGACTCAAATCGACCTTGTCGTTCGCGCAGTCCCGTGTCCCGTGCCTACACTGCTAGCATCTCGCACCCCTGAAGCGGATTTCCATCATGCAGAGCCCGGTGATCGCGCCATCGATCTTGTCCGCTGATTTCGCGCGCTTGGGTGAAGACACTGCGAAGGTGTTAGCGGCGGGCGCAGATTGGCTGCATTTTGACGTAATGGACAATCACTACGTGCCAAATTTGACCATTGGCCCGTTGGTTTGTGATGCCTTGCGCAGTTACGGCATTACGGTGCCAATTGATGTGCATTTGATGGTCAAGCCGGTCGATCGTATCGTGCCGGATTTTGCTAAAGCGGGCGCCAGTTCGATTAGTTTTCACCCCGAAGCCAGCGAACATGTCGATCGCACCATCGGCTTGATTCGCGAACAGGGTCTGCAAGTGGGATTGGTTTTTAACCCGGCTACGCCGCTGGTTTGGTTAGATCATGTCATCGACAAACTGGATTTGATTTTGCTGATGTCGGTGAATCCAGGCTTTGGCGGGCAATCGTTCATTCCTGGCGCCTTGCCCAAACTGCGCGAAGCGCGCCGCCGTATCGATGCCAGTGGCCGGGCAATCCGCCTGGAGATCGATGGTGGCGTCAAAGTCGACAATATTGGCGCAATCGCCGCCGCGGGGGCGGATACCTTCGTCGCCGGCTCAGCGATATTCAATGCTGGCGACTACGCACAGACGATCGCCCGCATGCGCGCCGAAATTGCCGCTGTTCGCACGGGTTAGGCAAAGGCCCGCTCTGGTGGGTCGGCGCTGTGCGCTGACGCTTTTCCTGCATTGTGAGTTTCTTGCTGGCTCCGAGCCTTGCTCTCGACCTAAATTAAGGGTGACCACATTAGTTTGACTCGCGCACGCCGCAAAGTGGGAAGCCACGCTAGCCAGTGCTAACCTGCATGCCCCGTTTTTTGTGTCCAACCCATGACCCTCGTTCGCACTCGTTTCGCCCCCAGCCCGACCGGTTTTTTGCATGTAGGCGGTGCCCGTACCGCGCTGTTTAGCTATTTGGAAGCGCGTCGTAACGGCGGTCAGTTTATTTTGCGGGTCGAAGACACCGATCGTGAGCGCTCCACCGATGCCGCGGTGCAGGCGATTATCGATGGCATGCAATGGTTGGGCTTGGATCACGATGAGGGTCCGTTTTACCAAACGCAGCGTTTTGAGCGTTATCGCCAAGTGGCCCAGGAATTGCTCGCCGCCGGTAAGGCCTATCACTGCTGGTGCAGCAAAGAAGATTTGGAGGCGATGCGCGCCGATCAGGAAGCGCGTGGCCTGAAACCGCGCTACAACGGCCTTTGGCGCGAGAGCACGGCGACGCCGCCGGCAGGCGTCACGCCGGTGATTCGCTTCAAAAATCCCTTGCACGGCGACGTGGTGGTGGACGATCGGGTGCGCGGCCGGGTGGTGTTTGATAACGCCGAACTAGACGATTTGATCATCTGGCGTTCTGACGACTCGCCGACTTACAACTTTGGCGTGGTGGTCGATGACGCCGATATGCGCATCACCGATGTCATTCGTGGTGACGATCATCTAAACAACACGCCGCGCCAAATGAACATTTATGCAGCGCTAGGTCACCAAGCGCCACGTTTTGCCCATCTGCCGATGATTTTGGGGCCAGACGGCGCCAAACTCAGCAAACGCCACGGCGCGGTCAATGTGCTTGGTTATCGCGAAGATGGCTTTTTGCCGGCTGCGTTATTGAACTATCTGGTGCGTTTGGGCTGGTCGTATGGCGATCAGGAAATCTTCTCGATGGCACAGATGATCGAGTTATTCTCAGCCGACGATGTTAATCATTCGGCATCCCGCTTTGATGTCGAAAAGCTGCGTTGGCTCAACCAGCATTATCTGAAAACGCTGGATCCGGCCCTGATCGCGCCCGAGTTACGCTGGCATTTGAGTCGACTAGGCCTGGATGCAAACCGTGGGCCACGGGCCGAGGACCTCATCGTCGCGCTGCGTGAACGCGTGCATACGCTGCAGGAGATGGCGCAGCGCGCGCGGCTGTGGTTCGATCCGCTGGAAGTGTACGATGACGCTGCAGTAGCCAAGCACCTCACCGCAGCGGCTCGCGCGCCCTTGCAAGCCGCCCATGCGGCCCTCAGTGCGGTCAGCGATTGGAGCGTCACCGGCGTGCACGACGCCCTCAATGCGGCGGCGCAAAGTGTGGGATTGGGCTTGGGCAAAGTCGCGCAGCCGCTGCGCGTGGCGATCACCGGCACGCAGGTCAGTCCGTCCATTGACCATACCGTGTACTTGGCCGGCCAAGCAGAGGCGCTCAAGCGGATGGATGCGGCGCTGGCGAAGTTACCGGCGTGAGCGCTCTCATATGAGCACGCGCAAAGGCACCGCGATTGACGCGGCATTCGAAAGCACCGCGGAGCACGGTAGCCCGCGGGCCTTTGGCTATTTGATCGGCGTCGTACTGTTCGTGCTGGCCGCCTTTGCCTACGCCCACCACAGTCGATGGACGTTCGCATTCGTGATCGCCGGCTGTAGCTTGGCGCTGATCGGCCGCTTTTTCCCGCGGCTATTGGCGCCGTTCAATCGGCTGTGGATGGGATTGGGTCATGTGCTTGGCCGCATCGTTAGCCCGATTGTCATGGGTCTGATTTACTTTGGCGTGGTCACGCCGATTGCGCTGCTCGCGCGTTGGCGCGGTGCAGACCCGATGCGCCGGCATTTCGATCCACAGGCAAGCACTTATTGGATCGAACGCGAACCGCCCGGACCCGATCCAAGCACGATGGAACGGCAGTTTTAAGCAAATCGAGCGAGTACCTGCGCGCGCGTGGGCATCGCGCAGGCTGCGCCTACCTGCTCGGTGCTGATCGCCGCAACGCGATTGGCATGCATGACCGCTGCGCTAAATGGCCTGCCCGAATCGGCGAACGCCAACGCGGCAGCCAAGGCGCCGGAAAACGCATCGCCCGCGCCAGTGGTATCCACGGCCCGCACGGACTCACGCTTAACGCGGTAATAGGCTGCCGCGTCGCCGCGCCGATCGCGGCCATGCGATACAAAACAACCGTGTTCACCCAAAGTGATCACCACGCTTGGCACACCCGTGGTGCGGCACAACGCATGCAAGTCCAGATCGTCGATCTGCCAGAGCTCGGACACATCGTCTGGCACACCCAACATCGCTAGCAGCAGCGCAAATTCCGTCTCGTTCGGGGTGATCAAATCGGCTAGTGCGAGCACTTCGGGCGTCAAATCGGGCTGCAATGGCGCCGGATTCAACATCGCCAGCGCGCCGACCGATCGCGCGGCGCGCAGCGCTGCAGTGACTAACGCAATGCTGGTCTCCAACTGCGCCAGCACCACGCGCGTGCCAGCGACGATGTGCCCGGCTGCGTCGCTGGCACTCAAACTGCGATTGGCGGCCAGATCAACCACGATCAGATTGCGTCCGGCGTCATCGACCAAAATGCTGGCGGTCGCGGTGGGTACTTCGTTGACAACCTGCCAGACGCAGTCCAAGCCTTCGGCCAAGGCAAAACGACGCGCCGTGTCGCCGAGCGGATCAGCGCCAATGGCACCCACAAATCGCGTGGCGACACCCTGGCGATGCGCCGCCACGGCCTGATTGAAGCCCTTACCACCGGGACCGGTGGAAAACCGGCCAACGCGGGTTTCGCCGACCGCCGGAAAGCGATCGACGCTCCAACAGTGATCCTGAACGTAGCTGCCAAGGATGGTGACTAGCGGAGTGGATTCAGACATGGCTTGCCGTGACCGGTCAGCTAATTTGGGTTAACACGCCGGCTATCGTCGCGGTCATGAAGGTCGCCAGCGATCCACCCAGCACCGCGCGCATGCCAAATCGGGCGAGATCGGCGCGCCGTTCCGGGGCCAGACCACCGATGCCACCAATCTGGATGGCGATGGATGAAAAGTTGGCAAACCCACACAAGGCATAGGTGGCAATCAATTTACCCTGCTCGGTCAGCATCACACCATCGGCCCCGTTCTTGATGATGTCAGCCAATTGCATATAGGCCACAAACTCGTTAATGACAATTTTTTGGCCGATCAAACTGCCAACGATCGTCGCGTCTTGCCAGGGCACGCCGATCACCCACGCCAATGGCGCCAATAAATAGCCCAGAATCATCGCCATATCGGTCGGTTTACCGAACATTTCCTGCAAACCAGTGATTTCGCCAATCCAGGTCAGCGGCCAATTCAACAACGCAATCAGCGCAATAAAGGCCAACAACATCGCACCAATATTCAATGCCAAGCGCAAACCATCGGCAGCGCCGCCGGCCGCGGCATCAATAATATTGCTGGAGGTTTTTTCGACCTCCATTTTCACCACACCGCGGGTCAATGGCTCGCCCGTTTCCGGGATCAGAATCTTGGCAATCACCAAGGTCGCTGGCGCCGCCATAATCGATGCTGCGAGTAAATGTTTGGCGTAATACGCGCTCTGCACCGGATCGCCGCCACCGAGCATGCCGACATAAGCTGCAAGCACGCCGCCAGCGATATGCGCCATGCCGCCGATCATCATCGTCAATAATTCCGATTCGGTCATCTTCGGAATGTAAGGCCGCACTGTGAGCGGCGCTTCAGTCTGACCAATGAATACGCTGGCACAAACCGACGTGGTTTCGGCACCAGACACGCGCATCACTTTGGTGATCGCCAGCGCCATGATGCGCACCAGCCACTGCATGACGCCTAGGTGATAGAGCACACCCATGAGCGCTGCAAAGAAGATAATCGTCGGCAGCACCTGAAAAGCGAAGATAAATCCAAATTTGCTGGTGTCCATCAAACTGCCGAAAATGAACTTGGACCCTTCATTAACAAAACTCAGCACCTTAACAAAACCCTGGCCCAGCGCATCGAATACGTCTTTGCCACCGGGCACCAAGATCACCAGCGCAGCAAAAGCGATCTGCAATCCGATCCCAATGGCGACCAGTCGCCAATCAACCGCGCGTTTATTGTTCGAAAAGAGCCAAGCAATGCCCAGCAAAGTTGCCAACCCAAAAAAGCCAAACGCGATTTGACCCAACATGCTGCTCTCCCCAAAGATTGCAGCCGCACCCCATGCGGCCAGATGCGCGAGACTAGTGCGGCGTCCGGCAATTTCCTATCCCTATTTACGCGTCTTTCACGTCGTACATCTGTGAGCTGCACGTGCAAAGAAGCAAAGCGCACTGGCGAGGAAAGTCCGGCAGGCTGCTAACATCAGCAGCGTCCCGTCAAACGCATCGAGCGCCGCATGGTCGCCGAGGTTTCACCCATAGTGTCGACCCCGCCGCAGCGCAGACTGACGATCGGTCGACGGCTGTTTTACACCCATCTGCTGGTTGCCCTGCTGGTCGCCATCGGCTTGGGCTCCTATCTGCATTGGGCCGCTGAAGCCGAGCTTCGCAGCTCATTGAACGCCCGGCTCATCGACAATGCCACGCTCGCCGCCGAAGCAATCACACTGGCCAATTGGGACGCAATCCGCTCGCCCAGCGACACCCAGAGGCCTGAATATGCCGAGCTAATCAGCAAATTCAGCAGCATCGTCGCGCGCAACCGCGCTATCAACCGTTTGCTGCTGATTCGAAATGCCGACGGCCAGTTGCAGGTGATTGCCGATTCCGAAGGCGCAACCAGTGGTTATTCGCCCGGCGATAGCTTAGCTGCATCCTTGCTGCCATCCGGTGAGAAGCTGACGGCGGCACGCGCGCTTGCAGGTTTTGAAGGCTTCAATGCCCTAGCGCCTTTGCAAAGCAGCACTGTTTACCTTTTGGCCTTACGCGTGCCGGTTGAAGACATTTCGGAGAAGCTCGCCGATTTGCGCACCAAGTCGGCAGTGTCATTCGTGTTGGCGGTTGCGTTGGCGCTGGCGATGAGCATTTGGCTGGCGCAATCGGCGCGCCACGTATTGCGGCGCTTTGCGACGCGCTTTCGAGAGATCGCTGAAGGCCAACTGGGACAAAAACTGGATCTCGGTGGCAACGATGAATTCGCCGATCTGGGCGTCGCGCTGAACGAAATGTCCAGCCGCCTGGATTTGTCGCAACGCGAACGCGAAGGTGCCTTGCATGACCTGAAAGCAGCGCGTGATCGCCTGGAAAATATGGTTCGCGAACGCAGTGCCGAATTGGAACGGCTAAACGTGATGCTGCGCTCGGAGATCGAACAACGCTGTCAACTGGAAGCCGCGCTGGCGGAAGCCGCCGCCACCGACACCATGACGCGATTGCTTAATCGCCGCGGCATGCTGGAGGCACTCGAGCACACGGCTGAGCAAGCGCGTCGCCACAAGAGCTCGTTCATCATTGCCATTGCCGACATCGACCATTTCAAGCGCATCAATGATCAACACGGTCATTCCGTCGGTGATCAGGTGTTGATTGCGTTGGGGCGGCGCATCAAAAACGCTTTGCGTCACCACGACGTTGCGGGTCGTTGGGGTGGTGAAGAGTTCCTGCTGCTGTGGGTGGGTTTGACTATTACTGAAGGCGAAAGACTGGCCAACGACCTGCGCGAAACCATTGGTGGTACAAAGATGTACCCGAATGGCCCACAAATCACGATCAGCATTGGCATTGCGGAGTTCACCGGCTTGGACACCCTTGATCGCTGCATCAATCGCGCCGACAAAGCACTCTATCGAGCAAAATTAGAAGGTCGTAATCGGGTGAGTGTGGGGATGTAGGTTCGCTCTATGCCTGAACGGAGCTGATCATGACCTTGTTGTTTGCCGGCATCTTGATTTTTTTAGGCGTGCATTCGGTTGCCATCGTTGCACCCGCGTGGCGCGAGCGCATGTGTGCACGTCTGGGTAATAACGGCTGGAAGGCGCTCTATTCGCTGTTGTCGATCGCCGGCCTGGCACTCATCGTGATCGGCTACAGCGCGGCGCGCCAAACGCCAGAACTGCTCTACAACCCGCCCAGCTGGACGCGCCATCTGGCGGCGCTGCTGCTTTTGCCGGTGTTCCCGCTGCTGCTGGCAACCTACTTCCCGGGTGCGATCAAACGAGCACTCGGACATCCGATGTTGATCGCCACCGTGCTGTGGGCCAGCGCGCACCTGCTGACCACCACCACGCGTGCCGATCTATTGTTGTTCGGCAGCTTTCTCGGCTGGGCGCTGGCCGACTGGGCCTCGGCGCGCCAGCGTCCGCAGCGCAAGATACCGGGTGCGCCAGCCTCGCGCTGGAACGACGCCATTGCCATCGTCGCCGGCATCGGCCTGTACCTCGGCATGGCACTATGGGCGCACGTACGCCTGATCGGCATCGCGCCGTTTGGCTAGGCAAAGGGCAGCGGTTTTTTCGATGCCTAACGCTTTCTCGGCGCTAACGCCTTCTTCAATCCATCAAACCTATCCACCGATGCCAGCAGCCCGCGTAGGATGTGGTGCGGTACGAACCGCATTGATTGTGTCTGGATCGCTGACGCCGCAGTGTCAGTATTGGAGCCCAAACCCGGACAGTGGAGAATAATTAGCCTAAAAACCTTTTGGCATAGCGCAGACTCGAAAGTAGAGCGCGAGCCCTCAAATTCAATCCGAGAATGAGTAGAAAACGATCGCCAAAAGGACTTCCGGCGCACTCGCGAGGAAAGCCCGACAGGCCGCTAGTCACTAACCAGTTCAGTCTTGACAAATCATGCGAAGACTTTTGTGTGTTTGGTTCCCGCTCCACCGGCTTAGGATTAACGCCCATTTGACGTTTTTTCGACGGACAGATTTCACATCACGAGGCGTTCGATCACAGATCGAACCGCGCATAAGCCGGTTCTGGTGGGTCGGCGCTGTGCACTGACACTTTTCCGCGCCACTCAGATTATCTCAAACCCCCGACGCACCTTTTGGCACAAAAGCGCCCGTAACTGCGCCGGCTTGTGTAGTTTTTTCAGCTTTTACCCGACGCCAGCACAGGTGGAGCCGGGTGATGGGAATCGAACCCACGCTAGCAGCTTGGGAAGCTGCAGTTCTACCATTGAACTACACCCGCATTGGCCGTGCATTCTACTCAACAATGCGCGTATCGCCAGTGGCTTGTGCACGGGTAGGATGCACCTATGAGCAACCCGTCTAAACAGGAAACTTTTGCACAGCGACTGCGCCTCGCTCAGTGGTCGCCTTGGCCTTTGCTGGCAATTGCCTTATTGGTGATCGGTGTGGGTCTGGGTTTAGATTTACGCCGTCAGTTTCATGAGTCCGCCACGCACGAGCGTGAACGCTTGGCGGCCGCAGCCACGCTGGTGGCGCAAGGCAGTGCGCAGCGTTTGGCGGTGGCGGCGCAATTGTTGGCACGCCTAGCTTCGGCGCTCGACAGTAATCCTGGCGAGGCACAAGCGATCGTCAACGCGGTGTCTGGCCTGGAGTCTGGCGTTGTTGCCGTATTGGCGATCGACGCCGATGGACGTGTTATTGCCAGTAGTCGGGTACCGGACAACGGCGCTGATCTGTCCAGGGAACCGTGGGTGGGCGCGGCGCGCGCCGATGCGGAAAGCGAGCCACAATTATTCACAGCCAGTCCAGCACCTCCATTGCAGTTCGATGGCCGTATCGCAGCGCGCGCACGACGGGGCGCCCAAGGCGAGTTTGTTGGCGTGGTCGCCGCCCTGCTGGCCAGCGATTTTTTCAGCCCGGCGCTGATCGCCATGCACGGTGAGGGCGCAGCGATCCAGCTCATCGACGCCGATGGCCAACCGGTATTGACTTGGCCCAACTCGCCGGTTGCGGATTCCAGCGGCGCCGCGTTGCTCACGGCTGAGACTGCGGTGATGCACACCCATTTGGATCGCCCGTGGTCCGTGCAAGTGACACGTACCCAGGCTGCCGTGTTTGCCGCGTGGGGCAGACAGGCGAAATTTGGCTTGCTGCTTTGGCTGCTGGTCGCCATCGTCGCGGTGCTGGCGGGCGTCATCGCAACGCTGCGCCGCAATGAAATGAAGCGCTTGCGTGGCGTGCACCAGCGCCTGCTGCAAGGTGTGGACGAAGGTTTGGCGGGCATCGATGAGCAAGCGCGCGTGCGGTTTGCCAACGCGGCGTTCGCGCGTTACCTCGATACCACGCCAGGCGATTTATTGGGTCGCGATTTGCGCGAGTTGCTGCGCTGGCCGTCACGCGATGTAGCGGCGCCTGATCCGATCAGCGCGGTAATCAGCGCAGCACTGCCGCGTTTTGAGGGCGCCTGCGAACTCAGCGGCCGGCAAGCGCGCGCCACCATCACGCCGACCCGCGAAGGCGACGAGATTTCTGGCGCGCTGCTTGCCTTGGCCGAACCCAGCGACGCAGAAGAAGCGCGCAGCCCAGCCGATCGACTGTATCGAACCCTGTTTGACCTATCGCCGGACGGCGTACTCATCATTGATCTGGACAGCGAAAAACCGCTCGCCTTCAATCCAGCGGCGGCCCGGCTGCTCGGCTATGGCAGCGAGGAGTTTGGCCGCTTGCGCGTGCGCGAGCACGAGGCCAACGCGGCGGCCATGGATAGCGTGCGCAATATTGCGCGCGTATTGGCTGAAGGCCGGGTGGAATTTGAAACGCGCTATCGCACGCATAACAACAGCGTGCGTGACGTCCAAGTGTTAGCGCAAACCATCGAGTTTGGTGGGCGTCCGGCACTGTATTGGATTGTCCGCGATATCACCGAACGCAAACGCGCGGCGACGGAACTGCGCGAAAGCGCGGCGCTGGCAGAACGCGCCAATCGCGCGCGCAGTGAGTTCTTGGCCAATATGAGCCATGAAATACGCACGCCAATGACGGCAATTCTCGGCCTGACTTATTTGCTGCAAAAGACCGAGTTAACACCTATCCAGCGCGATCAATCGCAGAAGATCGATAGCGCGGCGCGCACCCTATTGGCCATTCTGGATGATTTACTCGATTACTCGAAACTTGAAGCCGGTCGTATTTTGATCGAACAACGTCCGTTTGCGCTGCGCGAAGTATTAGATGAAATTGCGTTGATCTTTGCGCCAGCAGCGCGCGAGAAAGGCCTGAGTTTTGAACTCAGCGTAGCGCCAAATACGCCGATGGAACTGCTCGGCGATCCGGCACGTCTGCGCCAGGTATTGTTGAATTTGGTCGGCAACGCGGTCAAATTTACCGAACAGGGCATGGTCACTGTCCAGGCAAGTGGGACTTTGATTGAGCGCCAAGCCGATTTGCGTTTTACCGTGCGCGACACCGGTATCGGTATCGATACCGCGCAACTGAGTCGAGCATTTGAGCCCTTCTATCAAGTGGACGCTTCGTCTAAGCGCCGCTTTGGTGGCACGGGTTTGGGTTTGCCGATTACCCAATGGCTCATCAACTTGATGGGCGGCGCACTGAGCGTTGTAAGTACGCCCGGCAGCGGCAGTGAGTTCCAAGTGCGTCTGCAATTGGCCTTAGCGCCTGGCCCGCCGGATGCGGCACCGGTAATTGTGCGCGGCCCAGATGCCAGCGCACGTCTACACGGCTTGAGTGTGTTGTTGGTCGAAGACCATCCTATCAATCGGCACGTGGCTCGCGAGATTCTTG
>Ga0163149_10007768_pt1 | contig 10746 bp, 7 predicted proteins | sample OliLakLV19MP5G1_FD_148604 | JGI IMG/M metagenome (GOLD analysis project Ga0163149, IMG submission 148604) | Freshwater microbial mat bacterial communities from Lake Vanda, McMurdo Dry Valleys, Antarctica - Oligotrophic Lake LV.19.MP5.G1 | ecosystem: Environmental > Aquatic > Freshwater > Lake >...
GGCACCTGGTGCGGTGAAAGATAGATTCCGGCAACTGCGTGGCTACAGAATATTATAATGTATCACCCACGAGCGAAACAAGGATGACACCGGCGCTACAAGCAGTAGACTACTCCGAGCGTTGTACTTGTACCGGTACAAGCTGAACAAAGTCAAAGTTGAAGCGCCCCTGACTGGTTCATTTAAGCCTCAAGCTTTCCCGACTGGAGTTTGTTCTACAGGCGGGCAATTTTAATATAGCCAGTCGGGCTACCCGTAGTAAGCTTACTAAGCGGGATGCTTCTAGCTACTAGGAGACTTCTGATTCAACCGTACCTGCCACGCTGTTGTTAAGCAGTAGCTCGAGCTAACTCCTAGAGTTAGCTACATAGCTACCGTAGTAGAAAGTTGTAATTGTACCACATTTAGATAATCTCACCAAATCCATGACAATTTGTTGCTCACTTGCTCATTCATTCATGGTCTCTTCTCGACTTGCTCATCATTGTCTTTGGTACCGCTACGACTGGAATGTGCAGCATTGCCGGTTTGACTATAACAGTAAATGTACCAGTCATGTGTGAAATGCACCAGTAAAACATCGCTGCGACATCTGTCTGGAATGAGGCTCATACCGTACAGTAAACTTTAATATACAGTACAACTAGGCTAATCTGTTGGTTCCGTACTTGGCGGTGGCAGCCGAGTACCGTTCTGAGTAAAAAAGAGAACTCAACCATTGAAGCATCTTCTACTAACCACCAATTCCTTGACACCCTTCGCGTGAACCCCAACCCGTCGACTGCGCTCAATACAGTACAATCTGGTACTAGAGAAGGAGAAAAATACTATAAAGTTTGATGTACTACCAAGGAACAAAGCAATATGATCGCCAAGCCACCAGTAGTACCTGAACTCGATAGTAAGGTACAATAAATCCGTGAACTTTATATAATCATAATCAAGCTTCCTTGGGGCACATCAAAGGTTGCCAATCCGTGAATAAAACCACGAGAAAAAACAATAACAAAAGGAATGTATTTTATAAGCCCCGCAAGTTCTTATCAGGGGCATAAAACAGTCACAGTAGAAATGTCAACCAGAGGAAGAAGGACTCTTTTATGAATGGTTAATTCGGTAAAGACTTTGAGTGGTTAAGCACGTAGAAATCTACTTGTAAGTAGTGTGATATGGGACATTCGAAAGTCATGGCGGGGGGTTAAAAGAAGGGAAGCGAGTCCTGAGCATCGATAATTTGCGTTCAACTCTCCATCGTTCATAGTAAATGTAACTCCTTGAAATTATTGATATTTTTAAGTTCACACAGTTCTAGAGATAGAGACGTTTGCGCTTTTAGGTAGACGCTTTCGCCATTATCACAATCTTATTACCAAGAAAAACACTGCCAGGTGCGACGTCTGATTATTTTTACAAATATTTCCCGAAGACGTCTCAAATACCTGGCACAAATTACCAAACAGTACGACCCCTACTTCTTTTATCATTTAGCTCAGTATTACCAGTGCTTGTCAGCGACAGACAGCGAAAAGTCACTCTCTGTTTTTGTCACGAATAATCATATAGCACCAAGACCATCTAAGGCAAAGACCTACTAGCTAGAGTAAATCTAGCTGGCCTCATTCTCATACATCACGCCGCATTAGTTTAGAGTGTTGTCAACATGAATATGAATATGGACATACAGAGATACCCATCATCCGCAACAAATACGACCAATAGCGAATTGGAGTCCATGACAATCAGTAATGACACCTTGGACATTGCTGGACGAGGACGACAAGACATGATGATAACATCAAGGCTAACCTTCGATGCACCCACTCGAGGGCCGCTATATAGTGACGCTTACAGTGAAGAAACCGCGGCAACCACGTTAGTAGGTGTCAATGCTTACCAATACATAAATAAGACTCCTTTTCAAATGGAGTCATCTGCACATGCACCGGGGTTGTCACTTCCACCACTGAAACAACGAAGGGTATACTTTGCTGCTGGCCACAAGGTCATCAATGAGGGTCCTGAAGAGAGCATTTCCGAGGAGGAAATGCAAGTGCGATGGTGGACCCAGGATGATCTGGACGACATCAAACAGGCGGCCAAAGAAATGAGCATTCGCCTCCGCCGTCAGGCCAAAGAGAGAGGGTGCTACGTGGAAATGGCACACAAGAAGACATCTCTCATGCTCTGCAATAACTTTCAGGAACTGGTCAAGCTGACCCCCTCGGCACCCGACCAAGACCTTCGGCACTGGTGTGCTCGGAGTGACGGTCGACGGGGACTGGAACGCTTCGCCTCCAAGGAGTACGGTAATCTACGAAAAGACGACGTGATCCAAACACGGGAGGCTGTCTTGCAAGAACAAGAAAGACAACGCCAAGAGACAGTCTTTTGTCCTGAACAGATGGCCAAGGTCTCCAAGGAGAAGTCGCGACGGGCTCGTACCTTCTCACTTTTCATGGGGGAAGCAGATGCTCAAGCAGCGGCAAGGGAAAATTCTTCATCAGCCGCAGCTACGAAACGAGCTAGAGTGGGGAACTCCTCCACTTCTCCTCAACAACCACCACAACAACAACAACGGATCACACAACGCAATCAAATGCCGGCGGAATCAGCACAGTCACGAGACTTTGCATCTGTCGAAACGCCAATGTTACAACTGGCCGCATGAACTAGCTGCTAGCTAGTCACTAGATAATATCCTGGCGAACTGAATTGAACCATCCCACCTACTACTAGTAGGCGAGTACAATCCTATAATGGACTTGTACTTGCTGAAAGTTGCTCATTTACTTGGGTACTTGGGGATTGGACCATCTCTGCCTTCCGTCATTCGCCAAACACTGCTATCTATCATGTATACTAGAAGTACAACTTAAATACTAGCTAGCCTATTTTTAAAACACAGCTACTTCTTTCTCCTTCCACTTCCTACTAGTAGAAGCAGGTTATTAATTAGCTACATATCCAGCAAACTTGTGGTGTCTAATCTGTCCGTTCAGTTTGGGACGCAACCAATTCTGGATACTGACCATCCGCAGGTCGACCTATCTAATAGTCTACAACTTCTAACTGCTCTGGATCTAATCTGTCGGTCCAGTTCGGGAAGAAACCAATTCTGGATCCTAATAGCCAGGACTGGAGATAGCTAGTTACCACCTGCAGGTCGTCCAAGTAGTCTACAACTTCGTTCTAACTAGCAAATAGAAAGGATACAATACCTCTACTACATGCAGTTCCTGTTATTGCGAACTATCTACTTGAAGAGAGGTTGTCTGCATCTGGTATCTACTTACTAGCTAGCTACTAGTACCAGGTACTGGAGTAGTAGTATCCTCGGCTAGCCCAATCAAAGATTTCAAATGACCGCACCTTTTTCTCCGATACACATTTTGAATTTTTCTCGCCCTTACTTGGGGGCCAACCAGCTATGCCGGTTGCGGGATGTGTAAGAGATGCTAGCAAGCGAACGGACACCGCGGTACAATTGTACATGCAACACAAATCCTTCCTTTCTATCCTGGCAGGTGTGTTGGCATCTTACTTTTCTACGCAGTAGTTTCCCCCACATCATTGAAGTCAAATGGGATTCAAGTAACCAGTTGGAGTAAATTTACATTATTACTCTTCCGAAGCAGCTGGAAGAACCACACCACATACAGTAGGCAGGCTACAAGAAACATTGCGCATGAATATATATACTAGACTTAGGTGATAAGGCCGGGGCGATAGGTGATGCCGGCGCTAGAAGGTGGACCTCCTCACCTGCTCCAATACAAGACTCATTTTGTTGTTGTCAACATCGAAGACACACGACGCCCAAAATTTCAACTGGATCATTTTTGCTCTGCCAAGCTAGTAATACTACTAGTACTGGAGCACGACGCAACACATTATTCATTGTCAGCATGGTCTCGCCGTTCACTGCCTGAAGCCAGTGCATAGTATCGAAGCAACTGAAGCTAGCTACTAGCTAGACCTAGTTACGCACCGTAGGCTGGCTTGGACCTACTCGGAGTACTGGTTAGTACGTGCTACTCTAGCTAGTAGGATAGCTACGTACATACCGTAAAACCTGAACCAATACCCCAATTTGGTGAGGTGAGGTGAGGTGATCTATCTGCTGGTACCAGTACCGTGCTAGGAGTCGCTAGGAAACATCAAAAGAATTAGGTTGTTATCTTGTGAGCCGCTCAAATTACCTAGTAAGATAAGGTTCACGCCTGTTGTAAAACCTTTCGATTTTTCATCCGAATGTTTTTCATCGAAGTCTTGGCATTGCGCGCGCGGGATAGCGGCACAGTTCGTTACTACAAGCACCAGTACTAGCTAGCTAGCTAGCTAGTGCCACTTCAGTTACGGTACGTACTATACCAACACTGTACCAACTGTACCTTTCGTTTACCGCAGCTTCAGTGATGCCCACTTGAAGTAGCTACTTGAAGTACTAGTAGACTTACAAAAGTTGCTCAGGCGTAAATTGCAGGAGACAGTTGACGGCCCAGCGGCGTTCTCGTCAACCTGTTGTAGTGATGCCCTAACTACTAGCGACAGTAGTTAGCTGCGGCATGATACCCCGGTGCACAGTTCTGATCATGATAGCCACGCTCTTCGTAAGCTTAGCCCGAGTTCTTTTGACTGAAACTATCTTCTTAGACTTCGCGCTGCGGTCTGCAGCGCTGCACAGTAGCCCTGATGTAGGCATCAACCCACCACGGTTCTGTTGCGACCGACAGCTGCTCGCTAGTAGTAGGGCAGGGGCTGCAATCAGGGGCAACTGGTCCCCAGCATTCTCTTAGGCAAATGAAGTCGGTAGGTGCTGTGGCATTCCTATCCGTCATTCCTCGCTGTTCCTGGATCTTCAGTGAGCTAGTCAAACTGAAACAGCAACTACTAGCTACTAGCTAGCTACTCTAGTACCATACGCCATTCGACAAAAAACTTGTGAATCTTTTGGATCAGGGTTTAGGTTTACTCCAAGAAACTCATTCCATTTCCGTTGCGAGGGCAGGAGAAGTGCAGGAGGTCATCGGGCCAGCACGCAAACGGAACAGTGGATCTCACCACTTGCACCAGCCAGCTAGCCAAAACCATTTGGGTCCTCAGCATCATATCTGCATTCCCTTGATAATAAGCCCGCTGCTCTACTAGCGAGGCATTCCTAACACTCAGACAAAAAAATATGCAACTTCCGCATCACTGTTTCGAGTTGCACCTTCTCCAAGAAACCGACTGCCGCCATGAAATGAAGAAAATGGTACCAGGTTGGTGGGACGCCAGGAGTTGAGAGGAGAGGGAAGCACAAAAGGAAGGTCACTGCTTCAGAGCAGCTGGCTAGAACCATTGACATATTGCATACCAGTATTCCCTTTCTCATCATTCCTGCTTCGTTGCTAACTAGCTAAAGTGAAAAGATCTAGACGCAAATTTTGTTTGATACTGCTTCGTTAGGCTTGCGAAATAAATGTCCTATATGTATGTCATTTCAAATGAGCCAGATTCACAGGCTCGCCTTCTTTCCAGGCCTACTACTCACAAAGCACCAAAGGTCTTTATGGCAGTCAATTCTTTGATGTGAACGTCGGACGAAATATCGACGACTGACAGAGTCAACGTATCCTCCTTCTCACTCTCGTTTTTTATTTGCCAGTGTCAGGGATGGCCATCATAGCCGAACGATCCATGATAATGACATAATCACTGGGAACCTGGTCGGATGCCTTCTTGAAAAATTTCTTTTGCATGAGGTATCCTGCAGCACCGGCAGAGGCGGCGCCAGCTGCAGCGGCTCCAGCATAGGCGGCCCAATGGCCACCATCCGGTGGAACCTCCTCCCATCTGGTGCCATCCGACCAGTCAATCGTGTGCTCATCTTGGATCGTTCCCACAACAGGTTCCCGTTCGTCGGGGTCAGCAAACTGGATGTTGAAGCCGCCTTCTTCGTTTTCCGCGTATTCGCCTGCACATGTCTTGTCTTCGGGCCATCCTACAATGTCTAGCTTTCCGGCCATGTCGTCTGTGACCGTCAGAACGGCAATTTCTTCTCCATCAATCATGGCTTTCCATTTTCCATTCCATCCTGCCGTTCGCTTCTTTGCGTTCATTTTGTTGTAAAGATACATGCCTCCTACGCCAAGAGCCGCGCCGGCAAAGGCGCCAAAGAGGGCACCGCCGCCTCCGCTTTTAATAAATCCTTCATCCTTAAATTCTCCCACGGCGGCTTTGATTTCCTCGTCCTTGATGGTATCCACAATATCAATTTCTTCTCCGGCATCGTTCGTCACCTTGAGGCCTTCGTCCAAATGTTTCAGATATTTCTCGGCCCAGTCGTCATCGCCCACCTGAACAAACGTGATGGTCAAGTCACCGACCTTCTTGACTTTCTTTGCGGCTTCGGCAATCTTGTTGCTGAGCTCTTCATGGTCATCGGGTCGACCTGCCGTCATGACCAAAATAGAACAAGGGCGTTCATCGAATCCTTTGGTAAAGGCTTCCGTCAAGACGGTATCCATGGCCTTTCCCATCATACATTTACCAGCGGGTTCTTTGGCGGTCACCAATGCCTCCAAACCTTTGACATCTTTGATATTGCGGTACACGTCGGCATCTCCGGCAGCACCAGGGATGCAATACACGTCAACGCCGTCAGGATCAATCAAGGAAACTTGCTGCACGATGCCATTCAAACCAACGACGGCCTTTTCCCAACGGGTGGGAGGGTTCGCAGGATCAAAGGCTGGAGGCTCGGCGGGTTTGAGCTTGTTTTGAAACTCCTCGCCCTTTTCCTGGGCATGCTTGAACATTTTCTTAAAAACTCCCATTTTGAATTTCTTTTTTGTTGTTAATAATAATAATAAATCGTTTGTTGTTTGGTTTGGTTTTACTTTTTGTGCTTTCTTTTTTATGACTGTTGTGATGTGTGTTTTTGTTGTGCCATTTAGCATTCTGTACCTACTACTAGCTAGTACCAGCCGTGATGACTGTCAATGAATCTTGGATCTTGGATCCTTTCGCTTGCTTGAACCAACCAACCATTACGACGTATCAGTACCTACTAGTACCAGTACGAAGCGATCAACGGTCGTGTGCTGGATCATGCATTTCCGATCGACCGGAAGTCATCCACGCGCGGCGGGAATAAAAATCAAACCCGTTTTCTGTCTTGTGGGACTTGTACTGTGTTTCTCCTGTGGAAGGAGGCACATGGCTAGCAGATTCTCTTCCAAATCATGTCCAGCATTGAAAAGGACTAATTCTACTACTGTCATGGTCAATGTCCTATGCTGCTGCACATGATGCTGCTGCTGCGGTCGACGAGTCACTCATGATGATGAGGATGACGACAGCGACGGATGCTTCATGAGACTCCTGAAGTGTGCACTTTGGAAAATGATGATGTTGTGTTGTTGTGGTTTGGGTCTCTTTGCATTGTGCGGATCCAATGTGTTCAGGATGCAGTCCACCTCCTGCAACCAACAAGATAGCTATGGCAGCTAGCTGTTGCTGCTTCTAAAAGGAAACAGCGGGAACAGCCAACACCAGATGAACTAGATTGTAGGCTTATCAGAGGACTCTCTGCAATCTAGTGTTGTGCACTAGTGACTCAATGTTGTTGATGACAAATATTAAATTGGAAAAGAGTGAGAGGATTACTTCGAATTCTAAAGATGGTTTTCTGACTTCGGCATTTTCAAGGTGTGCTGGTCACACATGCCCGGGTTGCGGTCTGTCTGCAGTCCACACTGCGCCCAACAAGACTAGAGTCTCAACAGTGTGACTACACCCTAATGGCAACACTGAAATGTAGCATTGTAAATTTGCACATGCTTTGTTTGAGGAAAATCTTTATGGCTGAAAGCTTCCTGCACATTTGCTGTGGATTTCATGTTTGTCCATGCACCTTTTTTTTTGCCAGCTTTTTTGTTGTTGCACTGCACTGGGAGACAGTTTGAAACTGAACAATTTTTTCATGACTATCAATGCTCCTTGAAACGGGCGTGTAACAGAAGATTGACAGCAATGTCAAGCAAAACAAGTTGCAGGAACATGCTTGTGACATTCACTTTTTTGTTTTGTTTTTGTCTCAGGTGATTGCTTGTGTGTAGTTGTCGACAATTTTGCATCTTGCTGTTGGTTATCGAGATGCACATGTTCTTGTTTTTGAAGTGAATTCAATTTCTATGCAGTTCAGTAAAAACCCTCTTCACTTTGCTTCATGAGTCTTTTGTGGGTGTTTTCCATCACTTTTGCTTTCAATCAAGCTTGGACATGTGACATTCAAATGAGAATTTTTGCTATCTTCTTTTGTCTGCAGCAACTTGTGAGCAACTTGCATGACTCTCGTGCTTGGGTGGGTTGTACCTGTTAGCGTGAAGGGCGGTCAACACTTCTGGAGAGGTGGTGTTCTAAGCTTTCTATTTGACCAGTGAAGTTTGTGTTGTGGAGGACATGTGCGACCTCTTTTTCCCTGTTCCCACATTTTAAGCAATCGATGGTCTCATTTTTGCGAACTCAAATCAATCAATGAATGAGAGCGATAGCAAAGTAGCCATCAATGAATGTTGTTACAATCACCAAATAGGTCTGCTTTACTGAAACGAACGATTGAATGACCATACCAACAATAGGAAGGTTGTGCAAGTTTCGACAGTGTTTGCCTGTAGCTTGTGTGCTTCCGTTTCATCTTTTCAGAGCTTCTTCGGGTCTGATGGCAATGGCAATGGCAATGGCATCGTCATCGTCATCGTCATCGTCATCGTCCATTTGCCCCGCTAACATGCAAGACGACGACAAGAAACCTGGTGCATCGTACTATTCTACAAGGCCACTATCCAACCACTTTGGAATGGAAGTTCTGGGCGTGGATATGTCACAAGTTGACTTGGGCGACCAACAATTAATCCAACAAATAAAGAATGATCTAGTGCAGCATCGGGCCCTTTTGTTTCGCAACCAGTCGCTTGCGGGCGAACGGCAAGTGGAGATATCCAGAGCCCTTGGACGTGTAGAGAGTACCTTTTACAAGCACCCACGGTCGCCACATCCGGATATATTTCGTGTCAGCAACGATGAGGCGGAAGGATGCCGAAATGTTGGACGGAGCGGATATCATGTGGATGGAACCTTCATGATGACCCCGTTTCAATACCAGACCATGTTTTTTCCAAGCGTGGCAGAGGGAGCCGATACCATTTTCATTCCGCTCAAGGAATTGTACGAATCTGTACCAAAGGAAACACAACAGCGATGGAATCGACTATGGATGGTTACGGGACGGAACCAAGCACCCATTCATCCTTTGGTGTATCAACATCCAACACGGAAGGATACAACCATGGTATTTCACTGTGGAGAACCGTTTGTCCAGGCCTGGTTCCTGGAGGCAGAAAAAGATTCTACAGAGAGTGCCGCGCAAGAGGAAGAGGGAATGGTCATAGAGAAGCGGCTGCCGCCGTACCTTGTGCAAGAGGAATTAACCAATGCCATTGAATCTCGATTGGATCAGATTGGAATGCGGATGCAATGGCAAACTGGCGATTTTCTTATATGCGACAATCTAGCACTTGCCCACTACGCCACTGAAGGTACACAAGGTGACGTCAGTGATATTGGTCTCAGAATTTTGCATCGGACTACCATCATGGGTGGCGACGACACTGTCCCTCGAAAAGCAGATGGCAGGAGTAGCTTTGTAATTTAGATTTTAGCATCTGCATCTTCCGCTTTTTCCGCAAACCCAATGCTGTGCTTTGGTCTTGATTTGCTTGTATTGTCATCCGAATAAGAAAGTGCCACCTACAGCTCCAAATGGCCTTCATCGGCAAAAACAACTTGACCCAGTAAATAAATAGGGTGGCAAAATCATTGGTAACGCCAACAACTTTCCTCTCGATTTTGCAACTCAAAGGCATTCTCCGCTGCCAACTCTGCAGCCTCTGCGTTGGCATAAATGGCAGCAGATAGATTATAAGAGTATTATAAGATACCACAATCAGTTTGCGTTTGACAATCAGGTAGCTACTAATACGTATATACCTATATCGGATTCAAAGACATTCAAACACATGGACCACATAAGTGTGTATGGTCTGTCCTCTGTCCCTTTTTATGGTCATACGCACAAGTAATCGATCCTCTGTTAGTCCCGAGAACCAGTACCTGGTGTGTGACGGATATGGTTACAGCACGCGGCTGAGATCTAGAAGACAAAACCACAACCCCACAAGAATACCCATGCACAGGCTCAATACATACTAGCTAGCTAGTACTTTAACAGCTCCGATTAGGTGAAGACTCAGCCAGATAATTGGAGAGCAACAGCAGAGGAACGCAATTGTAGAGATATAATAGTAGCCCATTGGCATTAATTTCGAAGTGAGATTCACCGTTGGATTGAAGAAGGTAGGCAGGCAAAAATCATTAAAATTGCACATGATATATAGCATAGTGGATCTTTTCCCGCAGTATGTTTGTTCACTTGACGATGTACTTGCAACGGCAACTCTTGTGTGAACAAGGGTGTGCCTACTGGTTACTGGTGACTAGTTCACTGCTTCCAGAGATTATGTCAAATTTTTGCCACGGTATATCCCATACGTTGGTTAAAGCCGAACTCTCTGGAATAGGAACGTTGAAGCCTTGTGCTTGCCAGTACGTGGTGGGTACCTTGCTTTCATCAGATTGCTTGGACGCCCACGGAACGCTTGACCTTGAGCTTTGTGCTTCATTTTGTCTGTCCCGTTGTGTTTT
>Ga0163149_10007771_pt1 | contig 10741 bp, 7 predicted proteins | sample OliLakLV19MP5G1_FD_148604 | JGI IMG/M metagenome (GOLD analysis project Ga0163149, IMG submission 148604) | Freshwater microbial mat bacterial communities from Lake Vanda, McMurdo Dry Valleys, Antarctica - Oligotrophic Lake LV.19.MP5.G1 | ecosystem: Environmental > Aquatic > Freshwater > Lake >...
AAAATAGACTCTATTTTCTCTTGTTGTTGTTGATTTTTCAACTCTGTGCTGTGCTGCATGTTGAGGGCTTCCACCTTCGGTGGTGTTCTTCTGTTGGGTTTCATAACTTTCATTCGTTTGACACTCATCTGTGCCCACTACTGTGCGTGGGTTTGATTTTGGCTTGGAAGAAGCTCGTGAACACAAAAGAAGCAGCATGTCCAGTTCCGCGCCAAAGAAACCCGAAGCAATGTAGTCCCCACTTACGCATGGTTCGGTTCGGCTCGGTTTGGTGGGTGCGTGTTGTTTAGGACCACATGGCCCCATAACCACCATTGTTCTACTTCCTTCAAGTAGGTTCTCTTAAATGACACTGGTACTCTGGTAGATTGAAAACCAAGCAGGTACGGTAAGTACAGTGTCAGTACGTACCGTATCTACATTGGTGCGAACGAAAAGCATCCCTGCTACTGAGCTACTCAGAGTAGACTAGTAGATACTTGAAAAAGGGTTCAAAACTTCAAGTCCCGTTAGTTTGTGGTGGTGGTTTTGGTGGTGACTTCTGGTTTTTCACGTGACTACTAGCTAGACTAGTACTGTAAGTGAGAACTTCTTTGAACTTCAAAAAAAAAAATGGTCGGAGAAGGTTTGGTGCCGCCACGCTGCCCTCTACAGTGCATGTACCAGTAGCTTCACCAATTTCGTTTCCCGGAAGTAATTTGCACTAATAGCACTATCCGTAGCCGTACTAGCTAGTAGCCACGGTAGTACTTGGATTAGAAGCTGGCTGTTTTGCTCCAATCCAATGATACTAGTCTACTCGAACTCTCAAAGAGAACCTTCTAGTCTTACATAGTAGTCTACTACTTGAAGCACCTACTTCGTAGCTAGCTAGAAAAATGGTGGTTGTTGCCCCAAACACGCAACCACTAAACCGCGCCATACGTAAGTGGTGCACTTGCTTCGGGTTTCATTGTGCGGAACTGGAAATTGCGTTTCCCGGAAGTTCTTTGCACTAGCTAGCTGGCTGTTTCGCTCCAATGATGCTCTTTTCTCGTGGCTAACTAGCTACTAGTAGTAGTAGGGGATCTAATTGCGTTTGATTATCTAACAGTTGGGGTCAGGCAAAGAAACACCTGGCTAGCTACTAGAAGAGCTGATTGTGGATACGGTCACTTTTCCCTTGGGTCCAAACTTTACAAGGGCAACAAACAATAATAATAATACAATACTTACCAAGTATTTTGATTTGAATGATCGAGATGAAAATGTCCTCTGCTGCTGCTCCTTTCATGCGCCGACTTGCCGACGAAGAGGAGGAACCTGCTCCTCCAGTGTGGCATGCGGTGGTGGTGGGCGTGACCATCTTCATGATGCTGTGTGTTATCATGACGGACCGAATCGGACCTGACTGGGTCATGTTGACAACGTTGCTGGTCTTTATGGCTTGCGAGATCGTCACCGTGAAGGATGCGCTTGCAGGTTTTTCGAACTCCGGAGTCTTGACGGTCATGAGCTTGTTTGTGGTGGCAGAGGGTGTCAGTCGCACTGGTGCACTTGACTACTACATGGGCATCATTTTGGGGAAACCCAAATCCATTGCCGGGGCACAGTTGCGTTTGATGGTACCCATTGCCATTCTTTCCGCTTTTTTGAACAACACACCCATTGTTGCCGTCATGATTCCCTTGACGCTTCGTTGGGCCAAGAACAACGGCTTTCCACGCCAGCAGATGCTCATTCCCCTCTCGTACGCAACCATTTTGGGAGGAACTTGCTCGTTGGTTGGGACATCCACCAATCTTGTCGTCTCCGGCCTGTTGGCAAAAGATTACCCAGATGAGCCTGCCGGCAGCATGGGGCTCTTTGACATCTCCCTTTTCGGAGTGCCCAACTTGCTTATTGGTTTATCCTACATCATGTTTTTTTCTCCTTTCTTACTTCCCAACGGTGGAACCACAAGTGCTCAGCGTGACCCTGACAAACTTTTAATGGGAGCAAGGGTCATGCCTTGGTCACCTGCTGCTGGCCGCACTGTCAGAAGGTCGGGACTTGGCAATAATGGTGGAACTTACCTTGTCAATGTACGAAGAGCTGCCACGGGCAACATGCAATATGCTGTGAGCAAAGACTTTGTTGTGTCTGTCGGTGACGAACTTTATTTTACTGGATCAGTTCAGGGATTTGCTGAGTTTTGTGAGAGCCATTTCCTCGAAATCATCACAGCGGATGATGCGCTTCCCAGCTCAAAGGTATCTATCCCTATTGGAACTACAGTTGAGTCGATCTTGGTAGCAGATGACTCAGCTCTGCTTGAAGCCATCAACCATCTCTCCGACCAGATTGCTGGTCGAGAACCTGTCGAGCAAGGACCAAGACCAGCCCGCGTGGTTGTTTCCAAAGATTATTCTCACACTGACGGAGCATTGTTTGTGGGCATCGATTGCCTTGATCGTGATGGCCTTCTGATGGAAATATCCAAGACTCTGTTTCATGAGGGCCTCAAGGTTCGACAGTCAGAAGCAGAAGTATTTTCGGATCGCTCACTCTCTGTCTGGCGATGCATGGCCATTACTTCTCCAGCCCCTCAAAGTGAAAATCTCTGGGAGGCCTTGTGTGCTGTGTTGCAGTTATCAGACTATGCCGCAACTAGTACGAAGTCTGGAACACGTGTACTCCGTGCTACGCTGCCTAAATCATCAAGTCTCATTGGCAAGACACCTTCCAGTGTCAATTTTCAAGAGAAGTACCATGCTTCCATTATTGCTTTCCAGAAGGATGGGAAGAATGCGTCCCTCAAGAGTGTGCTGGAGGAAGATGACCTTCTAGTGCTTCGAGTACTCCAAGATTCCCCTCTGCTCAAGATTCCACCAAAGGACTTCTACAAGAAAAAAGATAAACAAATGGGTGTAGCTACTTGGGTCTCTTCTTTGGCTGCTACCTCTGCAAGCAGCTCTCGAGAGGATGTTGAACCAGATCCGGAACTCAAGTCTGTATGGGAGGATCTCAGCGTCCTCTTTGAGGATCGAGAACTATCTCACGCTGGGGAAGGACCAACAGGAGAGTTTTTGACTGCCTTTGTGGTGGAGCCAGGCTCCCCCCTGGAAAACAAATCCATTGCTGAGTTGGGCTTCGCTACGCTGCCTGGAGTTTTTCTTGTTAGCGTTGAACGAACCCGCGTGGAAAAGGTTTCAAAAACCGTTCACTTGGAAGCCATTTCTCAAGACAAACCATTGAAAGCTGGTGATATCTTCTGGTTCACTGGCAGCGCAGAGGCCATTGGTGACCTTCAAAAAGTGCAGGGTCTTGTTTTTTACGAAAGGGATGAAATCCAGAAGGCTACTTCTATTCTTCAGGACCGCCGATTGGTGCAAGCCGTGATTGCCCGAGGTTCACCCTTGGTTGGCAAGACTGTGGCTGAGTCACGATTTAGATCACAGTACGGTGGAGCCATCATTTCAATTCAGAGAGGTAGTGAAAGAGTGCATGAACACCCGGGACAGGTGGTGCTTGTGACCGGTGATGCATTGCTCATCCAAGCAGGACCGTCGTTTCTTGAACAGCACAAAAATAACTACAAAACATTCGCCCTCGTTTCTGAGATTGAAAACTCATCTCCACCCCGCCCCCGTTTATTCCTCCTATGCGCTGCAATGATTATAATCAGCTTGGTGATTTCTTCTCTTGAAATTAGAAACCTGCTGATTACTGCCTCGATAGTGGGCGTTCTCATGGTTTCCCTTGGTGTTGTGACTCAACAAGAGGCCAGAGATTGCATCCAATGGGATCTTTACATGGTCATTGCCTGTGCATTTGGCATTGGTACAGCGATGGAGAATTCAGGTTTTGCAGGTGGTCTGGCCACTTTACTTGTTCGAATCGGTATTTCTATTGGTATTGGAGGTGAGTTGTCCTCTGCATCGAATCATGCCAGCGGTCTGGAAGTTACGTTCTAACTCTGTCTGACTATCTGCAATACCACAGATGCAGGAGTTTATGCAGCCGTCTATTTTGCGACATCACTACTGAGTAGTATCCTGACTAACAATGCTGCGGCAGCCCTAATGTATCCAATTGCCATGGGTGCCGTTGATCAAACCGGAGCCAGTCGCTTGAACATGGCGTTTATGGTCATGCTATCCGCCAGCGACTACATGACATCATTTGGTTATCAGACTAATTTGATGGTCTACGCCCCAGGCGGTTACCAGAACACGGACTACCTAAAGTTTGGTACACCACTGCAGGTGATTCTTTGGTTGACTTCGACTGCCTTGGTGTCCACGAGCTCTACTTGGTATATCAGTTGGGTTATTTGCATCCTCCTTTTTCTCGTGGCATCGGCAACCCGTTTGACTAACATTACCAACTTCTGCATGAAAAAGAAGGGTAAAGCGAAGTCAGAGGACAGTGGCAATGAATATGGAGATGAGGACATGTTGCTTGATCAAGTCGGCGATGACGTCTCCGTCTGAAGTTGCCATACGCTGATATGTGGAGTGAGAGTGGCGGCGATATTGCACACAGGATGCTGAAGATATATGGTTGCCCTCAAAACTGTGTCTGTTTCGAATTATATGTTGTAAGCCTGGTACTGTTGAGATATGATCCCGCACGACCCAACACAAACACTAGTAGCGTGGCCTTGTGCTATTAATAAGGAATTATAGAGAAGCAGTATCTGTTTGGCATCAGCGTTCTGTCTATTGTTCGAGCTCTTTGTCTATTGTTCGAGCTCTTTGTCTCTAGATATCGGTCGACATGCGGATTGGTTTTTGCATCCTTGTGATCTTCGATGGTCCACAAATCCAACCATGGTCCAATGACAATCGGATCAAATTGTGGTAGGGAAGCGACACCAGCCGTTTCGTTTTGCGCCACGGTCCGATCCATGCCGGCCCATTTTTCCCATTCCGTTCGAGTGGGTCTATTGGGTTTAATGCTGTTTTCGGTGGCAACGTCGTCATAAATTGCGGCGCAAGTCGTCAAGTGAAGCGAATCTTTCATGCCGTAAAACCAATCCAAGTCTCTAGCTAGCTAGCTAGTAGTAAAGGCAGAAGCTGTCACCATCTTCTTGGCTGTTGCAGTGCGAGTTGTTCGTTTGGTTTGTTTTTGTTGTCGCTGTTGTACACTAGCCACAAAAGTAGCCTACTAATAATAGCTCGGAAGAGAAGATACAACCACACGCACATGTGCTCATTACAAGAAGGTCATCATTGTTAACCTCATGATCGCCACCCGTTTTTGGCCATTGTCATACATACACCGGGACGTTAAGTCTCCGCAAAAAAAGATGACCTGTTTTGCTTGCTTCGAATGTACTGTTCCAGTAAAGCAAGTTTAAGCAACACGACCGAAAGCATTTACTCCGAGTAACTTACTGAGGGATACGGTACAGAAGGATGATTAAGGTACTGCACTACACCTTCACGAATGGCAATTGGCAAATAGATTTAAGCAGCGTCTTGGTAACCCCGTATAACCCAGCAGAAGAGTCATTTTGCACGCCCGACCAGTTATAGTACCAGTACTTTGCTTACTACTCCGAGTAAGTACAGTAGTAGCTAAGTCTGGAAATGGTGGTGAAAAAGCGGCATAGCTGGCAGTAGTGCAGTACTCCTAAGTAGCACTATCTTGCAAGGTTGGTACTGTGCTCATATTACTTTTGTACGTAATACCAGTACGCAAGCCATTTCAGGTTTTCGACTAAAGGAGTACAATAAAACATTCTTCGTAAATAAGTTGGGCTTCCCCCTCCAACAATCACCGTGTCCTTACTCCTTACTGTTCAGACAGTCATCTTTAGCATTTCAGCCTTCTCTTGTTTCCAAAGTATCTTTTTCTACTGACTTGACAGTATTCACGTTGTAGTCGTAGTTAGCTTCCCTCGAAGCCACAGGTGTTGACACTCATAATCAACAGATTATCTCACAAGCAATACCATCCATCTGCTCTTGCCGATATCAACTACAACTGAAAGAAAAACAACAACAACAAAAGAAAACAACAACAGCGATAACAGCTAACAACAACAGCTAACAACAACAACAACATGATGAAGATCCCATCCCTCCTCTTGGGGGCCCTTGCCTTGGCGGCACTGAATGTGGTCAAGGCCGAGGAAGCCTGTTTGGCCCCTTCCAGCAGCACTGGCGCTACAACGGACGAAACGGGACGTGCCTGTCGTTCCTTGATGAGCGAACATGACGATCAAGAAGTCGTGGCACAAGTCTGCCTCGCACTCGACACAGAATCTCACAAGCTAGTGGCAACCTTTACTCCTGTAGGAGATTGGAAAATGGTCACGAACAAGTTCTGGTATGGAAGTGATGTGACGGAATTTCCACGTTTGGCCAATGGAGCTCCCGATTTGGAGGCCTTTCCTGCTTTTTACTGCAACTATACCACTTATGATTCGTGGGAAACCTCGGGTCCTTTGGAATGCGCCGACGCCACAAGTGCCCCTTCTTTCAGTGTGGTGGCCTATGCCGAAGTCGAAAAATGGGGCGACGATGGCCCTCTCAAGGAAAGCCGAACGCATTCCTTCGCGTACGATCATACCGTAGGATTCGGTACCACTTGGATGGGATGGTACGACTTTGTCGTCGATTGCAATTGCGATGGCGATACATCTCCGCCTGCAAGCGAGTGTCCCACGACACCCGAATTGGTCTTGAAAACACCGGGTGCCACCGAGTGTCACCCTATCATTGCCGGTGGAACGTCCGAATCCGCACAAGCTGGAACGGTCTGTGTCCAAATGATGGGTGGTTCCAAAGTCGAGGTGACCTTTTCGGCTACCAACGACTGGGCTTTGCTTCGCTCTCAATTGTGGGTTGGACAAGGTACCGAAGATGGCCAAGCCTTGGAGGTCATGCCCCGAACCCTTGCCGGTGCTCCCGACACGAAACAATTCAAAAATTATGCGTGCAATCATCATGGAACGGATGGTATGGCCTTCACGGTGGATTTAAAGTATGAGTGTGTCAATTCCGAAACCATCAAAATGTATTTTGTGGCCCACAGCAAGGTGGCACAGGTGGATGCCGAAGGACGTCTCCTTTCCGAAACCGAATCCGATGTCTTCGCCTTGGAACACCAAGGCCTTGCCGAGGGCGACGATGTGTGGTATGGATGGTTTGATGTCATGGCCGAATGTGTTTGTCCAACGACCCCCGACACTCCTTTAACGGCCGCCCTTCTACCACCTCCCGAGACGACCGAAGGTACGACTGTGTTTGAAAGGGCATGATGTCTGTTCGTTCGTTTGTTGTCCAATGTTGGATTATTGCTCACGCTGCCTTTTTCTTTGTCGTGTCTGCAGCACCTGCACCGGGACCCACCTGTGAGAACGCATGGGCCTTTGACTCTCCTTCCAGCCCAACTTGTTTGGAAGACAATGGGTATGGAATCTTTGGCATTTCCAATGGAAAATATGGAATGCCGGGTTGCGCCGCATGTAATTGCCCAAGCTGTGACCAAAATGAACTTCTAGCCCCTCCCAAAAATCCCTGTGTCCAGTCGGAAGATGGCTCTGGAAAGCAGTGCTACAACACGACGGTCTATAACTGGGACAGACCTGGACCGGGTCCATGGGATAAATGGACTGGCTTTGTCTGCGTGGAGATGACATCCACTTCAACACTTGATGTCACCTTTGAGACAGCGACCTACTGGAAGCTGTGGGAAGCTCATGTGTGGGCTGGAGACGACATTAGCACTTTGCCTACAACAGCAGATGGAAGTGCGGATCTGTCTAGTTTCCCTTACAAGGATGAGGAGCTTATGGGAGAGGACACCACGACATTCACGGTGGATTTGGATTTGGCAGATGTCTGCAGCCAAGGTGATACCTATTCCCTGAAAGTGGCAACTCATAGTCATGTTGGTGATCCGTGCATCCCGTTCAATGGATCCTACATCTGGGGCTCGGACTATCCCGCATGGGGTCAAGACGTTGATGATGTGAAGGAGTCCACAGAAGGAACCTACATGTATTTTGACGTGGAAATTGCGTGTGACTGTGAGGGTGGTTCGAATATTGTGGTACCTCCTGCCAGGCGCCAGCTACGAAGCCGCAAGCTGCCTGAGTTGGCGGATGAGGAAACGTGCAATTGTATTTGCCCACCTGAAGGTGATGCACCTAGTCCAGTGATTATGGACTTGCATATGGAAGCAACAGACTACTGTCAACCAAAGGGGGAGAAGATTGGAACAGTGTCCCTATCTCCTAATGCGGATGGAACAGCCACTGTAACGTATGAAACAGTTGGCGACTACGCGCTGCAGGAGACCCACCTCTACATTGGTGGAGAGGTAGTCCCTCTTGTGGCACCAGAGTTATTTGCATACTCTGATGAGGAAGGATTTCTCTCTCCAACCACCAAGACTTACACAGTAGACATGTCATCTTGTGACTTCTACATTGCTGCAGAAGCAACTGTATGTGGAGAGTTTTAACTCCTACATGTGACTGTGTGTCGGAATTTGTGCACTTGGTTCAACAATGTCTACTCTACTTGCATATTAAAGAAAAGATTATGTCTTCATATAAACACAAATAAACAGCTAAACAGCTTGTGTCCTTAGATTAGTGTTAAGCAACACATCTGTCATTTAGTCTTTCGGGTAGATACCATAGTCCACATCTGCCTGCCGGAAGGCTACATGCAGGAAGCTATGCCCATCAGCCACTTTTCAAGCTTGACCCTCACTGCATTTGTGTTGGGTCGTGTTGAACTTTTATTTTCTGAAATGTGCATTTCTGTGGGCTTGTGTTGACAATGATGGTCATTACGGTAGCTCATGCCATCAACATTTTGGGGGCCATGGCACCCCTTGCTCCCGCAGTGAAGTGAGTGACATCTTCTGCGCAAAAGCTGAAGTGATTTGAATCCAAGGATTGCAAATGCAACCATGGTGCTCTGACATTGGTGAGAGGGGGCTCTAGGGTGCTGCCCTGGAAGAATAACAAGGAAAAGAAAAGCTAGCTGCATCATCTCAGATGCCACAAAGTGCAGAATTCGGCATGTCACACTCGCAATGCAAAAGAGGTGATCTAGCGGAAAGAATGCAAAATCTGTTGTTGTTGTTGCTCTGCTGTTGACAGACAGGCTGTCTAGCAGATTGAAAAGAAAACTGAGGCACTCAGTGTTGACAAAATTAATGTGTTCACAAAAGTTTGTTTGGAACTTTTGTCATTGATGTTTTGCATTTGGTTGATTCAGCCTGACAGTGAAAGTTCTTGTCTCGTTTGTCCTGCAAATGAGAACGAGGTCTTGAGACTGCTGTTGCAACACATTGTGGACAACCTGCTTGACAATCAGAATCTTTACCAAAAGAACACATAAGGTTTAACATTTAGAATAAGAAAATGTCACTCTTGGTCACATGATCCCTGCTTCAGAGCAGCTTCTTGCGACCACTCCAAAGCACCAAAAGATGACATCAAGATTTTTGTTTGACATCCAGTAATTAGTCACTGAAGTTTGCAGTGAATGTCAGAGAAACACTGGAACAGCTGCAAAACATCAAGTTTGGTGCAGTGCAGAAGATTTGTTTTTTGTGTTTCAAATTCTTGCAATGAGTCATGGGTTCAACTGTGGATTGAATCATAAACAGTTCACAAGCATCTATCTGAATGCACACCACTAAGGCAGCATGACAAGCTGCATGATGCTGCTGCCATGTGCATGCTTACCCCATGTGTCAACCAAATCAAAATCCCTGACTTGTGCTTCCAAAGTTTTGTGGATCCATTCTGTCAGTGGTCTGTCACAGAACCTCTTGACATTCTTGTGAGTGCACTTCATTCATGGCAACAAATGTTTTTGCACACTTTCATTCAGTCAGGAAGTGTGTGCTCAAGAAGGTGATTGTTGGTGCAAACCTCAACAATTGTTTCAAAGACTTAGGTGAGAAATAGATTGCAAACTGATCCAAGGACCCATGTCGATTGACAATCACCAATTTTTTTAGTTGGTTTCCTTCAATGCATTCAGTTCTTTGCTGTTTGGTGTGATTCAGTTGAAATGCCCAACTTGAAAGGTTGCAGCAATAGCCTTGACAAAGTGACCATCAAGAATGACAGCAAGAAGTCCAGCAGAAAGGGCACAAAAAAGGGCATCCCAATGGCTCCAAGAAGGAGATCAACTCTGAATTCCACAGCAAAAACAAGGTCAGAACTTCATGAGCTGCAATGCTCTTCAAGGTCAGGTCAAGAGCAACACACACAAATGTGAAGGCAAATGAGGCAGACAAGGCCAAGAAAAGCACCAATGAGCCCAAGAAGGAACCCACATCACTTGTCCAGAACATGGTGCAGTAGAGACAAATAAAATGTCAAAAAAGAATTCTGCAGGAGACAGCATCATTGATGAAGCCATGCCCATAAACTTGGCAGAGTTTGACTGCTGCTACTAGTAAGGACAATTCCAACAATGAACGTAGCAGAAGAAGAACAACCTGCTTTTGTATTGGACATTCCAACATCTGGTCTAAACCAGTCAACTCAATCATCAAATCGATCAAAGACAAATTTAATCTTCAATGGTTGATTTAATCTTCAATGGTTGAGAGGGTCTGCTATGTCTTACCACCGATTCACCAACCTTACAGAAATCTTTCAAGCAGACTTGTCTAGGAAACTCACAGTCGGACTAACATCCCAAGACTTTGAACCTACACCCTGCAACTGCAAAACTAGTGGAAACGGCAACTGTGGCTACAACAACATGTGCAGGAACTCAATAGTAGTCTATGA
>Ga0163149_10007777_pt1 | contig 10734 bp, 7 predicted proteins | sample OliLakLV19MP5G1_FD_148604 | JGI IMG/M metagenome (GOLD analysis project Ga0163149, IMG submission 148604) | Freshwater microbial mat bacterial communities from Lake Vanda, McMurdo Dry Valleys, Antarctica - Oligotrophic Lake LV.19.MP5.G1 | ecosystem: Environmental > Aquatic > Freshwater > Lake >...
CCAGGCGGCTGTTGACCTGACGACCCGGGCTGTTGAGCAGGCGTGCCGCCTCCTCTGAGACATGACGCGAAATTCAGGAAGTTGGAGGTATGAGAAATCAACAATGGCAACAGAAAATGAAGCTCCTAACCATGCACTTACCCTCCACCACCTGCACCTCCATTATTTGGACCAGCTCCAGGCGACTGACCCGCTCCTCCATTACCAGCTCCAGGCGGCTGTTGACCTGACGACCCGGGCTGTTGAGCAGGCGTGCCAGCAGCTCCACCACCACCGGCTCCACCTCTGTTTAAATTGGCGCAGTTTGAAGATTAAGAAAGGACACATGGTGCTGACAAATGGATATCCTTTATTCTTGACTTACCCTGGCTGACCTGGCTGTCCAGCCTGAGGAGGTTGATTCCCACCTTGTGGCGGGCCGCCGGGGCTACCCGGCTGAGGAGGCTGTTGTCCAGGCCCTGTAAATGAAACAACAAACAACAAGTCAGTGCGGGACTAACTAGTATACAAAGATCTTATCAACCGTCTTCCACATAAAAACAAAAAATTCACATGTTCCAATGCAAATCTTACCACCAGCGGCGCCGGGCGACTGACCCGACCCCGGCTGCTGTCCAGGCTGTTGCGCAGGGGGCCCACCAGGGCCACCGATACCCCCAGGCCCCCCTGGGCTACCTGGACCTCCTTGTGGTGGAGGTTGTCCATTTCCAAGAGGTGGCCGTTGCCCATTTCCTGGCCCGCCAACAGGCTGCCCACCCTGAGGCGCATCATCCTCATCATCCTCGTCTGGCTCTGGTGGCCTTGTGAATTGTCATATTTTTTGTATGAATGGTTGTGGTTTGTATGTATGCAGGCAGGCATGGAAAAAAGATTAGAGTTATTTCTTCCTTCCACAGTTACACAACCAAACCAAATACACAACCCACCACACATAACCATACACCACACACACAACCAACACAGTACGTACCGTGGTCTGCCTTGCACTAAGCTGTCGGGCGCTGAAGGTAGGTCAAAATCGGAATCCTGGGGCGCTGGAGCTGCAGAAAATGTTCAGTTGTGAGAACTCTATGATTGGGAGTTTGTTCAACAAAGAGATGACACAAAAAACAACAGCCCAGCATGAACATTTCACAGCAAAAGCTAGGTGCCTGGCTCACCTGGGGGGCAATCTAATGGTCGGTCACTCTCAAATTCAATCACCAAGGTTACGTCGTATGTATTTCTAATTGAAGAGCAACGTACAGCAGGTCCAACAAACGCAATGCTTTCAGCGGAGGCATCAGATCCAGAATTTGCGATCAAACTGTTGAGATCATCGACAAAGCTAGAAGTGTCGCCCGAGAATACAGCGGTTTGCACATCACTTGCTGACAAGGCAACAACTTCAACTTGCAAGCTATCCATCGCGTCTTCGGATTGGCTTTCTCCAAGAACCACAGCATCCACAACTTGTGAGTCGCATACATCTCTCCGAAGGGTATTGAAAGCTTCAACGATAAGCGCAGCTGTCTCTTCCTCCGTCAGTTGACCGGAATTGCTTGAAAAGGAAATGTCGTACACACCAGATACTTCAGTAACATCCTGGTCACAAGATCTAGAAAAAGGACAGTGTTAGCGGAAAAAGTAAATGGTATGAAATGAACCCGAGTTTCCATACTCTTACTGGATGTCAGAAACGCCAGCTACATTCACCAGTGTCCCAGCTCGGTTTAATCCCGCAACAGCGGCGTTATATTCGGTCCGAAATTCATCTTCCGTGGGTGCTGCTGGTTCATCAGGGTCTGTGTTGATGGGACAGAGACACCCAGAGGCTTGAGCTTGCAAGCCACGGTGGGATCCAGCTAAAAACATGCCAGACGCATCATTCCTGTGAAGAGTACGACGGCGGAAGGAATCGTCGAATAAATCATAGGATCCTATACATTTACAACGAAAAAAAAGAAGCTATCAATGAGCTGGTACTCTTTCATTAAAGGATAGCTGCTTCTAAGCTTACCTGTTGTTGACACTGGGCACGATCTACACTCGCCAATCACTTCATACAATGCAAGGTCGGAAGTAAGTGCACTGGTTTCATTGATGCTGCTACCCTGACGGCCAGTTGTAGTTGTCGGCTGATTGAATGGCGCTGGCTTTAAGTTAACATTCCTCACGTTCCTGAAAGGACAAGAAAGCAACGAATAAAGCAGAATGAGGTCAAAAGGTCTCAGCTATAACCCGGACAAATACTTGATTGTATATTCTGCTGACTTGCCTGAAATAGGAATCGCATCTAGAGAAGGCGATGAAGTTGAAGGTTTCTTGAAATGATCCCTCCAATGCCCTTTTCTCCTCTGCCGACAAAAGATTAATGTCACCGACCAAGCCAACAAAAACTGTAGAAGTGAATTGACTAATTTCTTCGTCACAGTCCACAGGTTTGACTTCTATAACCTCGACAACTTCTTCCGAAGGCTGAAAGCCCTCTCCCTCTGATGCCTCTAACTCTTGAACATCCAAGCTCAATATTGTGCGGTTGAAGACTCTGCGGAACTCATCTGCAGTAGGCGCCCGACCTATGCTGGGAAAAGTCGCAGAGCAGCGACATAGACCATCTGTTTCTGGAATGTCTTCTCCGTTGGCCAACATAGAGAGCAACGAAGAAGAAGGCGTGACAGCGGGCAGTTCAACACTATCTGTAGTAGCATTATCACTCGTGAACATTGTCGTCTCGGTCGTACAGTCTCGGCATTCAACATCAACAACCAGGCGTAAAATATTCAAGACTTCGCCTTCGGTAAACTCTTCAAATAAGTCTTCTTCCTGTTGCCGCCTTTGTGCTTTTGAGAGAAGGCCCACCTCTACTGATAACACTCTTCGATAGTGTTGCGAATCGCAAAGCAAAAAATTGAGGGTGTTATATGTCTCAATGAACGTGGATTGGATTACCGCTGCTTCGCTCTCAGATATTGTTACATTTTCTCCTAACTGGATGTATATTTCTGTCTGAAAAGCATACCTTGCAACCGGACAAGCCAAATACTGAAACTCGACTACATCCAGCACTCCAGTGAGAGCATTTGTAAATTCATCCTCTGATGGCGATCTTGACTCTGTTTCGTTCTTTCTGCAGTAACAAGTGTCAACAACGACCGAGCTTGATGACAAGTAGAAACCGGTATCATTACCCAAATCAGACAAGCTGGCTGGAGATATGTCACTGGTCATTCCAGCTGCCCATGTCAGCATGGAAATGAACGACTCGCAGAAACGGCACTCATACTGAGCGATTACCAAGGCAACATTGTTGTCTTGGATTTCCACAACTTGGAAACTCAGAGCTGTCCGAAAGTAGGGATTATCACAAGTTTCAAAGTTGAGGGCGTTGTAAGTATTTGTCATTTTCTGCTCCAAGGCGAAGATAGCATCAACCGTGGAATTACTTGGATCAGATTCAAAGTGAATGAAAAAATGAGAACTACGTAATGTAGTTTCGTTCCCGCAAGAGAAGGGCTCTACCTCGAGTACTTCGCTGACTGAATCAAAGTCCTGAAAGTCAAGCTGTCCGACTAGTGAGTTGTAGACATCTCGAAAGACACGAGCTGTTGCCTCCGCTTTGCTCGAAGCATCAAAGGGACAAAAGCAAATGCCTCCATCTGGTTGCACTTCTTGGCTAAAGGCATAACGCGGAATATCGAATGCCAAAGCCGAGTCTTGCTCCAAGTCAAACATGGAACTGTTCGATGTGCAATCTCGACAAGCGAATTTAGTAGAAACCTTCATAAGTCTCCACCAATCTAGTCCCAGTGGGAGCGGCTGCCTTCCCAGCCATGCATCGGAGTTGGCCTTATCGATCGAAACATCTATTGCAGTTCGGAAATGGGGAGTATCGCAGGCGTAGAAAAGCAATTCATTGTAGGCTTTAAAAAAAGCCAACGACAAGTCTCGACGGTCGTCGTCGTCCAAATATTCAATCCTAGCATCCACTTCTAGAAAGATAACTGACTCCAGAGTCTTTGCATTGGAATAGCACTCGACTTCCGACACTTCGATCGTTTTTTCCACGGACCGAATATTCTCTAAAATGTTGTCGTCCAGCTCGTTGTTGTAGTAGTTCTGAAAATCTTCGACAGTAGGAACACCCGAGGCATTTATGTTTTTAGCCGAGCAAAAGCATGTGTCGGCAAGAGCATCGGGATCTGACTCTTGTCTACCTTCTAGTAGAAACCATGGTATGTCCTTCTCCTGCAGTTGCCTCCGCCGCGAACTAACCGAAGCTTGCTGGCCAAACAAAGAAATGGAATCCGTGGGGCAATCACGGCAATGTCCCTCGCTGGATATTTTGATCACCTTGGACGCATCGAAGGGCAACAAGGAATATCTCCTGGCGATCCTGGCGCTAGAGCTCACTGAGTTCAGCTTTCGCTTCTTGAGTGACGCCAATGGCTCTGCGGAGGCATCCGAAAGCCTTCGAAAGTATGGAGTATCACATTGATCGAAACTAAGCTGATTGTAACTGGCCACAAATGTCCTTTCTACCCCTTGCATTTCTGACGCTGTCATGGAGGTTGGTTCTCCATGCACCATCAATAAGGATGTGCTGGAAAAGGTAGCTACATCTTCACTGCATGTAATTTCCTGAGCTTCTGCCAGGCTAGTGACATCGTAAATGCCAGGCAATTCCGATTGAACCCATATTAATTGTAGATTGATTGCCTCTTGGACATCCCGCTCTCGAGGACCTCGTCCTGTGCAATCGCATGGGCCCTTGTTGGCTCTAGATTTAGAACTTTTGGAGCTTTTGGAACTAGAGCTTTTTGACGACTTGGACGACGAATGGGATGACTTGCTGGATTTGGACGACTTGCTATGAGAATTTGAGCTGAATAATGCGTCCACTGGATGATCTATACCAAACAGCGGGGCTGCTTGGGAGCTTTCCTCCAAACAACCATCACATACACCCTTAATCTTGTAACGAATCACAAACTCGCCACTTGTGCTCGCCGTCAAAGGAACTGGTTGAATACTTTCGTCATCGGCGATGACTTGCGTGAGGTTTCGAAATTGTGGATCGCAAAATTCGTTGCTGGTGGACAGCGACAACTCATTGTATCCCTCTAATATTGCTTGTTCTAGGGTACTAAAGTCAGACGCGTTTAATAGTTCGAAACTTCCCAAATGTGATATCAAGAGATCAGTTTCAAATTCTTGTGGGTTTTGGATACAGGATGATCGATCTTGGAGTCTTCTCCCTCCCCTGGGATGGGCAAATTGCTGTCGATCACACGTCGGATTCTTCGTCACTCTTCTGAGTGTAGCTGATGTTGTTGCCCAGAAAGATAAGAAGGACAACAGGTGTAGCAGCAGCAGCATTCTTGTCATTTTCTGATGATCTTGTTAGATGTGAGCTGTTAACCAGATATACATGTATAGCAGGCGCATTAATTATACCTACTACTAGTAAATAGGATGATCGATTTTACTATCTGCTACTTTAACTGGTGTGCAGTGTTGTTATTCTTGCTGTTTACCTATTCGGTGCTCAGTGCTCAGGCCTTGACAAAAAAATGATGCCGAAAAATTTATTGTTCCGCCCAATTTGGGGAATGTGCGTCCAACCAGAAAAAATGAATTAAAATAAAGAACACGATTTTGGCGCGCTCTCTCTGCTGCATGGTCAGTCGCTCTGATACACTTTTACTCTACTAGCTACTACTCCGAGTAGTAGCTAGCTAAAGTAGTACTAGCTAGCTACTAGCTAGTAGCTAGATAAAAATCGAGTCTGATGAGTCATTCTAATCGGATTCTGTACGACGTACTGATGCGTCATTCTAATTACATTTATTGGATCTTATTTTCTCTACTACTGTAGCTAGCTACTACTAGTAGCTAGCTAGAGCTAGTGAGCTACTAGCTTGATCGTAGCTACTAGTAGTAGAGTATGGTACGTACTGGCCGCCAATGTTTGCTTGTAGCTAATAGTAAGCACTGCACTGGTATCATTACATGCTGCCAATCAACAGGCAGTTCATTCCGAAGGTCATAAAGGCGAGATATCGAAGTAGCTAGAGTATTATATCAAGGCGACAAGAACCACAACGTCAAGACAACAAGAGCTATTAGGATCGACGAGCAAGCATCAAGGACAATACGAGCAACGAGTCAATACGATACGACGGGAAGAAGAAGGAAGGTTGTATTGTTGGTAGAAGGAATGTATTAGACGATAGAAGAAGGATAGCGAGAAAGCAAGAAGAAGTATCATCGCGACGAGAAGCCTATCATCACAGCAACAAAGAACCCAAGTTAATGACGAAGTAGTCGATTAGCCGAAGAAGAAGGATACGATATCAAGTGAAGAAGAGGAAGAGTTTATACGAGTTGATACGCCATCGCGAGTAATACGAGGAAGAAAGAAAGAATCGAAAAAGAGTCAACATCACTAGAAGACGAGACGAAACTGAAGCTGTGCTCGGATCAAGTCAATACACTACAACGACAATACTTTGCAGCCGGATATACACAGCCGGACACTCTACAGAAGAAGAAGTACGATCTCAACGAGACCTGGTTTGGAATTCGAAGTTACTGCATTCCATTGGAACCACTTTGAAGGATAGATTCATTATTTCAGCATGATGTCGCAAGGAACAAGAAAGATTCGGGCAATCGTCTGCAGCTTGGCGGCCTTGTTGTCGTTCTCACTCATTCCTGTGGTGGCACATCTGTCCACGCCGGATGCAACTAGCAGTACAAATAGAAAACATGCTGTCATTGTGGGTGGTGGACCCGTCGGACTCGCCACGGCCATTACACTTTCCAATCCACCCCATTCGTATGATGTTACCATTCTCGAACAACAAGCCTCCGTCGAACAGTATGATCCTACCAAAGCGTATTTGTACAATGTCAATCCTCGTGGACAAAAATGGATGAAGGAATACAGTCCCTCGGCCTTGGAAAAATTAAAAGAACGAGGGTCCTTGGGCAGTATGAGTCGGATTACCATTGTTCCTGCCGATCCCAACACACCCATTCCGGCTCGGAAACATTTGGCGGCCTATGATACAAAGAAAAACAATCCCGCCGACAACGACAACAACGCTGCTACTGTGGAAATGCAAGAAACAACCACCGCACAAGAAGAGGAGTCAAAAGAAGAAGAGTTGGATAAACGTAGTTTTTGGATTCCTCGACACAGTATGATTTGTTTGTTGGAAGATGAAATTCAAGAGCAACAGCAACAAGCAGCCAATGGCCAAGTAGGAAAGATTGTCTTGAAAAAGGGACGACAATTTGCGTCCATGGTTCCTTCCGACGATAATGGTGGACCACTGACAGTTTCCGTACAAGATGTGGAAAATGGAACTGTGGAATCCTATGATGGTTCGTTGGTCGTGGCGGCCGATGGATACAATTCGGAGGTACGTAATGTCAGTCCATGATTGCATCAATCAATCAATCAAAATCAAGGGAATCTAGGATATGAGGTTTGCCTTTATTCTTTCGTAATATTTTGGTTGTTGCTGCTTTGGGTACCTCAAACCAGATTGGCAAACATTCCTTCTTGTTTATAGGTACGCTCGTGGCTCGCCGATGAGAGACAAAACACATGGCTTCAAAGCAACCCCAAAAAGTTTCGCGTCAAAAAGTGGACATCACCAGCCTCTGGATTGCGTATGAAAGTCATTCAAATGCCCCCTGGGTTTTCTATTCCAGATGCTGATGGCTCTTCCCTAAAGACAGAGAATGAATACACCTATGCCATTCGAGGAAAGCACACAGGATTTACAAACTATGTCAGTTTGGGGCTTTTGCCCGTCAAAGATCCCTCCATGATTCGTCCTGCCAATGTCATTACGCGTCCCAACCATGAGGTTTGGAACAAGATTACGGACGGACCGTCCGCCAAAGAGTGGTTCACCGACGCCTTTCCTCGCTTCAACTGGGATGACTATGTGGACGATAAAGAATGGGACAGGTTTGCCAAAGCTTCTGGAACAAGCTTTCCATTTTGTCAATACAGCCCGGGATTGCAAGTGTCTTCTCCCGATCAGAAGTGCGGTGTAGCGCTGCTTGGCGATGCACTTCATGCCTTCCCTCCTGACATTGGGCAAGGGATCAACGCTGGTCTTTCCGATGTAGTAGCCTTTGATCGAGCCCTACGAGGAAAGGATATCATTACTGGCAAGGAAGGGAAAACGCCCGAGAATCTTGGGGCTGCCTTGAAGGAGTATGAACGAGTGCAAGGGCCAGAGGTATGTTTTGTTGTTGATTGTTAACAGTACCACCTGATGTTGCCTCGCTATTCTTACTCAAAAGTAATCGCTTTGGAAACACCAATTGATGTTCCGACGACGACTTGGATAGATCCGTTCGCTGATCAAAATCTCCCGTTTTGGTTTCCCATACCAATATCGACAACCTCTGCTCCGAGACCGCATTGGTAGATTCTTTTTGCAACTGAACATTGCCCTCCGGTTGTTACTCAACAAACTTAGCTTTGGCCTGATCCCGCCCTCTTGCATAGTGCTATTGCAAAATACAAATCTAACATACCGGCAGGTCATGCGACGGGCCGACATGACAACCGTGGGTCTCTCGGCAGCGGCACTGACAGTTGGGTGGAAGCTGTTTGGGGCTGGATTGAAAAAAATGATTGGTTTCGTATGAGAGTGTAGCCAGTAGACAACATGATCCTCTGTGGTGAGACCCATGCGGTGGAACGTGATTACGCAACTTGCTGACGCAGTCTTTACGAGCCATGCTAATTTGTAGACTACACACCAATATGCACTAGCTAGTCGCGCAGTTGTTCGTGCTACGATCCAGCAAGGTCACCCTACCTTCGTCTATGAATATCCAATCCGGTTCTTCCACGTCGAGAAAACATAATGATGCGGATATCGCACTCTTTCACTGCTAGTCTTACCTGCACTGCACAACTGTGCATGTGATAGCTCCAGTGCGTGAAAATGATAGCTAGATTTTGTCAGCTGTCTCATTCAAGTGCGACGCACTGTTCACCTGCATAGCCACTGCAGCTAGACCATCGCAGTTCCAATGGAAGACACACTCTCACATTCATTGTCATCCGTGCGTAAATTTGCTGATTCATTGTCATCCGTGCGTAACCCTCGAGTCCCCAACATTCGAAATAGCCCCTAGCTAGCTAGTAGCTGGTGCTGCAATGGACAAGCAGCCAAGTAGCTGTGCAGCACCAGTACAGTACCAACATTTTAGGCCGCAGATTGACAAACCAAAAGTCAACCGTAGCGCGATAAATTCCCATTCCTACTGTACTACTAGCTAGCGGTGCAATGTCCGTCCAACCTGCTTTAAGCTTGAGTGCCCGCATGGCTTCATAGCTTGAACGAACGAATATCGTCCAGAACACGACTGGTGTCGACAGAGCGACCTTCCCTAATATCCATAATATGTGGATGTAGCATGGACCGTATCGGTTTTGCTTCTGGGGCAGTGTCTAAATCAAAGCCAAAGCGTTCCTGGACGACATTTGTTGCTGCCTGTCGAAACGACTGGATCTGTTCGGAGACCTCAAACGCTGCCCATTTGTCGACATATTTTTCCACCATGGGTTCAATCGCAATTTCACAAGCTTGTTGGGCAGCTGCTTCGCACAACTCGGCCGGAGCTTCCCCCAAGGAATATCGACTGCCTCTACCATCGCTACCAAACCTTTTCAAGGGCAGAATGGCCGGTACAATATTGGGATCACGTGCCGCCTTGCCGGATTGAAGCGCTGTATCCAGCAATGCTTTTAGTCGTGGTTGCGATCCGCTATTGTTGTTGTCTGGGCTATTGTTGTTGGGGCTGGTAATGTCAGCTGTACGCTTGAGCTGCAGCATGACGTGCGCATCTCGCGAGGAAAAGGGTCGAAAGACGACCTTTCGATCAGGTCGCCGACCTTGGGGTTGCAATCCTGTAGCGACACGGCACAAATAGCGAGCAATGGTGTTGGGTCCTTCCAATACTTGGAGATTGTTGGCCAACCGTTTGGCATCCAATTGATCGACTTTGATGGCGCCGTTATTGTTGATGGCGTTGTTGTTAGGTGGTGGTGGATCCAGCCATAACCTAGTGGGTTGATCTCCCCCATCCAACAGTGACGCCAAACCTAACATATTATTTCCTCTCTTTTTTTGCAATTTGTAGTATTCCAATTGCTGTAGCAATATCTGTGACATGGATTGTCGCGTTTCTTCCTCACAATGATCCGGACTTGCCGAAATGTCGTTTTTATTTTCCTTGTCATTGCTGACTTTATGCGTGGAAATGTTGTTAGTATTGTTGTCTACGGCAACAACGAGCAGGATATCAAATCGGGCACAGTTCGAGAGGACGACGCATTCTTCCACATTTGGTAATTTCCGTTTCAACAGAGAATTCAGTGCCATGAGCGTCTTAGGACGAGGGACAAAAAAATCTCGTCCATCCCCCAAGATATCATCTTTCCATTCCCATATTCTTCTCACTAAAAGGGAAGTATGAGTAAGTGTGGAAGTTTCCAAAAGATTGGAAGCAGGAAGCGAGAATAGGTAGAGTGCATGATGCTGTGTTGTTGGACTGCCACTGCCACTGGCAGTGGTATCGCTATTTTGATCATTGCGCAATGTACGATAACTTGCCCCAGTATTCACTTCCAATGGTTTCAATGGCAGAGCGGATAGCGTTATCATGCCATGTCCTGAGAGAACTCTTTTCTGTGTTGTTGGCCGTCTGCCAGGC
>Ga0163149_10007783_pt1 | contig 10729 bp, 12 predicted proteins | sample OliLakLV19MP5G1_FD_148604 | JGI IMG/M metagenome (GOLD analysis project Ga0163149, IMG submission 148604) | Freshwater microbial mat bacterial communities from Lake Vanda, McMurdo Dry Valleys, Antarctica - Oligotrophic Lake LV.19.MP5.G1 | ecosystem: Environmental > Aquatic > Freshwater > Lake >...
AATAAGTATATGGGAATTAGGCTAATCAATTCAATTACACAAAACAAATGATGGTATACTAGTAACTATGAAAATCTACATCGGTACAGACCACGCGGGACTTGCTCAAAAAGAAAAGATTGCGAGCTTTTTGCGTGAGAGTGGGTATGAGGTTGTGGACCAGGGGGCACACGAGTACGACGAAAACGATGACTTTCCCGATTTTGTCATTCCTGTTGCGCGGGAAGTTTCGCGCAATCCCCAAGGTGTAAAAGGAATTGTGCTTGGTGGCTCAGGTCAAGGTGAGGCAATCGTGGCTAACCGCTTCCCAAGGGTTCGCGCAGTGGTCTTCTATGGACATGCGTTTTCTCTGACGAACAATGTGTCAAACCTCCAGCTGACGCGAGAGCATAATGATTCAAATATTCTTGCTATTGGTTCACGCTTCGTCACTGATGATGATGCGCTCGAAGCGGTACGACAGTGGCTCGATATGTCTTTTTCAAATGGCGAACGTCATAAGCGACGCATTAATAAAATAGAGCGTGCCCACGAGTAGGCTTTAAAACTTCGATGATAGATGTAATCCCGGCAATAATTCCAAAAACATTTTCCGAGCTTAATCAGAAGCTCGCACTTGTTGCAGGTGTTGCTGCTATTGTCCATATTGATATTGAAGATGGAATAATGACCATGGAAAAGACCTGGCCGAACATTAACAATCCTGACTCTGATTTTGTAAAAATTATCCGTGAAGAAGAAGCGTTTCCGTATTCAGAAGATGTGGAATACGAAATTCATCTTATGGTGCGGGACCCAGCAAGCTATATCCAACAGTGGATTTCAGCGGGGGCTGTGCGCATTATCGTACACATTGAAAGCTTCGAGAGCACAGAGAAAGCGCTCGCTTTTGTCAGAAACTTCCACGATCAATACGGGGGTGATGGGTCATACCTTGTGACTGAGATTGGTATGGCTATAAATCTCAAAACTCCGATTGAGTCGCTCACAGGAATTATCGAAGAAGTAGATTTTGTGCAGTGTATGGACATAGATGATATTGGGAGTCAGGGCCAGCCTTTTAATGTAAAAGTCATTGATCGTGTGAGGGAGCTTCGTATTCTCTATCCAGACCTCGTTCTCTCTGTCGATGGGGGAATAACTGTGGAGACTGGGCAGATGCTCGTAGACGCAGGGGTTGATCGGCTGGTAGTCGGTTCTACTATTTTTAACGATAGAAATCCAGAGCGAGTGATTGAAACGTTAGAAAATTTGGTATAATACAATGGTCAGAAATTAATTAATATCAATTCTATGAACCCCATCTCAGAACATGTAAAAAAGTTGTCATTGCGACAATTGGGAACCCGTTTCCTTGCCTCAGGTTTTTTGGCGTACGGATTTGGACAGCTCGTGACTAGTATTCTCAGTCCTTTCGAGTGTAATTCATTTGCAAGTGGTGGGTGTGTCACCAAGGGTATTATTACAGTAGCATCAATGATTGCTGTTGGGCTCGTTCTTCTTGGTGTCGAAGCACTTTCATCACTCGATGAAGAGATTGACGTTGTGCTCTCTCGCAGACACATTGTCCTTGTTATGGTGGCTGGTGCAATCGTCTCTCTCATCCCCGCACTTACTTCCTACTACATTCAAGGATTAACTAGATAACTTTATGGATACAATGAACAATCAATTTCAAGAAGTTCGTGCAAGTGATCATCTTCACGCAACCATAGCAGTGGTGCTTGGTGTTTTTCTCGGGATGGTAATACCGTATGTGCTTGTGGTCACCATGTTTAATATCGGTTATGGACTCACCACATTTGAGGATGCGTTATTTTGGTCAAGTCTTTCAGTGCTCGCATTTATGGGACTTATTGTTACTACCTGGGGGCTCGCATTCCTTATGAGAGAACGCAAAATGAAAAGAATGGGACTCTACACTCCGTCTGCTGTCGTTATCGCATCTATTCTTTTTGTGATATTTTCTTTCGTCACCCCATACATCGTCCTTTTCCTCGCATCACTCTAGGCTTACTATCTGTGCGCTCGTTCATCTATGGAAACCCTCAGCGATAAAAAAATACAAGAACTTGAGCTGGCCGCAAATGGTATTCGTGAGTCGATTATCAAGATGCTCCTTGAGGCAAAGAGTGGTCACACAGCAGGTCCCCTTGGCATGGCAGATATTTTTGCACTGCTCTATTTTCACGTCCTGAAGCACGATCCAAAAAAGCCCGATATGCCCGATCGTGACCGCCTTGTGCTTTCAAATGGGCACATTTGTCCTGTGCTTTACGCAACCATGGCACACGCAGGGTATTTCCCCATTGAGGAGCTCCAAACCCTTCGGAAATTCGGTACGAGACTCCAGGGTCATCCTCACCGTGAGTGGCTCCCGATGCTCGAGAACTCATCGGGACCGCTTGGATCTGGTCTATCACAAGCGGTAGGTATGGCTCTCGCTGACCGTATTGATAGTGGACGCACATCGGGTAAATATTCCTACTGCCTCCTCGGTGATGGGGAACTCAATGAGGGACAAAACTGGGAAGCTGTCATGCTCGGCGGAAAAGAGAAACTCCACAATCTGGTCGCAATCGTTGATCGCAACAATATTCAAATCGATGGATATACCGAAGATATCATGCCACTTGATTCACTGAAAGCAAAGTGGGAGGCATTCAACTGGCACGTCATTGAGTCTTCAGGACATGACTTTAGAGCTTTGAACGAGGCATTCCGTGAAGCAAAAGGGGTATTCGAACGACCAACCGTCATCATCGCGCACACGATTCCCGGGAAAGGGGTCAAGGAGTTCGAGAGAATGTACGAGTGGCATGGAAAAGCGCCAAATAAAGAAGAAGCAGACATGGCGCTGAAGGAACTTCGAACTCTTGGTGGTAAAATAATGAGTGAACATGAGTAAAAAAGCGGTTAGGCTTTAGGAGATACAGGCCATTAGCAATGTAATGACTACAACATATAAAGACCTTATTGTTTGGCAAAAGTCGGTTAATCTTGCTGTAATGGTATATGAGTTTACTGAAAAATTTCCAAAAGAGGAGGTGTACGGTCTAGTTTCACAAATGAGAAGATGTGCCGTTTCTATTCCGTCGAATATCGCTGAAGGAAAACTGCGGAATTCAACAAAAGAGTTTAAAAGGTTTTTACATATTGCGTATGGATCATGGGGTGAGCTTGAAACACAGATTGTAATATCAAAAAAACTTACCAAAACAAAGGAGTTAAATTATAGTAATATAGATACAGTGCTTCTCGAAGTAATGAAAATGCTTAATTCTTTAATCTCTAAAGCCTAACCCCTCCATGCTAAAGCCTACTGTAAATCCAAAGATTTTTGATACTGACGTCGAGCAAGTCCCAATTCGCAAAGGTTTCGGCGAGGGTCTTCTTATCGCTGGTGAAGCTGACAAGAGCGTTGTCGGACTGTGTGCTGACCTCACTGAGTCGACACAAATGCATTTGTTTAAAAACAAATTTCCTGAGCGATTTATTGAGATCGGGGTAGCAGAGCAAAACCTAGCATCAGTAGCGTCTGGCATGGCGGCGATGGGGAAGGTACCCTTCATTTCATCGTACGCAATGTTTTCACCAGGGAGAAACTGGGAGCAGATCCGCACCACTATTTGCTATAACAATGTTCCGGTAAAAATTGCCGGCTCCCATGCAGGAATTTCTGTAGGACCAGATGGAGGTACTCACCAAGCAATTGAGGACATCGCGCTCACGCGCATCATTCCTCGCATGGTGGTAATCTCTCCGTGTGACGCTATTGAAGCAAAAAAGGCGACTATTGCTGCAGCGAAAACGAACACCCCCGTGTATTTAAGGCTCGCGCGCGAGAAAACTCCAATCATTACCACCATTGATACTCCGTTTGAAATTGGAAAAGCACAAATTTTTTTTGAAGCAGAAAATCCTCAGGTAGCAATCATTGCCACGGGTGCACTCGTCCATAGAGCTCTTATTGTGGCCGAGAAATTAAAAGGGGAAGGAATCGGATCAATCGTCGTCAATCTTGCCACAATTAAACCTCTTGATAGTGAAACTGTCCTTGTAGTTGCTAAAAAAACAGGGAAAATAGTGACCGTAGAAGAGCACCAAATCGCAGGTGGTATGGGCTCTGCTGTTGCAGAATTCCTCGCGCAGAATCATCCTATGCCAATTGAGTTTGTGGGTGTAAAAAATGAGTTTGGACAATCAGGCACTCCAGATGAGCTCATAGAGCACTACAAAATGGGCGAGTCTCATATTATGGAAGCAGTCAAAAAGGTAATAGCACGGTCATGAATATTGACGAAGAATACAAAAACATAAATCCAGACATGAAAGATTTTTCGCAGCAGGTAGAAACTCTTCTTTAAACACGCGAGCTCAACAAGTTTCACATTAGCTTTGTAGAGAAAATCACTATTCTTATTATTTCCACATTTGGATTCATTGCCGCATTCGCGTGGGATGATGCTTTCAAAGAGTTATTTCTCTCTATTTTTAAAAATTTAAACGCCCTGCAAGAAAAATTCCTCTACGCCAGTATTATTACAGTCCTCGCTGTTATTATTTCAATAGTGCTCAGTAAAGTGATTGTGAAGAAGGATTAGAGTTGGCAGTGGAGGAATAGAAAAGAATTGAATTCAGTGCGAAATCTATAAACAAACTCCCCGTTTGAATAGTTTGTAGATAGATACAGTTAAATTTTAAAAATCTCTTACTTTATCATATATGATAAAGTAAGAGATTTTCGTATTGAAGCTAAAAGCAAAAATCTACCAACTAACACTGAAGAACTCTGTATAAAAAACAGACCCTCCTCCTTTCGGATTCGGGTTTTTGTACTACAATCTACCATTCATGAACTCATGAACTCCTCAAATGCTTTGAAATCGATTTGTTCACAACCATCGACTCGAAGCGCAGACACTCCATGCCGATAATTTTGCTTGAAATACACTGCGTGAGGGATGTTGTCAGACTCAGTGATAAGTCTTTCGAAGTCCTCCGGTACTGCCCTCGGAATTTCGATCAATTTTTCCGGTTTATTCCAATCACCGAAGTCGTTTTCGGTGCTAATCCCACCCCAAACTTTTCGATGCTTGACGATAGTCTGTGCTCTTGAAGGTCGCACAGAATAGGTACTTCCTGGAATCATTATTGCATGAAGGGATGTCTGAAGAGAATTTTTGCAATCTGCACAGAGGCGATGCATAGAGTCATGGGATTTCTTCATCTCACCCTCCGTACCCCTTCGCCAGTGTCGGATCGCTACGATGCGAACAGTTTTTTTGGGCGCCAAGTGGCACCGGTAGTCACAGTACTCAAGTCCTCTTTTTATCCAAGATGCGAGGAGTGATGCAATGCGCTCTTTTTGGTATACCTTGAGAGCCGCGTAAAGGCCCCTTTCAACTTCAGCAAGTTCTTTTTCTGCGTTAATCAATTTTCCGTACAAGGGAAGCACACCCGCAAGCGCTCCTGGGTAGTTCTTTTCAACATACTGCAGGGACTGAATTGCGGCAGCTCTTCGAGCAAGGGTATCTTGTGTTTCACAAATCATACTTCCTCCTGCCTTGATTGAGTGAAATATCGAGGTTCAATGTCCACTTCTAACCCTACTCCCTTTGCGATTTTTTGTAACTGACCTGTGGACGAAGTCCACGGGTCAGTGTATTTTCGTGCATTTCGTAAAACTAAAAACTAAAAACTTCGGATTTTACTCAAGTTTCCTCGCCTTGTAACTATCCGGTGCATTTTTTATGTATTCTTCGAGTTTTTCGCGAGTAAGGAGGCCTTCTTGAGCTCCGACATGTTGCACGACAGACATTGAATTAATAGGTCCCCATTCGAGTGCATTAGGAATACTCATACCGAGCGCGAGTGCAGAAGTGAATGTCGATGCGAACGCATCTCCCGCCCCTGTTCTTTCATAGGGTAGCTTTTCATCAGGGTACGGTGGCATAAACCAAGCGTCCACTCCGTCAAATACATATGCACCCCGTGGGCCATCAGTAATAACGGTAATCTTCGGGCCAAGTGAAGACATTTTTTTTAGAAGCTCTTTGATTTCGATACTTTCTGTAATTCCAAGAATCTTTTCTGCTTCCTCTACATTACAGAAGAAAACTTCTGAACGCTTATAGAGACCGGCAAGCTTTGTAACGCCGAGTTTTATTTGAAACGTTCCAGGTTGAAAGGCGAGCTTGATATCGGGGTGAGATTCTAGGTATTTTTCAATTTCTTCATGATAGGGAAGAGAGTTTTGAGCGAGCGATGAAAGATAGAGCCATTTCGGATTCCCGATATCAGGAAGTTTGTAGTTGTATGCTTGGTGCTTTACTAAAATCGTTCGTTCATCTTCGTACCATAGGACATAATGGTAGTTTGTAATCATACCTATGTTTTTGGTCACAAATTCTGACGCCACTCCATTCTTTTCAAGGGCAGAAAGGCACTCAACACCATCTTGATCACTTCCGATATTCGATACCAGGGCAGATGAAAGTCCAAGGCGCGCGGCGGAGACGGCTGCGTTTGCACTATTTCCTACTGCACGAAGTATATCGACTGATTCAAAGGGCACTTTATCGCCAAAGGTCATGCAAAGTTTGCAATTTGCTTTATCTAGATCGCAGTTCACGCTGGCTTCTTTGATACGAATGAACGCATCGGTCACTATATCTCCAATCGCCACAAAATCGTATGGGGTATTCATATACACAGTATAGCAAAGGAGCCTTGTTTGAATACCAAAACCCTGGGGACTAGGTGTCAAAAAAATATGTTACGATGACGAAATGAAAACATTACGAGAATACGTACAAGATGCTGACAGCAGGGGTGTGGCGATTGGGCACTTTAATATTTCAAACTTAGAAGCTCTTTGGGCTATTTTTACTGCAGCAAAGAATTTGAATCTCCCGGTAATTGTCGGAGTATCAGAAGGGGAAGAGGACTTTGTGGGCACTGAACAAGCGGTGGCACTCGTAAAAAGTTTCCGTGAGACGTATAACTACCCAATATTTCTCAATGCCGATCATCACTATTCATTTGAGCGAGTAAAAAAAGCGATTGATGCAGGGTTTGATGCGGTTATCGTCGATGCGGTAACCCTCCCGCTTGAGGAAAACATCGCCCTTACCAAGAAGTGTGTGGAATACGCACGAAAGGTGACCGCAAAAACAGGGAGAGATATCATGGTAGAAGCGGAAATCGGCTTTATCGGCAAATCTTCAAAAGTGCTCGATGAAATCCCTGAAGGGGTGAGTGAGGCTACCATGACGACGCCAGAAGATGCAAAAGCATTTGTGGACGCGACCGGCGTAGACATGCTCGCGCCTTCTATAGGAAATATCCACGGTATTGTCCGATCAGGAAACCCTCGCCTCCACCCAGAGCGTGTAAAAGCTATCCGCAAAGCGACCGGCGTGCCACTCGTCCTTCACGGTGGGTCGGGAACAATGAGTGAGGATTTCATCAACTGTATCAAAGAAGGTATTGATATTGTGCATATCAATACGGAAATCCGCGTTGCATTCCGCGATGGTCTGAAAAAGTCGCTTCAAAACAATCCTGACGAAGTAGCTCCTTACAAATTCTTACAAGAGGGTAAGTGTGCAATGCAAGCTGTAATCGAAGCCCGTCTCAAACTATTTAACAACCTCTAATTTCCTTTTTTCATGAGCCTTGAATCATCACTTCGTGAGATTTTCAAAGGAGAAATCCTTTCCGATACAAAAACACTTTCTGCATACAGCCATGATGCGAGTCTGTGTACAGTGATGCCAGCACTTGTTGGCTATCCAAAGAATTCTCACGATATCCAAGCGATAGTGAAATATATTTCCGACCATAAAGCAGAAGACAAGAGTCTGTCTATTGCGGTCCGTTCTGCGGGAACCTGTATGGCAGGTGGGTCACTCTCAGAATCTATTGTGCTCGATGTCATGAAATACATGCATGGCGTGGAGTCGATCAAAAAGATGACCGCCATCGTACTCCCCGGCACTTTCTATCGAGATTTTGAAGTGGAAACCTTGAAGCAAAACCTTATTCTGCCATGCTACACCGCGTCAAAAAATATCTGCGCAATCGGAGGGATGATTGGCAATAATTGCGCGGGGGAGAAAACCCTTCGCTATGGAAAGATGGAGAACTTCATCGAGTCACTCGACGTGGTCTTTTCTGACGGAATCGAATACGCCGTAAAGCCTCTAACTAAAACTGAGCTCGATAGCAAAATAGCCCAGAATGATTTTGAAGGGAATATCTATAAAGGTGTGTGGGATATTGTGATCCAAAACAAAGAATTGCTTGCAAAAGCAAAACCAAAGGTTTCTAAAAATTCAGCTGGGTATTATCTTTGGAATGTCTGGGATGATCACGCACAAATTTTTGACCTGACAAAGCTCATTGTAGGTTCTCAAGGGACGCTTGGTATTGTCACTAAGGCAAACCTCCGGCTCGTACCCGTGCAGTCAAAGTCAAAACTCTTTGTTATCTTTCTGCGTGACCTCACAAAGCTCAGTGAGCTTGTAAATAAAGTGCTCGACCTAAAGCCTGATAGTCTCGAGTCATATGATGATGCGACTATGAAGCTCGCAGTAAAGTTCTTCCCAGAAATGCTCCAGTCCATGAAGGCAAGTAATTTCCTGAAGCTCATCTTCAGCTTCATTCCCGAGGCGCTCATGATGGCAACTGGTGGACTCCCGAAGCTTATTCTCCTTGTAGAATTTACTGGTGATAATGAAAAAGAAATCGATGCAAAGATGAAGATGCTTGAGCAAGTAGTAAAACCATTTGGATTTAAAACGCATATCGCAAAGAGCCCGGCGGATTCTGAAAAGTATTGGACCATTCGCAGAGAAAGTTTCAATTTACTTCGTAAGCATGTAGCGGGACGGAGAACTGCACCGTTTATCGAAGACATTATTGTAAATCCGGAGCATATGCCAGAATTTCTGCCAAAGATACGGGCGATTCTCGATAGCTACAACCTCGTCTACACCATTGCGGGTCACGCAGGAAATGGTAATTTCCACATTATTCCGCTCATGGATATGAAAGATCACAAGAACGTCGATGTCATTATGGAGGTGGGTGAGAAGGTGTACGATTTAGTAGTTTCTTATGGTGGCTCTATCACCGCAGAGCACAATGACGGTATTGTGCGATCCCCGTATCTTCCAAAAATGTTTTCCCCTGAAGTACTAATGCTCTTTCGTAAAACCAAGGACCTCTTTGATCCCAAAGGTATCCTAAACCCAGGTAAAAAGGTGGGAACAACCCTCGATTACTTCAAGAGGCACATAACAGTAGAATAAGAAAAAGTTTTAATTTTTAAGTTGCTGTTTTTAGTTGATTGAGATCTAAAAGCTAACACCAACAAGTCCTAAACTCTCTTTTCTTGCATTTTTGACTTTCCTCTATATAATGACTCGTACCATGATTGAACTAAAAGCAAAGAACAGAGACGTATCAGAAGACAACCGAGACCTTCGCGCAGAAGGTTTTATTCCTGCAGTGTTTTATGGAAAGAAAACTGAATCTACCCCCGTATCAGTCGCAAAAGTAGATTTTCTTAAAGTGCTCAAAAAGGCCGGAGAATCAACTGTGGTTTCTCTCGACCATGAAGGAAAAAAGGTAGATGTGCTCATTCACGATGTTGCATATGACCCTGTAACGGATTTGCCAATCCATGTTGACTTCTATGTGTTCAATAAGGATGTAAAAATCGAAGTGGGTGTTCCACTCGAATTCGTTGGTGTTGCTCCTGCAGTAAAAGATCTCGGAGGTCTTCTCGTGAAGGTGCTTTATGAAATCAAAATTGAGGCTCTTCCGGCAAATCTCCCTCACCAAATCGAAGTAGACATATCTGTTCTTGCGCAAGTTGGTGACCAAATAGTTGCTGGAGATCTCAAACTTCCTTCTGGAGTAACACTCGTTGAAGGTTCTGAAGAAGTCATTGCACTCATCTCTGGTCCTAAGGCTGAAGAAGAAGAGTCAGCTCCTGTCGATCTCTCTGCAATTGAGGTAGAAAAGAAAGGAAAAGAGAAGAATGCTGATGGATCTGAGGGTGAGGCAACTGCTGAATAACGAAACTTGGACATCGAAAATCGAAATACGGTAATAAAAGACGGCGAAAGCCGTCTTTTATAGTAGAGAGGGTGATTTTATGACTGAAATACGGTAAAATAAGTTGTACTTTCTGAAACACTAACTCAGCAATGAAATTAATTTCCCGCACATTTTTTGTATCATTTTTTATGTTTTCTTCCTTTGCACTGATCGGATCAAGTGATGTTTTTGCGCAAGGTGCAGCGGAAATAAACGCTCAGCAGACCAAGCTCCAACAAGAGTACGATGTACTTCAAAAAGAAATCGGTCAGTGGCAACAAGTACTGAGCGACACCCGCAAAAAAGCTGGCACCATAACTGGTGATATATCGGTTTTAACTGCAAAAATAAAGGAAGCCGAGACCATGATTAAGTCGAAGAATATCGCTATAACCCAGCTCTCTGGTCAAATAAATGAGAAGAATAAGGTGATAACAAAGCTTGATACAAAAATCACAAAAGGACAGGAATCCCTGGGCCAGCTCATCCGAAAAAGTAACGAGATAGAATCGTACTCTCTCGTTGAAATGGTGCTCGCGAATAAAAATATTTCTGAGTTTTTCCTCGATCTAGATACATATAATTCAATAAAAAAAGCAATGCGTGTTCATTTCACAGC
>Ga0163149_10007790_pt1 | contig 10723 bp, 12 predicted proteins | sample OliLakLV19MP5G1_FD_148604 | JGI IMG/M metagenome (GOLD analysis project Ga0163149, IMG submission 148604) | Freshwater microbial mat bacterial communities from Lake Vanda, McMurdo Dry Valleys, Antarctica - Oligotrophic Lake LV.19.MP5.G1 | ecosystem: Environmental > Aquatic > Freshwater > Lake >...
ACGGATAAATGCGGGGGCTTGAGGATTTTAGATTTGAGATTTTGGATTGATTCCACGGATAAATCCGGGGGCTTGTACCATCAAGAAATTCTTGGTCACGTAGGAACCTGGATTTAAAATCCGAACGCTTCGGGAGATTCGACCTCTACTCAGGCTGGAGCAATCTTGTCTGGGCAAGTTGAGTCTATGAACGAAGAATCCTCACGCCTTTAGGCCCAGGAGTGTCAAAAATAGCCCTGATTTATTTACCGATCGCTTTTATCATGTCCGTATCGCCATCTATCCGACTACGACTAAAAGGCTATGCAGAAGATTGAAAAAGCATCATTCCCAGCTTTGAGAAGTGCCCCGAACCAGCCGGACTGGCTAGAATTGGTAGAATACGCCTCTGTTGCTGGTTCAGCGATGGGCACGATTGCTGCTGTATTGTCGGGCCAAATTCTCTACGCTGCCGCCCCCTTAACCGCAGCACTCTCGCTGAATCTCGCCAATCGCCAGCGTTTCGAGCAACAAATGCAATACAAGGCAAATTCTGCGATTACGGACGTACAGGCCGCAGTAGAACGTCGCTCGCACCAAGTTCAGATACTACCTGGAGAACCTGCGGAACTCTACACCGCCGTCTCCGACTTGCAGCAGAAACTCCTCGGTTTGGAATCCGGCGTCATCGCCGAGGTACAAGCTGCCGTAGCCTCCCTCGAACGCCAAGCCCAGGCGCTGCCGGCAGATTCTCAGGATTTCAACACGCAACTGTCGGATTTGCAGCAAAAACTCCGCATTTTGGAAACTAGCGCCCTCAGAGAGCATGATTGGGAAAATGTCAACGTCCGATTTTTATTGATGGGCGAAAAGTTAACTGAAGTTAAAACTATTACGGCTCAGTTACAGGAGCGATCGACTGAAGTAGACTTGAATGAAATCCAAGGTTCTCTGAAGCAATTGCAGGATTTGCTCGATCGACCCACAATAGACACAGGGATGTTGCAAACCGAGATTCAGCATTTGCAGCAGCAAGTTTCCGAGTTGCAGAGGCAAAATCAAGAAATTGTCAAGCCTTATTTGCAGCGTCTGACTCGCGCCGTGAAGAAACTATCAGCAAATTAGTCTTAGACATCTCCAATAATTATTGTGGAACAGGCATCCTGCCTGTTCCAGACTGGCTTTTTGGGAGATGTTTCTTAGTTATTAGTTTTTCGTAGGGTGCAGCGCGGGCACCTTCCCGGATTTTTTCGTAGGGGGCTCTTCTGCCGCGCACCTTACCCATTACCAATTACCCGTTACTAAATTTTTCCCAAGCTTGCCAGAAAACATAAATCGATAAGATTGCCAAGAGCGATCGAAAAGCTAAACTAATAGTGCGATCGGGCAATCTCGGCAAAAACCGCGTGCTCACCTGCGCGCCCAACAAACCGCCGCCGCCCAGAATCAACCCCACAACCCACAAAACATTCCCGCGCGCCGCGTGTCCCGCCGTCGCCGAAATTGCCGTGATGACGATGACGCCCAAGCTGGTTTGAATTGCGGTTTTAATGCTTTCTCCTAACAGCAAAATTTGCAGGGGAACCATAATTACGCCGCCGCCTACACCAAACAAACCCGCTAATAAACCTGCCGCACTGCCGGTAGCAATTTTAGCAAAAGTTGGATCGAATAAAATATTTGAATTATTGGGTAATTCGTGATTGGTAATTGGTAATTGAGCATTTTCTCGTTGTCCCGCTTGTCCTCCTAGTTCCTCTTGTTCTAGTTCCGGTTTCTTCTTAGCTGTCAGGCGCTTGCGAACTTCAATCAAATAAATATTCAGCCACAGCAACAACCCAAAAGTAAGTAACAGCAAGTAAGGCGGAAATATCCCCGCCAAATAAGCACCGATTTGTGCTGTGATGACTGCGGGAAATCCGATGCCTGCGACTTGGCTCAAGCTGAGGTAGCCCATGCGCCAATTCTGGATGCTGCCAGAAATAGCTGTAATGACGATCGACAAACCGCTAGTAGCAACCGCTTGCACCGGAGCGTACTTGAGAGCCACCAACAAAGGCACGAGCACCGTACCGCCGCCGATACCCAAAAATCCAGCTAGAATTCCGGCAAAAAGTCCAGATGCAACCAGAATCAATAATTCACTGACAGTCATTATATCAAGTCCGGTTAATTGGTAATAAAACCTCTACGGGCATTGGGCATTGGCCAAACAGGGCATTGGCCAAACAGGGCATAGGGCATCTTGCCCGCTCGCGAAGTCGAAGGGTGGGCATTGGGCATTGGGCATGATCGGACAAAAGTATGATAACTATTCAACCGGACATGATATTAGTCAACTGTCAACTGTCAACTGTCAACTGTCATTAGTCGTGCCGTCGGGCATAATTGCCCGCCTCAAATCTGCATCGCGGAAGTTAGTTCGATTGAGATTAGCGTCAATCAAAACCGCTTCCAACAAAACAGCCCCGCTAAAATTAGACCAGCAAAGCTTTGCCCGGTACAAATTAGCACCGCTCAAATTAGCTCTTGCCAGCGTTGACCAACTCACATTAGCAACTCTCAAATTAGCATTGCTCAGATTAGCTTCGCTCAGATTAGCTCCCACCATCGTTACTTGGCGCAAGTCTGCACCAGTCAGGTTAGCCCCGCTGAGCATCGCCCCGCTGAGAATTGCCTGATTCAGGTTAGCTCTTTCTAAAAGCGACTCGCTGAGGATGGCATTTGTCAGGTTTACCGCTTTGAGAGTTGACCAACTCAAATTTGCCTTCATCAAATTAATGCGAATCATGCTAGCGTCGGTTAAGTTGGCCGCAAACAAATTAGCTTCGGTAAAGTTGGCTTCGGTCAAATTAGCTTCGGTCAAATTAGCCTTGGTCATGTTGACTTCTCTGGCCATTGAGCCGCGCAGGTTGGCTCCCATCAGGTTAGCCCCGCTGAGATTGGCGCGGCTCAAATCGGTACCGATGAGATTTGCTTCGGTGAGGTTGGCTTCCGTCAAGTCCACCCCTGCCAATTTCACCTCGCGCAAGTTCGCTCCCGTCAGGTTAGCGCCTTTGAGGTTTGCGTCTTGGAAATTCGATCTGGTAAAGTTAGCCTCGCTGAGGTTTACCCCTTTTAAGTCGGCCCCGACGAGGTTAATCTCTCGAAAATTTCTTTCTCCGGCCGCATATTGCCTCAGAATTCGATCGGCCTCCATGTCATTCGCCTCGCAATTTTTTTAAACGTTAGAGTGATGGGTGTTACCACATCATCCCAGATAACTACGGTATTCACTCTGCACGCTGTACTATCTGTAGAATCTTTGCATTGCTTTCCTGGCAATGCTGTGCTACTCGCTCCTAAAGGGCCTGACAAATATCAACGCTTCTGAGAAAATCAACAATAGGGTAAAACTCTCGGGACTGGGCACTCAGTCAGTCGATTTTAGATTTTAGATTTTAGATTTGCTCCACAGATTCATCTGGGAGCCGGAACTTTGGTCTAAAATTATGGGCTCACCACGACGATTATCGGAAACTTGTATCCGTTTTTGGGCGAGCTGGCAGTTGACAACTGACAACTGTCAACTGTCAACTGTCAACTGTCAACTGTCAACTGTCAACTGTCAACAGACAAAGGAAATTTTAAAATGCCTGACAATTTGAGAAGCCAAGGTGTGACTGGGGGCGTGGAGCGCGCGCCCAATCGAGCCATGCTGCGGGCCGTCGGTTTTGGCGACGGCGATTTCACTAAACCCATTGTGGGGATTGCCAACGGGTACAGCACGATTACGCCCTGCAATATCGGATTGAACGAGCTCGCTTTGCGGGCTGTTGCGGGTGCAAAAGAAGCCGGCGGGATGCCACAGATGTTCGGTACGATTACTATCAGCGACGGGATCTCGATGGCAACTGAAGGGATGAAATATTCCCTGGTTTCGAGAGATGTGATTGCAGATTCGATTGAAACTGTTTGCAACGGCCAAAGTATGGACGGGGTGCTGGCTGTGGGCGGTTGCGATAAGAATATGCCGGGGGCAATGATTGCGATCGCCCGCATGAACATTCCTGCTATTTTTGTCTACGGTGGGACGATCAAACCGGGATACCACAACGGACAAGATTTAACCGTTGTCAGCGTTTTTGAAGCAGTCGGTCAATTCAGCGCCGGCAAAATTGACGAAGCAGAGCTCACCGCAGTGGAAAAAAAAGCTTGTCCGGGTGCGGGCTCCTGCGGCGGAATGTACACAGCAAATACAATGTCCAGCGCTTTTGAAGTGATGGGCATGAGTTTGCCCTATTCTTCGACAATGGCTGCTGAGGATGCCGAAAAAGCTGATAGCGCTGAGGAATCTGCCAAAGTTTTGGTGGAAGCGGTTCGGAAACAGTTGTTACCGAGCCAAATTTTGACACGCAAGGCCTTTGAAAATGCGATCGCGGTAATCATGGCAGTTGGCGGCTCAACCAACGCTGTGCTGCATTTATTGGCCATCTCAAATACGATCGGCGTTGAACTGTGCCTCGACGATTTTGAAACAATTCGAGCCAAAGTGCCAGTCTTGTGCGACCTCAAACCAAGCGGCAAATACGTAGCCGTCGATTTGCACAAAGCCGGCGGCATTCCGCAAGTCATGAAAATGCTTTTGGAACGCGGTTTGCTACACGGCGATGCGCTGACAATTACCGGCCAAACTATTGCTGAAGTGTTAGCAGATATTCCCGCCGAACCGCGCGCTGACCAAGATGTCATCCGCCCTTGGAATAACCCGATGTACGCCCAAGGACATTTAGCAATTCTCAGGGGAAATCTGGCAACAGAAGGAGCCGTTGCTAAAATTACAGGCGTTAAAAACCTGCAAATCACCGGCCCAGCGCGGGTATTTGAATCCGAAGAAAATTGTTTGGAGGCAATTTTGGCGGGCAAAATTCAAGCCGGAGATGTGATTGTCATCCGCTACGAAGGGCCCAAAGGCGGGCCGGGAATGCGCGAAATGTTAGCACCAACTTCGGCAATAATTGGTGCAGGTTTAGCCGATTCTGTCGGCTTAATTACTGACGGCCGCTTTTCCGGCGGAAGCTACGGCAGGGTTGTCGGTCACGTGGCACCAGAAGCGCAAGTTGGCGGCACAATTGCTCTGGTAAATGAGGGCGATTCGATTACGATTGATGCTAACAATCGCTTGTTGCAGCTCAATGTTGATGATGCAGAATTGGAGCGGCGACGGGTTCTTTGGCAGCCTCCTCAAGCTCGCTATACCAGGGGCGTTTTGGCTAAATACGCTAAGTTGGTTTCTTCTAGCAGTCTCGGTGCTGTGACTGATTTGGGCTTAGGTTAAAATCTGTTAATTATTGTGGTGCAGGCATCTTGCCTGCCCAATACTTGCTTTTCCAGGAGATTTGTCCGAATACTTGTTCAAATTGAATTTATTTTTCGTGACGCCAAACAATTTACTGGTTTATCCGATTGTCAATCTCGTAGTGGTCAACGCCTTAATTTTCATTTTAATGCCAGTCTAATTGCTTTAAATATAGCCAAATATGAAGCTTATAATCGTCATTCATCTCCCGATTCATTCGTGTTTTCAATGGCCTCTTATAAACGCCGGGAATTCAACAGACATATACTTTACACCTTTATTGACAAGTTAGATTTAGACCCTAATTTAATTTTAAATCACCCTAACCTTCCGTCAGTCCTATCCTATGGTACTCTCGCTGCTTAAAAACTGTCCGAAGTATTGAATTACAGCGGTTCCCGCTGTTATGAGGTACAGTAGCAGCAGTTAGAAAACCAATTTCTTAAATGTTTAGGGTTTATTAACTTGAGGGCAACTGCAATGATTTTATCAATCATTGATGTGCTAGTTGGAGCGAAACTTCGTAAAAAAGATTTGAGTTGTGACCACCACAGTTCAATGGGGTTAAAATCTGGAGAATACGGAGACAAGCAAATTACACTCGCACCGCAAGCATCAATCATTGGCACAATTGATGCTAATTTATGGGCAGGTAAATTATCCATAACTACTACTGCTCCTTTCCATAATTCAGGGCATAAAAATTTCTCAATAAATACGGCAAATGCTTGTCCATCCATTGAATCATTCATTGTCATCAATGCTAGCACTTTGTTAATACTAATTGCGCCAATAGCTGTGACCTTTGCCCCTCGATAAAATGGTTTAATATCGGCAACTCTTGTTCCAGGCTGGGAACGAGAATGAGTTCTGGCTAAACCCAATAGAATACCTGTTTCATCCAAAAACACTAGGTTTTTTGGCTCGATATCCTTGATTTTCTCCCAATACTCTACTCTCAATTTTTGGACTCTTTCTGTCGCAGCTTGACTACTGTACCATGTTTTTTTTTGCGATTTAGCTCTAATTTTTGTAAGCAGCGACACATTGCTGCCCGACTCACCCAATTTCCGGTCTTTTCTGCAAATAATTCACAGAACTCAACCAAAGTGGCATCGGGATGCTCTGCCACCAGTGCTCTGACTTCTACATCTGAAGAAGTCAGATGGCTAAATTGCGGTTTCCCCCTTTGTTTTGGTTGTAAATTTCCCTCAGTTTGTTGTTGCTTGACCAGTTTTTGAACTAGACTTTTAGTGACACCAAATTGGGCTGCTACTTTCCTAATGGACATTTTTCTTACTAAATATGCTGTCACTATTTTTTCTCTAAGATCGAGTGAATATGCTTTCATTAGGTTTGATTACACAATGATATTTCATTATTATTGATTGTACCTCATAACAGCGGGAACCGCTGTATGAATTTTGACCTGGAAAGCTTGACAATACAGGGTTTCTGCATACCTCATTTATCTGAGAACCGCTATATCTATAAACCGGCCCCCCACGACTTTATTCAAGTATTTTAGAAGCAATTAATTCTTCAATATCCTTGTGCAATTTATGACAAAGTTTGTCAAGGGGAATATCGTTAGGATCGTAGCCGAAGGGATTTTCAATTTCTAAACCGATCGCTTCAATACCAAATAAAGCAAAAGCCACTACCCCACTAACTGGAACTGTCCACCATTGTAAATCTTTCACCATCTGAAAAGGCAGGGCAAAACAATACAAAATTAATAGATGGCGTAAATGAATTGAATAAGCGTGAGGCATTGGCGCACCTAAGATACGTTCACAACGTGATAAGCATTCAACTAACTGATCTAGCAAGCGATTGAGAGAAGCGAATTGAATAGTATCTATCTGCTGTTTGGTATACTGTTTAGTTAGATAATAGCCGATCCATTGCGTCACTTTCAATGGCATATTGGTGACATCTTGTAACTTTGAAGATTGTTCTGAAGAAAGAACAGATTTTAACTGCTCGTCAACCCCAGCGTGTCTTAAATGCTGTTTCATCGCTATAAAAAAAGCGGCAATTAAGCGCAGACAAGCCGCTTTTTCCTGGCGTTCTTCTAAATTTTTATCAGGAATTGTTAGCCACATTTGTCGGGAAAGGTTACGCCCTGTAAATATAGTCATACCTGCAATATGCCAGCCTTCCCAAAATCTTTCATAAGCTGTATTAGTGCGAAAAACTAAGATCAATCCTAAAACAATACCCGGAATTAATCCGGCTAAAATAGGTTGGCTAAAACCTGAATAACCATGTTGGTAAAAGATGGTAATGATGAGAGCGATTACCATAGTCAAAAGCACTTGAATTTTGATATTCCGAATAACGGAACTTCTTAAATTTAGAGCTAACTTAAACCAATCATTACCTTGAAAATCCATAGAAATTACCTCAATTAGAATGGAGAATTGTTTGGAGCATCTCAGTTTTGTTTTTGTAGTGCAAACTCCTATAGCTCGCTTGCTGGTATAATCAAGCGAACTTTTGCTAGCTCGCACTCAAAAAAAAATGCTAGGCGACAAAAATGAGACGCTCCCAAATTGTTTACGCCTGATGATGGAATGGGCATTTACCCGCTTGAGATTCTGTCTCCCAAGGATCTGGGACATAGAAATAGTTAGGTTTGAGCAGGCGATTTTCAAACTCTCAGGGGTAAACTGGGACAGTTGAACCCGACAGCGGCGGAAGCAGCCAACGCCAATCTCCATAAACTTGCCGATCGCACTTTTGTTCTTCATCCACAAATTGGATAAAGGAATCGCTCAGGGTATGGTGATCCAACATCCTTACCCCATGCAGTTTATAGGAGTGTAGCACAGCCACATTCATTTCTACCAAAGCTAAATCCTTCCAAAGAGTCATATTTTCGCTGCAATCTAAACCCATCTTTCCGGCAATAATTGGCAGCATAGCGGTAAGTGTCGCTGAAATTCCGCCCACCAATTTCTGCGCCCATATAAAAACCGTTAAATGGTGTGGGGTATTGAATGCCTCCCATGTCCAACATCATGGAAGAAACCGCCGGTAATCCAAACCATTTCAGCCCCACTTCGGCAAACCATTCATAGCGAGGGTGGGAAATAGGAACTTCTAAAATGATTTCTGGTGGAATTTCAAACCATTTTGGTTCGCCTTCTCCTACTTGGATAATCAAAGGCAACACATCAAAACGGGTTTTAGACTCTTTCGACCATCCTAACTTGAATGCTTGATCTGTTAACTCTAGATTGGCAGGATCGCCGAGAATGCTGCCATCTGGTTGACGATAACCTGCATAACGCAGCATTAAACTGTTCCAGACTTTGATCTTAAAATTTGGATTCAAGATCGTAATAGTCGATCGCAGATTCCCGTTATTAGTCGCAAACTTAATGTGTTCGACTAAAGTTTGAAAAATCTCCTCCTCTGTTTGTAAATGGCGCATATCCCGTAGTTGCAAACTGCGCCAAAAGTTGCGTCCCAGACAGCGGTTACTGTTACGCCATGCCAACTTTGTACCGTAAGCTAATTCATCGGATGTATGTTCGTAAGTGCCTGTACGCTCAATTAATTCCTTGACTTCTTGCCAGCGGGGGAGGAAGACTTCTGCTAAACCTTGTTCGAGATAGCATTGCTTGAGGAAAACCTGGGACATCAAAATAGCGAACTTCTGTGGGTACATTGGCGAGAATGCGGTTTAAATGGGTTTCTAAACCATAGACAAATTCATCAAAATCAATCGTACCGTTCCCGTCTTTGTCAGCTTGTTCTAGGATAGACTGACATTCATCATGGCTATATCCTAAATCTAATAGATAGGGAAATAACTCTTGAGCGTCAATTTGCCCACTTTTATCGAGGTCAATCGCTTCAAATCGCAAGCGAGCAAATTCTTGGGCAGACATAATTTGTCTGAGTATGGAGGATAGTTCTAAGGCGATATCAGTACCACTAAGTTGACTCGAACCTGTCAATATTTCTGGAGGTTGGTTGTTGATTTCACCTTGTAGCCATTTGGATAAACCTTGGGCGATCGCTTCTGGCTCTAACCAAGGTAAGGTGCTAGTACCAAGCGGTAAGGACAAAGTACGGCGAAACCTCAATTCCTTTTTCTGTAAGAGCAGGTGGGAAAATAAAGGCGCGTGACGTAAGATTAGAGTTTCTATATTAAAATCTCGCACTAGACTTTCTGCTAGTGTTAAGCTATCTCCCACCTTTGTGCCCGTCGGACAAGCAGGAGCAACCCAGGCTAAACGGCGAATACCCTTCTTTTGAGCTATATCTATAAATGAACGAGTGAGGGGTACTACCTCAGATAAATCTGTTGGCATGATGAAAATTACTGCTGCTTGGGCACTATAAAATTCTTCGGGTAGAATATTTTGAGCATTTAAGCTCCAATTCAACCACTCTCCACTACCAAGACTTGTGGAAGTAGCGATCGTCCCTAAACGTTTAAATCCATAAACCTGAAACCGATCTAAATTTGTCACTAAACTGACAAATTTTTTCGCAGGCAAATATTGAGAATCTGAGGCAAAAACCAGAATATTTGCGGTAGCAGATGCTGAATCAGTTAATACAGAGTTAATACTTTTCATTTTTGTACCTGAGATTGTGGAAGTTAAAAGTGTACGCCTTCAAAAATACTGATATTGTTCTATGTACAACTTGTGAAATGGTAATTTGGGAAGTATCAGCACCAGCCAAATATTCTGCCTATTATTAAGTTTCATTCCATAACAGAGGTATCCCTTCCAGCGTTCCTAAAGTTTCTATTTCTTTAATTTCACTAACTACCTTTGCTGTCAATTCTTCCGTTAGTACGTCAATGAATTGCATATCCATTGGAATAAATATTCCAATTTTATCTATTACTTCCAACAGCATATTTTTCTCGGATTCTTCTAAAAAGCCATCAGCGTTAATTAAATTTTTTAATAAATTATCATCCCCTAACAAGGAACGCAAATTTTTGTTTTCCTGCATCGGGAATAACAATTTTTCATACTTGTCTTGAGGAACAGAAACAGCTAAAGCTAATTGCAACATCAAGCGAAGATTGCTATCAGGAGGAATTGAACATAAAAACGCCATAATTTTGCCAAGTTGTTTTATCTTCATTAAATTCCTCAATTTTTCGCTATTTAGTTAAATTCTTCGGTGATTGTATGCCATTTTAGACTATACGGCGATCGCAGGATATTGTCAATCAATAGTCCGGACAGTTTTCAATCACCAATGCACAAGTTTTGATTCTAATTCGATCGGGCGATCGCCCTTTCCCCAAAAAGAACGATCGCCCGTTAATCTCTCTCTCCAAAATCTCAGGAAATTAGCGCTGATTCAAAAAGCGGCTGGCCATCGACATTGCGTCAGTAATATCTACGTCGCCGTCTCCATCTCCAT
>Ga0163149_10007792_pt1 | contig 10722 bp, 9 predicted proteins | sample OliLakLV19MP5G1_FD_148604 | JGI IMG/M metagenome (GOLD analysis project Ga0163149, IMG submission 148604) | Freshwater microbial mat bacterial communities from Lake Vanda, McMurdo Dry Valleys, Antarctica - Oligotrophic Lake LV.19.MP5.G1 | ecosystem: Environmental > Aquatic > Freshwater > Lake >...
ATGCATCAATGGCAGTGGGCTCGCCGATATGCGCCGCTATGGCCAGCGCCTGCCCGCCGGCCTCACGAATGCTCGCAGCTACTGCTTCGCAAGCATCCAGCTTGCGACTAGACACGATGACCCGGGCGCCAAACGCGGCCAATAAGCGGGCGATGGATTCGCCGATGCCACGGCTGGCGCCGGTGATCAGGGCAGTTTTACCAGACAGGTCGAACAAGGCTGCGCTCATGAGGGTTCCAAGTGGGATGCGTTTTCGCGCCGCACGGCGCGGTGGCCAAGGTCGGCAGCTGCCGGATTTGGCTTGAGTAGAGAACGCTAAGTCTGCATCCTTGTCGCTGAGCAATCCACGGGGAACACGCATGGCGGGACAGCGAGTATTGGTAACCGGCGCTGGCAGCGGCCTGGGACGCGAGATTGCGCTCTGTTATGCACAACGCGGTGAGCGCGTGGCGTGCGTGGATTTGTCCGCCGATCGCGCCGAAGAAACCCGCAAACTGCTGCCTGGCGGTGGGCACTTAGCCTTAGTGGCAGATGTGGGCTCGGATGCCGCGATGGCGGCGCTCAAAGCGCAAATAATGGGCGCCTGGGATGGCTTGGACGTGTTGGTCAACAACGCTGGCATCGCCTGCGGCGGCGAATGCGCGCAGACCAGCATGGCGCAATGGCAGCGCACGCTGAACATCAATCTGCTCGGCGTGGTGCGCGGCGTACGCGAATTTGTGCCGCTGATGGAAGCGCAAAAGCGCGGCATCGTCATCAACGTGGCGTCTTTCGCGGGTTTGGCAGGTGCACCGGGCCTGGGTGCGTACGGCGTATCGAAGGCCGCCGTGGTCGCCCTATCTGAAGGCATGCGCGCCGAACTGTTACCCAAAGGCATACGCGTCAGCGTGTTATGCCCGAGTTTCTTCAAAACCAATCTGCTGGAGTCCTTGCAGGGCGCGGATGTGCCGCTCAAGCACATGGCGGCCAAATTGATGGAAAAAAGCCCCATTGATGCCGCCGACGTGGCGCGTTACACGGTAGCCGAAAGCGAGCGCGGTCGATTTTTATTGTTGCCACACAAAGACACCCGTGTGCGCTGGTGGCTGAAGCGCTGGCTGCCGGATATGTACTTCAAAGAACTGCTGAAGTACGTGGCCAAAAACACGCGGATTGCGCAGCGTTGATGGGCGTAGAGGTACCGCTATTCGTGGGTTTGGACCAGTCCAAACCCACCAAAGCTGAGCTCCGCTTCCACCTCAAACCCGTTCCAGGCGCCGATAACCAATCGCTTCGGTCAAATGCTGCGTATTGATCAACTCGGCATTGGCGAGATCGGCAACGGTGCGCGCCAAGCGCAAAATGCGGTGGTAGGCGCGCGCTGAGAGATTGAGTTTGTCGATCGCCCGTTCCAGCAGTTGTTGGTCGCGGGCTTGCAGTACGCAATCGCGGGTCAATTCACGCGTGCCGAGCAGCGCGTTGGCTTTGCCGGCGCGTTGCAGCTGACGGTCCCGAGCGGCATTCACGCGTGCCCGCACCGGTGCGCTTGATTCACCGGGTGGCGCGTGGTTGGCGAGCGCCGTAATGGGTTGCCGGGCCACCTCGATTTGGATATCGATACGATCCAACAGCGGTCCGGATACCCGCGAGCGATAGCGTGCGATTTGCTCTGGCGAACAATGACAGCGACCGGACGGATCGCCAGCATAGCCGCACGGACAAGGGTTCATCGCCGCGACCAGCTGAAAACGCGCTGGAAATTCTGATTGCCTAGCGGCACGTGAAATGATGATGCGACCCGATTCCAGCGGTTCGCGCAGCACTTCCAGCACGCTGCGGTTCCACTCGGTGAGTTCGTCCAGAAACAGCACACCGTGGTGCGCCAACGAGACTTCGCCCGGGCGTGGATGGCCGCCACCACCGGCCAGCGCGACACTCGACGCGGTGTGGTGCGGCGCACGAAACGGTCGCAGCCGCCAGCGCAGCGGATCAACGCCGTTACCGACCACCGAACTCACCGCGGCCACTTCCAAGGCCTCGGCATCGGCCAATGGTGGCAGGATGCCGGGCAAACGACTGGCGAGCATCGTCTTGCCGCTGCCCGGTGGTCCGACCATCAACAGATTGTGCGCACCCGCAGCGGCCACTTCGAGCGCGCGGCGCGCAGCCAACTGTCCGCGCACATCGGCCAAATCCAAAATGAACTCCTCCGAGACGCTCAGCGTTGGCGGTGCTGGACAACTTGGCAGCTGGCGGCGCCCACTCACATGGGCAACCACTTCCAGCAAGGTCCGCGCCGACAGCGCCATGCCGTTGGCGACCAAACCGGCCTCGTTGGCATTGGCGTGCGGAACGATCGGTATGCGGCCTTGCTCCAGCGCTTTCAGTACGGCGGACAACGCACCACGCACGCCGCGCAATTCCCCGGACAGCGCGAGTTCTGCGATGAACTCATACTGGCCGACGCGCTCTTTGGGCAACTGGTTGGACGCCGCCAGCACCCCGATGGCGATTGGCAAGTCAAAACGCCCGCCCTCTTTGGGCAAATCGGCGGGCGCCAGATTCACCGTCATTTTCTGCTGCGGCACGTCGAACGCCGAGTTGATCAGTGCGGCACGCACGCGATCGCGACTTTCGCGCACTTCAGCTTCCGGCAAACCCACAATCGCCAAGCCCGGCAATCCGCCCGATAAATGCACTTCGACGGTCACCAGCGGTGCTTGCACACCATCTTCGGCCCGCGTGTAGACGATAGCCAGCGACATCGCCGGGCTCCAATGGGTGTTTGGTGGATGAGGCGCACAGCAGCCCGCGGGATCGACGCGACGCGTCGACCGCAGCCTAGCTTTAGTGCTAAGAGTCTGGCTGAAGGTCAATCAGCCGAAGCTAAGGTCTAGCAGCCTGTCGGACTTTCCTCGCGAGTGCGCCGGAAGTCCTTTTGGCGATCATTACCCAGTCTCTAATTGATTTTGAAGGCTATGGCTGTACTTTCGAGTCTGCACTATGCCAAAAGTCCGTCCGGCGGGCTGCGCGTCGCAACGGCGTCTGCGCTGCGACCCTAACGGAAGAGCCATTGGCTGCGCGCCGCGCCTTGCATGCGCTTAAGCCACACAACGCATCTCACGCGCAAAGTCCGACAGGCTGCTAGCTTGGCGCGCCGCTGCGCTCCAGCTCGGTCAAGCGTTGTTCTAGCGCTTCGAGCTTTTCCCGAGTACGTCGGAGTACCAAGCGTTGCACCTCGAACTCCTCACGCGTCACCAAATCCAGGCGCGACAAACCGGCTTGCAGCGCAGCGCGGAAATTCTTGGTCAGGTCGGAGCGCGCCTCGCCGATCGACGGCGGAAGCAAGGCGCCGAGGCGCTGGCTGAGGTCTTCGATGGTACGCAAGTCGATCATCATGGTCAGTCCGGTTGGGCGAGTGGCTTGACGACAAGTCTAGTCTGCCGGGCCGTGAGCGCGCTGTCGGAAAATTCTGACAAAGTTGTAGGGGAATGGCGCTAAAAGCGCAGAAGAAGCGTTTGGACAAGTCCAAACCCACGCAAGGCGGCAGCGCCGGTCTGTGCTTTTTAAGCGGCTAATCGCAGCGAAAAAAGCGCCACTGGAAGCTGGCGCGTGATGCCCCAGCCTCCAGCCGCCTCCAGCCCCGCCCGTTCGGCAGGCTACCTCAATAATAAAACCCGTACAAAATGTCGACGATTTCACCGCTGGCCAGATCAACCAACAGCACATCGCGATCAGCGCGGATCCAACGGCAGCCGTACGGTGGTGCGCTCAGGCCATACGGGCGGTAGTCCACGTAGTAGCTCGGCGCGTAATACACCGACGGCAAGCGGAATCCAATGCTCCAACTGCGCAGGGAATGACCACGCGGGTAGTAATAACGAGACTGCGCGCGATAACGGTTGCCACCCCAGCCGTGGTTCCAACTGCGGCGCCAATCACTCGTGTTCCAGCCGCGGTTGTAGTTGCGACCGTAGTTATTGTTCCAGCCACGATTGTTATCGTTCCAACCGCTATTTCGGCCATCGCGATGATGATCGCGGTCGTAGCGTTGATTGCCACCGGCATAACCGCCGTTCGGATTGGGCAGTCCGTCATTCGAACGTCGATTGGAATCACGCTGACCGTTGCCATTCCACTGGCCACGCTGATTGCTGTCGCCCTGTGCGTAGCCCTGAGCGCCGCGACCGTCCTGCCGATTGCCGTATTCACGGCCCGCTTGGCCGCGATCGCCGCGGTCGCCGCGGTCCTCGCGTACACCGAAGCCTACGCCCGCGCCGCCCTCTGGTGCGCGGCTCTGTTCGGCGGCGGATCGGCCTTCGCTGCGTCCGCCGTCCTCACCGCGCTGTTCAGAATCCGCTCCACGACCTTCATCACGACCGCGTTGGTCGTAGCCCTGAGCCGGCGAGTCCATCGCCGCCGCGCTGAGCAGTACACCGAATGTCAATGCCAAGAACCCTTTCATGTGTGCCGCCTCCTGATATTCGCCGGTGCACCTCCGGCTAGGTGTCGGACAAAAACGGCCGACTGCGCTTGCAATACAGCTTGCGTGCACATCCCTGAATGGCTGGGCATTACTGTCAATGATGCAAAACCACATTCAGCTATTTCCAGCTTTGCGCTGCGCTGCAAAACGACTGCCGCTGGGCTCGGCCCAGGCACGGTAATGCCAAAAAAAAGGCGATAGAGCATGATTTTTGGCCTTTCGACCTAGAATTTGTCTACGCCTTGTTTACAAAATGTTCAAAACTCGTTAAAAAGCAGCTCGCGCAAGCATGCGTCACGTACGACTGGCATTGGGCCGTCGTCGTAGACCTGCCCCGGTGCAGCGCGCCCACATCCACAAATGCTTCCCTCCCTGGAGTCATGAATGAAAATGAAGAACAACGAACTTGCGAACGGCATTCGCCGTGCGCTGCTGGCGGGCGCCGTCGCCGTCGCCCCGCTGTCGGTTCCTGCCTTTGCGCAGGACACCGGCGCGGCGGTCAAACTCGACAAAGTTGAAGTCACCGGCTCACGCGTGCGTCGCGTGGACGCAGAAACCGCCAGCCCGGTGTTTGTGGTCGACCGTTCGGCGATCGAAAAATCCGGCGCGGTGACGGTCGGCGATTTGATTCAGGACATTCCGGCGATCGCCGGCGCCGCTACCAATCCGTCGGTGAACAACGGCGGTGGAGATGGCGCGTCAACCGTGTCCTTGCGCGGTTTGGGCGAAGATCGCACCCTGCTGCTGCTCAACGGCCGCCGCATGGTCACCAACGACGTCAACTCGATCCCGGTCGCAATGATCGAGCGTATCGAAGTGCTGAAAGACGGCGCATCGGCCATTTACGGTTCCGACGCCATCGCCGGCGTGGTCAACTTCATCCTGAAAAAAGACTTCGACGGTGCCCAGTTCGATATGAACTACGGCATTTCCAGCGAAGACGACGGCGAGCGCGTCGGCGGCTCGGCTACCTTTGGCTGGACTGGCGAGCGCGGCAACGCCATCGTGTCGATGAACTACAACGATCAAAAAGCCGTGTTGGCCCAAGATCGTGACTTCTCGGCTTTCGCGTTGTACCTGTCGTCGGGCGTCGTCAGCCGCGCCGGCTCTTCATCCACGCCACGCGGTCGTTACACCTTGCCGGGCGCTGTTGCCAGGGCCAATGGCCTGGGCGCTTGCGTCGGCGGTAACGGGCTAGCCAACGTCACCCGCATCGAAGGCACCAACGGCGCTAGCGTCAGCAACTTCCGTTGTTATGTCGGCGGTGAAACCGATTCGTTCAACTACCAGGGCGTCGGCAACGTAGAACTGACCCCGCAAGAGCGCTACGGCATCGCCTTCTCCGGCACCTACGAACTGGTCGATGGTGTCGAAGCGTATTTGGACATGCACACGCAGAACACCACGTCGGCCGGCATCATCGCGCCGCTGCCGTTTTTCTCGGATTTCGATGGTATCGCCTTGGCTGGCACCAGCATTTACAACCCGTTTCGCACCACGATTAACGGTCGCTACCGCATCTTGGGTTTGGGCAATCGTAGCTACAGCTATGAAACCGATATGAAGGAACTCACCTCGGGTGTGAAAGGCGCCTTTGGTGATAGCTCATGGACCTGGGATGCCGGCTTTACCTTCGGCAAAATCAACCAGGAAAATCAAGATGCCGGTTATGTCGACTACGGCAGACTTGGCGATGCCCTCGGTCCGTCCTTCATCGCCAATGGCGTAGCGCGCTGCGGCACGCCTAGCGCGGTGATTGCCGGCTGTACGCCGATCAACTTCTTCAACCAGCCGGACCCGGCCACTGCTGAAGGTCAGGCGCAGATCGCCGCGCTGCAAGCGCTGTCGTTGCCGGTGCGTGATAACACCGATACCACGCTGCGCAATTTCACCGTCAACTTTTCAGGCGATTTGTTCGAGCTGCCGGCCGGTTCGGTCAGCGCGGCGATCGGCGGCGAGTACCGTAAACAGAGCCTGAGCTTCGCGCCCGATGCGATCAAGTTCATCACTGCCGATCCGTTTGGTTGCGGCATCAGTTCTGAAGCCTGCGCAGATCCGACCTCGGGCGACACCACCACCAAGGAAATCTACGGCGAGTTGTACATCCCGTTGGTCGAGGGTGCGGTGTGGGCCGACAACTTGGCGCTGACCTTGGGTTCGCGCTGGTCCAACTACGACACCTTCGGCAGCACCACCAATAGCAAGTTGGGCATCGAATGGCGTCTGGTCGAGGATCTGTTGATCCGCTCTACCTATGCAGAAGTATTCCGCGCACCGACCATCAACGATCTGTTCCAAGGCGCGCGTATCACCAATCCGGTGTATTCGGATCCGTGCAATGGTCGGCCCTTGTCTTGCGTGGGTTTGACTGGCACCGGCACCTTCTCACAAGGTTTGGGACAGACCAACGCGCTGCTCGGCGGCAATCCTGATCTGCGTCCAGAAACCGGCAACGTGTTTACCTGGGGCGTGGTCTATTCACCGTCCTGGTTGGAAGGTTTTTCGACCACGGTTGACGTGTGGCGCGTCGATCTGGAAGACACCATCCAGACCCTGGGCACTCAGCCCATCTTGAACTCCTGTGTCGAAGCAGGCGTGCTGTGCGATCTATTCACCCGTAATCCGACCACTGGCGACGTGTTCCTAGTGCGGGATCTGACTCAGAACGCCGGCATTACTAATACCAACGGTGTCGACGTCGGCTTCCGCTATGTATTTGACACCGACTACGGCAAGTTCCGCGCTAGCCTTGATTCAACCTACATCGACAAGTACGACGTCAAAGTCATCTTGAACGGTGAAGTGATTGCCCAGCAAACCAACGCCGGCACCTTCTTGCCTTCGTCCAAGGGTGGTTTGGGTAACTACAGCCGCTGGCGCAGTTTGGGTGCGGTGAACTGGAGCTTGGGCAACTTTGAAGCACAGTGGTCGCTGCGCTATGTGGACGGCTTCCGCGTCGGCAGCCTGAACCCCGAAGGCGATTGCGCCGACAACGCCGGTCGCAGTGTGGTGGGCAACGAAGGCTGCGTGTTCAATCGTGGCGCCAATACCTACCACAACCTGCAATTCGGTTATGCGCTGCCGGAATGGAAGACCAAGGTGCAGTTCGGTGTCGACAACGCTTTCAACAAGCAGCCGCCGCTGCTTTACCAGAACAACTCGTTGAACGGCAACATCGACGAGCGCACCCACGATCCAGTCGGCCGCTACTTCTGGATGAACGCGACCATCACGTTCTAATCCGCATTGCGTTCGTTTGAACAAACCGCGCGGCGCAATCCGCGCGGTTTTTTGTTGGATGCGGGGCGCCATGAAATCGTTCAGGCTGGGGCTTTCGCCCCCTTGATTCTGTTGGCTTTTCAGCAATTTCGCTCTTTTACTCATTGGGTGAGGCCTTGGCCTCACGCCCAACCAATCGGTCAGCGTTGCCGCCGTTTCCCGTGCACGTCGGTCTCTCAAACCCAGCGTTATTTGAGGGCTTAACGCCCGGCTTTTAGCGCTAATCGCCGACCCACTTCCCAGTACCTGTTGGCAACACCTGCGCGTCACGGCCATTGACAGCAGCGCGCTCAATTTACCCAAAACGCTTGCCATATTTTGCGCCTTGCGCGGTCAACGCAAGGCAAAAGCACAGAACGGCCTAAGGCTCCCAATGGCGTGCCAATCGAGGCCATAGCGCTAATTGAGAACCTGCAATGACCACGATTAACAGCTTTGCCCCGCAAATCCGCGCTGACGCGCGAATCCTGATTCTCGGCTCGATGCCCGGCGCAGCGTCGTTGGCGGCCGGCCAGTATTACGCCCATCCGCGCAACGCGTTTTGGCCGATTGTCTGCGCGTGGTGTGGAATTTCGCCCGAAATAGCTTACGCAAATCGCATTAGCGCCATGCATGACGCGCGAATCGGCGTGTGGGATGTGTTGGCGAGTTGCCAGCGACTCGGCAGCCTGGATTCCGCCATCACCCGCAACGCGGCGCAGCCCAATGACCTCATGGCGGTGTTGCAACGCTGCCCCACGCTAGAACGCGTCTGTTTCAACGGCGCCGCGGCGGCCGCATTTTATCGACGTCAGCGCTATGCCAATGGCGCTGTTGAATTGCTACGCCTGCCATCGACCAGCCCAGCACATACAATGCCGATCGCAGAGAAAATGCGGCTGTGGCATAAGGCTTTGAGGCTTTAGCAGCGCGCTACGCTCCACACCAGTCCAACGAGGAATCCAGGATGATCGAAAGTGGCGATGGCTGGTTTGTAGCCGATAACAACGGTTTGGCACGGGGTCCGCTGAGCCGCGCCGAACTGCAGGCACTGCGCGAAAGCGGCAAAATCGGCGACGAGCACTTGGTTTGGACGCTGCGGCAGGCCGAATGGGTGCCGTTGCGGCGTGCCTTGGGAATGGGGCAAACCATTGCCAGCGGTGCCGCGGGTGGGCGCGTGGCGCTGGCGCCATCGCGCCCGGCAGCGCCCGCGACAAAGCCGCCCGCGACAAAGCCGCCAGCGGCACCGTCGCCGGCCAAAATAGTCCAGCCACGGCAGAGCGACGCCGATTGGCGCAAACAACTCGGGCGCGAAGAGCCAGAGGCTGCCAAGGCGGCGGTCAAGGACGTCGGCCTCAAAGATTTGCAACAACGCGGCACGCGGGCCCGCGAAGGCCTGCGCCGCCTTCTGGCCCGCACTATCGACCTAGCCTTGCTAGGCGGCATCGGCTGGGCCCTGCTCAGTGCGATTGGCCTAAGCACTGGCTTGTGGACGCTGAAAAGCCCGCAGGCGGAAATGCAGTCCGGCACGATCGCCGCGTTGATCCTGTTGGTCGTAGCGGCATTGCCCCTTGAGGCTCTGTTGATCGGCCTATTGGGTTATACGCCCGGCCGAATGTTGCTCGGGTTACGCGTGGTGGACGCGCGTGACGCCGCCCCAGGCATTAGCGTGGCATTCAATCGATCGGCGCGGGTTGCGCTGATGGGGCAAGCGCTCCTGCTGCCGCCGTTTTCAATATTCGCGTACGCCGTTGCTTTCGGGACGCTGATTAGCAAAGGCCGCACCCACTGGGACGAGGCGCTGAATTTGCAAGTCAAAACCGCAGCGCTAACCCCTGACCGCTGGTGGCTCGCCCTCGCCGCCACCGGCATCGCCTGGGCATTGTTGTATGAAGGCGTTTGGATGCGACTTGCCTCTGAGTTGATGGCGAAGGTGTAGCTGGGCTTTTCAAAACGCAGCTGCATTACAAATTGAAAGCATTTCAAGAAACAGGAGAAATAGGGATGAACAAAAAAATAAACAAGCGCGGGTGGTCGTTGCTAGTGGCGACAATTCTAGCAGGCATTATTCTCGGAGCGTCATTTGCTGCTTGCGCGCAGCAAGGGGTCAACGCCACTAAGGAGATTGTTGAAGAAGTCTTAAAGCGCAATTGGGACAAGTCGGCGACAGAGTATCCCAATGTAAAAGTCACGCTGACACTAAACGCGGCAAAGTTTGGCAAAGCCTACACAGCCACCGTTCAAGAGGTACAGGTAGAGGGTTTCCCCGAAGGTGCTATGGTTACTCCCGCCATAGTCGATTTTACGGTTCGAACCTATTATAACAGTGAGACTCAAGCATTGCGCCGAGTCCGAGAAGCCCGAGTCTATAAAGACAAGTTTGACGAGTGGGCGGTCATGACCGGTAGTGTAAGAGGAGAGGATACGACCACGAAGGAGCCAGCAGGGACAGGAGCCAGCAGGGACAGTCCAAGCGCGTGACCCCGATCTCATAGTGGGAAGCGTCGGGGGCGTGGATGTGTCGGCTGAAACGGTTAGAAAGGCCAGATCACCTGGCGAGGTATTTATTAAGCCGGCGATGGCGAAATACTTTGAGAGCCTGAAAGCTCTCATTACTCCTACTGAAGAAGAACTCGCACTCGGCGAGACCAATATTTGAGCCCGGATCGCGCAGATGGAGAAGGAGGGGAATAGCTCACTGAGCAGCGCGGATCCGAAATTCATTGCAAAGTTTCTGGCAGGCGGCTGGAAGTACAACGCTTACCTGTATAAAAACTTTGGTGGAGGACGGTTGCTCTTTCAACAGGCGGGAATAGAGGCTTTTGACGCAACACACGAGTTTTTGAAGTACCTGGAGCGGGAGAAGTACTTCGAGTTACGGATGTCCATCCGGGAAGCCGTATTCGCATATTGGACACGTGATCAAGGCGCCTTTCTCATCAATGACGCCGAAACAATATCAAAATGGCGGGACATTCATAATCTTAGAAAGTAACGGA
>Ga0163149_10007807_pt1 | contig 10704 bp, 4 predicted proteins | sample OliLakLV19MP5G1_FD_148604 | JGI IMG/M metagenome (GOLD analysis project Ga0163149, IMG submission 148604) | Freshwater microbial mat bacterial communities from Lake Vanda, McMurdo Dry Valleys, Antarctica - Oligotrophic Lake LV.19.MP5.G1 | ecosystem: Environmental > Aquatic > Freshwater > Lake >...
CTGCCTTACAAGCAGAGGGTCCTTGGTTCGAATCCAAGTGTTCCCACTTAGTGAGAGAAGGGTTTTGAGGTGTTGTAACTTCAGGGCCCTTTTTTATTTTCAAACAATTTGCAAACAAAATTCTCATATTTTAAAAATTCCCTTACTTTGTCAGAAATACCCAACTCTTTATCAATCATTTGAATGGCTACTAATAAACATGCAATTATTCGTTATCAAGCTTTGGATAAATGCTTCCGTAATCCGGGGCGAAAATATTTCATTGAGAATCTAGTTGAAATATGTTCCAATGCAATTCAGGAGTTTACAGGGAGCGATAATGGGGTTAAACGTAGACAAGTCTTGGAGGATATCAAATTTATGGAGAGTAGTCAGGGTTGGAATGCACCAGTTGGTCGAAAAAGATATGGACATCGTGTTTTCTTTAAATATTCCGATCAAAACTTTTCTATTAATAATCAGCCTTTAAATGAGACAGAAGAAAATCAATTGAAAGAAGCAATATTAACTCTTTCCAGATTTAAAGGTATGCCACAATTTGAATGGGTAGCTGAAATTTCTGCCCGGCTCGATTCGGGCTTAGGGTTGTCTCATAGCTCGGAAAAAATAATTGAATTTGACCAAAATAATTTTTTAAAAGGTTTGGAATTTATCACCCCAATTTACAATTCAGTATTATATAAAAAGGTAATAAATGTTGAGTATCAAAGTTTCAAACAGGATGCTGCACAATCGATTGTTTTTCACCCGTATTTTTTGAAACAATATAACAATAGGTGGTATGTTTTTGGGAAGAATGATAATAGCCAGTATATCATGAATCTTGCCTTAGACAGGATTACGACTGTAGAGGAAACCCCCAAAAAATATGTCCCCAATGAAACCATCGATTTCAATGAATACTTTGAAGATATTGTTGGTGTTACTTTAAGGAATGATGGTAAAATTCAAAATATCTTATTGCAGGTTATTAATGAACTGTTTCCATACATAAAAACTAAACCTATTCACGGTTCCCAAAAACTGAAGGAACGAGGGCTTACACATACACTTATTTCACTTGACTTGATTCCTAATTATGAATTGGAATCAATAATTCTTTCTTATGGTGAAGGCATGCAGGTGCTTAAGCCTTTATCATTGCGAGATAAAATCAAAACGAGAATTGAATTAATTAATACTTTCTATAAAGATAAGAGTGCAAATAAACTGCACAATAAAGAATAAAATTTGCATTATGAATAAAATAGTGGTTAAAAAGTTTAGACGGTTTCGATCTTATGGCCCACAGGAACATAATAAGTTTGATATCCCATTTTACCGATTCTTGCCCTGCATACCTGTTGAATTAGTATGCCTCAATTTTAAACTAGAGTGTCAATCTGTATGGGAGTTCATAGAGACTTTTGATACCAATGAAAACAGTAGGATTTTAGGGGATTGCAAAGCTGGAAACTATTTAAAAACTGGTTTATTTAGCGAGGGTTAAAATTATAGATAAGAATGCAGAACTACTGCACTATTGTGAAATACTTTTGACCAAATATCCATAAAACTAAAGTAATAAGGTTTAAAAAATACATAAAGTGATAACTGAAAATGAATATTTAGAATTAAAAAAGTATTTTAAGCAAATCAACTATTTCACTAGGATAGATACTCTTAAATGTGCAGAGTACTATGCTGGTTGGTGGAAGTTTGAATATGAGGAGGGGAAACCTTCTAAGGAAATCGTATTTAATTCTTTAGGCCTGGAAGAATATTACACTACTCCGGAAGCATTTTTCCAAAGTGCGAAGAATGGTGGATATCGGCTAGGATTAAAATGGATTAGAAATGAAAACACTCTGTATTTTAGAACATTGCTTTTACAAGGTAGAATCCCAATTAAAAGTTTAAAAAGATTTAATAACTATTGGAAGAAATTCCTTATTAAAGTTATTGAAAAAAGACCAAATGATATTAACGATATTTCAAATGACCTTAATATAATTAGTCTGCTGCCTCTTTCAACAAGAAATGATGGGGTTTATGAATCTGCTATTGAAATTTCAAAAGCAATTTGGGATGATTCAGAAGAGGGTAAAAAAGTATTGGAAATACTAGAGCAAAATGATCAGGAAGACCTTATAAATTCATTAAGAACAGAAAAAGAAAAAATTAGGTCAAGAAAGCATTCCTTAATAAAAATAAAACCATTTTGGGAATTAAATGTTCTAAGTGATAACAAGGCTGAAATTTCTATGAAGCTGGACTTGCCAAACAAATTGGTAAAGGAGGCCTTTGCAAATTTAATTAGTGTAGAATTAAATGACATTGCAAATTCATATAATTTATTCTGCGATGATTATTTACATGCTACTTATAAGAAAAATTTAAATGGGGATTACCTTAGATACACCACTTCAAATGTCCCAATGTTATGGAATCGCAATATGGACAAAATTCCTCTAATATTTTTTGCAAATAATGAGGGAACCAAATATTATATTGCAAATCAATTAAAAACAGTTCCCTCGCCTTCGAATAACTCGTTTTGGGTTCCAATGGAGGAAAATAGATGGATGATGATTCCTGGAAATACTTTTAAGGGTGAAAAAGCTTTCTTATTGACTAAGGATATTCAATTACTAGACAACCTAAGGCCTTATTGCTTTAATATAGAAAATTATCCAGTTTGTTTATATGAAATTAATGATAATACCGTTGCAACAATAAACGATAAGCTAGCCACTAATTTTCAATTGAATAAATCAAATTTCGATTGGGCAATTATTTCTGATATGCCTGATTGGCTATATCGAGCAAGTATGTTAGTAGTAAAAAAAATGCCAACAATCTATTTTTATGACGAAGACTACAATAATATCCCACAAAGTCAAATTAATATCTCATGGAGAAAAAAAGGTGAGATATTTTGGAAATCTGAGAAGGTTATTCCTAATGGAATAGTTGAATTACGATTTTTATACAACGACTTAGAAGAGTTTGATAGACTCTTTAATATTGGTAATTTCAGTTTTAAATATATTAATAACAACGTATTAACTGCCGATATTTATTTTCAGCACGAGCTATTGCACTTATCTATTTACAAGAATGATTTATTTGAACTTAATTCTAATGAAGCAAACAAGATTATACTGGAATTTAATAACACGAATCAGATACCAAAAAAGATTAAAGGTGTAATTTCTTATAAAAACGAAGCCTTACAAATTGAAATTTTAGCACCTTCAAAAGGAGTTGATATTGTTGACATTGGGGATAAAATTATAAAGAGTAAACATGTGTTTATTTTAAATAATTTGTTCGGATTTAGAATTGTTTGCAGTGATAATCAAATTATTAAATTTCGCAATCAGCAGTATCCAGATATCGTTATTAGGCAAAAATTAAATGAAGGCTTGATACCGCTTAGAAATTTTCACGGTATTATACAAAAGTTGTTCTTATTGGCAGATTCAATGAATGAAACGAATAGAGTTGCAATGGAGGTTGCTGGGAAAATCTATTTTTTTCAAACCTATAATTCTGGATTAAAGTTTAAAAATGAGGATAATTTGCTTCTTTATACAGAGGACAACAGATTATTAATTCAAATTGTTAAGAATGAGCTTGAAGATTTTAACCTTTTAGACTCAAATTGCACCTTGTTTGCAGTTCCGTTAAATTGCCCTGCTTCAAACATTGATGTGATTGAATTGGAAAAGGTTGTGGATGGGTATTCATTTCCTATTTCTATTAAAGACAATGAATTCATTGTCTTTGATTATAATCGGGAAATAAATTGCAAAATATTACCGACGTATGTTTCTACAATTCAAGGGAACTTTATAGAAGCTATTGAGTATGGAATGCTGAAAGAAAAAAAGAATATGAGAATAACTAGCTTTGCAGCAAGCCTTTCCGATAGCGAAATAAATGATGAGGAGTGGAAAAAACTTTATAGATATATAAAAATTTGCAATCTTTTTAATATTCCTTTTTCTGCTTTCGATAATATTAGAGCGTCATGTATTTCTTCAGAGTTAGCTGCAAAATTATTTTTTTATATATTATGTTATACCGAGTCAAATATTGAATTTAATGAATATTGCGAAAAGCTGGAAGATGAATTGGGATTTAGGTTCCATTGGTGTTCCTATAATTCAATAGAATCAGCCATAAATTGGATATTTGCTGCATGGCCAAACTTGCAAATAGCCGATATTTTTACAAAAGCCCAGCTTCATCTAGAAGCTAAGTATTTAAATTATGATGAAAGTGATTGGGAAATAAATACCCATCTAAATACTGATATTAATAATATGCGAGCTAGATTAGGCGAAGCAATAATTAATGAATTGCCATTCAGGAAACCTTGGCTTAAGGAAGAAAGTAAAAACCTTATTCCGTTTCCAAATGAAATACCAAAACTTAAAATTATGGCTAGATGCCCTGTTGCAATTGGCCTTATGAAACGTGATTTTTATTCACGGGATTTACCGGTAAATGATAATAAATTTGATATCTGGGATTCTAATAACCATGAGGTTAGACGCAATATAATTTATTGTCAACAGCTTGATCCTGAATGGTACGAATTAGCAGTCACATACACCATAAATAAATTAAAATGAACTTTAAGCAATTTTATAACAATTCTGAACAAAGAATAATTGATACTATACTCTCTTTATGGGCTACAGGTGATGCTGAAATGCAATCCTACCTTAGAGTAATTTTTGAAGAAGAAAAACTGCTAGCGGAACCGGTTTTTCAAAACATGTTTCCATGGGAACCTTCAATACAAAAATTTAAAGATTTTGATTCAATATTCAGTTCCGAATTTATCCAAAAACTTGATAGTATATCTAATCCTGAATATCGTTTCCCTAGTGATAGAAACCCTTACTTACATCAAGTTGAAAGTTGGAAATCCGCCTTAATAGATAAAAAATCAATCTTAGTTACGACCGGAACTGGTTCAGGTAAAACCGAGTGTTTTATGTTGCCTGTACTATATGATATATTCACTCAAAACCCCAATTCAAAAGGAATTAATGCAATTTTTCTTTACCCATTAAATGCTTTAATAGGAAGTCAGAAAAAAAGGATGCATGAATGGTGCAGTTCCTTGGGGAAAATTAATTATGCAGTTTATAACGGTAACACAAAAAATTCTGTTCCACAAAATGTGCAACATCAATCATACCCTGAGATTGTTTCTAGAAAAGCTATTCGGGAAAATCCTCCGCAAATTTTGTTCACAAATCCCACTATGCTTGAGTATATGCTTGTAAGAGACAAGGATACTCAATTATTGAAAAATTCACAGGGAAAATTAAAATGGATTTTGCTCGATGAAGCACATACTTTAACTGGATCAAAAGCAGCAGAGATGGCATTATTATTAAGACGTGTAATAGATGCATTTGGTGTAGACATAAAGGACGTTCGATTTGCGGTAACATCTGCTACAGTTGGCAGCGGTAAGGACGATTTATTAAGACAATTTATGTCCGATCTATGTGGAATTAAAACTTCACAAATAGAAGTTATTTCTGGGAAAAGAGTTCTGCCTGATTTTGATATAAATATTTTAAATCAAAGCGACATTCAAGAACATATGGCAATTGCTTTTAGAAATAGATTATTCCAGAATAGTTGTGCGGATTTAGAAGATATAAAAGCCATTTCTGGTTTGAATAGTTTAAATGAGCAATTGTCTATAATTGATAAATTGGCCGATATTAATGATAACGACCAGTCCATTTTGCCCATCAGAGGTCACTTTTTTGTAAGAAATATAAACGGATTATATGCTTGCACTAATCCAGATTGCAAAGTGCATCCCAATAAGCCAGATTATATATTAGGTTCTATTTCTTCAATTGCAAAGAAGAATTGCTCATGTGGTTATCCCTTATTGGAGTTGATTTCTTGTAGAACTTGCGGTACGTTCTTTATGGAAGGTGAGAAGTCTAATACTGTTGTGCAACAAAATGCGAAACAAAATAATGATTTTTTTCATGTTGAGGAAATGGATGATGATGAAGAAGATTTAAGTAACAAAAAGAGCAGAGTTGAAAGATTTATTTTAGTTAAGCAATTACCTAATAAATCCTTTAATAGCGATAACCTAATACCTGTTTCAATTAATAAAGATGCCTCGATAAATTATAAAGTTGAGGGGCCTTTTTATGAAATAGTAATGGAAGATAACGAAGAATGCAGATGCCCCTACTGCTCTAATAATTTACTAAAACCATTCCATTTCAGATTATCTGCATCTTTTTTAAACCGACTTATGTCGGATCTTATTTTGGAGCAAACAAACGATGCCAAACCAGTAACTAGCAGTATGCTTTGGAGTGGGAAGAAATATATTTCTTTTACAGACAGCCGCCAAGGCACCGCAAAAATTGCAGCACTCATAAATATTGATAGCGAAACGTTTTGGTTAAAAACGCAAATTTACCATACATTGTGTTTAAAGAGAAATCATTTAATTCAAAAGCAATTAAGCAATGAGGAAAGAATTCAAGTTGAATCTGAAATTGAGCAACTAAGAGATTCAATTGTTCAGAATAATTTTCCACCATTTCTGCTAGAGACAATTAATCAGCAATTAAGCCTAAAAGAAATTCAGTTAAATCCAACAATTCCTTCTGTTAATTATAGTAGAATTACATGGAGAGAAGTCCTTGAAAATGCCTTGTTCCAAGCAGAAGAATTTAAGAATTTGTTCCATCACAATGTTGGGGGAAATATTACAACCAATGGAGTAGATTACTTAAAAGCCTTAATTTATAACGAATTTTCAAGAAGATTACCAAGAGAAAGATCAATGGAAAATTTGGGCATGGTTAATCTAGTTTATCCATCAATAGATAATTTATCTACACCTAAAATAGCAACTGAATTGGGGATTGAGAATGAAGAATGGAAGAATTTGGTGAAAATTGCGTTGGACTATGTTATTAGATATAAATTTCATTACTCTATCACTCCAAATATAAGGGGATTGGCATCATCGAAGCACAAGAGTTTTCTAATTTACCCAAACAATACCCAGGTTGTAAACGTATCAAAATGGCCAAAATTTGACAAGAATAATGTTCGTCCTAATCGTATAGCATTACTTATCTGCGCTGGGTTAAATTTCCAAGACCCAAGTGAAATTGATAGGCAAATAGAGGATCAAATTAATGAATTGTTAGAGGAGCTTTGGATAACAATTAGAAGTAATTTTTTAACGGCAGATGGTACCGAAGGCGGTTATCGATTACATTTTGAAACTACAACAGCTTTTGAATTAGCTGATAAACTTTGGCTATGCCCTGTAAAAAAGAAATTAATTGACAAGATTTTTAGAGGTTATTCCCCATGGATTAGTGGACGTTTTGAAGCCTCCAATATTAATACATTTAAGGTTGCAACCGAAGTTTCATTTCCCTTTTTTCCTTTTCCATTTAATAGAAATCAAATTAATGAATACGACCAAGAATCAACACTTAATTGGATTAAGAATAATACAGATATTAATTTACTTAAAAATAATGGCATATGGAATGGTTTGCACGAAAGGATTATAAATTTTAAGCCTTTGTACCTTGCAGGTGAACATTCTGCACAACAATCAAAACAAAGATTAGATCAACTTGAACAAAAGTTTCAAGATGGCACTATTAATATTTTAAGTTGCTCCACTACTATGGAAATGGGTGTTGATATTGGTGGGATTTCGGCTGTTATTATGAGTAATGTTCCTCCAAGTCCGGCCAACTACTTACAACGAACTGGAAGAGCAGGCAGAAGGGGCGAAAATAAATCATTAGCCTTCACCATCTGTGCTGCTAATCCAATAGGTAATAATGTGTTAAACAATCCAAAATGGGCTTTAGAGCACAATATTGCGCCACCATTGCTTGCATTTAATAGCAAAGCTGTAGTGTTTCGCCATTTGAATGCCTTTTTATTGGGAAAATTTGTTCAATCCGAATTGCAAGGTATAAATATTGAAGAAAAATTAGAAGATTTCTTTATCAATAATCTTCCAGGCCAAAATGAAAATGCAGCCAACATATTTTTAAATTGGTTGCTATTATTAGATGTTACCAATTTCTCGAAAACGATTAATTCTATAATTTCTAATACTCCTTTAAAGAGTTATTCACCGTCTGTTATTATTCAAAATGTTTATAGAAATTTTGAAGTGCTTAAAAATGAGACTGATAAAAGAATTAACAGTTATGAGGAAGCATTTGTACGCTTTTTGAAATTACCCGGTTATTCAGAATCTTCTGCTGCATATAGAGCTGTTAAATTTCAAAAGAAACAATTTTTTCAAAAAAATCTATTAGCATATCTCTCAGAAGAAGGATTTTTACCTGCAGGTGGAATACCAACAGGTGTTGTTGAATTTAATAATGCATATGTACAAGATATTTCCAAAGATGATTATAAAATAAAACAACTTCCTTCTTATCATATCACTAGAGCTCTTTCGGAGTATGCACCTGGTATGGAAATAGTCATAGATGGATGGTCATATAAATCGGAAGGGATTTCATTGAAAAATAATTGGGGCGGTAGCTCAACAAAAGATCTCTTGCAACATTGCACTAATTGCGGTGCCGAACACATAGTTGATCATGGAGATAATCAGATTTCAAATGTTTGTACTGATTGCCAGACTAATTCTCTATCAGGTATAATTCCAGGTTCTAGATTTACTGAAATTATTGAACCTGCTGGTTTTGCTGTTGATCTATTTGGTGAAAAATCTAGAGAGATTAAAGAAAGCTCTAATATTCAATATGTAGAACCATTGTTAATTGGGGTGGAACTATGGAGCGATGCATCTCATCCAGTATTTGAGTACAGAGACAGCAAGGACAACGCTGAAATTCTTTATTATAACCATGGTGAGGGTGATGGGTATTCAGTTTGTTTGGAATGTGGGCGCGTAAGTATTAATGCCTCCGAACTTATTGGTCATAGAAGATTAAGAGGTGGAAAAGATAAAGAAAGTAACAGTTCAAGTTGCAATGGCAATGAAAATCCTTATGCTATTAGACACAATGTTTTGTTAGTAGGCCGTTTTCAAACTGACTTTTTTGAACTTAGATGTAAAGATGGTAGAGGAAAATTGATTAATGATGAAACAACATTATTTTCTATTGGTCAAGCTATTTCCAAAAATTTAACTTCTTTTTTAGGAATTGAAGAGCAAGAGGTAAATTTTGGTCTTAAAAAATACAAGGGGTTTGGAAGCGTCTTTTTATTTGATACAGCAAAAGGAGGAGCAGGTTATGTTTCCCAGTTAGCTAATTTTTTTGAGGAAGTTTGCAAAGAAACTTTAAAACAATTACAAGTATGTGATTGCAATTCAGCCTGTACAAAATGCTTAATTGACCGAAATTCTCAATACCATATTGATAAATTGAATAGACACAAAGCAATTGATTGGCTGAAAACAGTAGTTGATACAAAAGTAAGTGAAGAAATTTCATTGCTTTTGCCAAACAATCCTAAAAAGTTGATTGGATCAATAAAAGACGATTGGGCACGATTATTTGGAAGGAAACAATTAGAAGAAGTGTGGTTCGTAGTTGACAGCGAAAATATTGATTTATGGGACACTGACAATTTTTTGCTTTTAAATAATATAAAAATAGCTGATTGTATTATAAATATTGTTTTCAGACGAAAACCCACTGAATTTACAATTGACCAAAAACTCACATTGAATCAATTAAAAGTATTTGCAAACATATTTTATACAGGTTTCTATGAAGTTACAAATAAATCTGACTCAAAATTAAGTTTGATTGGCATGGCGAAACTTACGGATAATCAGGTGTTTGAATATTATGCGGACGACTTCTCGGCTGATTTAAATAATCAATGGGGGGACGTAAAAAACTTCTTTGTTTATAAACAAAATTCTGCTGGAAATTGGCCTTTAAACAAATATGAAATTGACTTTCAAAGCATGCAAGCGAATGTTTTCGAAATGTTTTTAAAACCACCCACTAACTATATAGGTTCACAAAACTTATTCAATCATTTTTTTGATGGTTTAAAAATCAACGTAAGAAATAGACTTGCGAGTAACTTAGCAAATAAAAATGTTGATATTGTTTATTCAGACCGATTTTTAGGAAATCCATTTGGTTGCATGTTACTATTACAGTTTATTCTGGCACTGAAAGCGATGACTGATGTAAATTCAATTAACTCACTTACGGTACTTGTGAAGGATATAAAAAATTATGTTGATCGTCCCAATTACCTTATAGTTGATAACTTCAATAACGACAATGAACGGGAATCATTTTTTCAACGTATTGCAAATGATTGTGGTATTTTAAATTTCAGTATTAAAAATTCTCCAAATATACCTCATTATCGTTATTTAAATATTAATGTTCAAGAGGGAAATTCTATCACTATAAGGCCCGACGCCGGAATTGAACACGGATGGTTTGTAAAAAACAAAAACATAAGAACCATAGGGTTACGAGGCAATGAAAATTTAGATATTCAACAAAAATTAAATAAAGATTTATTATATACCTTGGTATTTAATTAGTATTGTAAAATTACCTGAACAGCTGTACATTCCGGAGCATATTGACCCCCCTATTCCGTTTCATGTTGACCCCGGCATTCCGGTGAACGTGACCCCCCTTTTTTTGTAAAGTTAAACGACTT
>Ga0163149_10007808_pt1 | contig 10702 bp, 7 predicted proteins | sample OliLakLV19MP5G1_FD_148604 | JGI IMG/M metagenome (GOLD analysis project Ga0163149, IMG submission 148604) | Freshwater microbial mat bacterial communities from Lake Vanda, McMurdo Dry Valleys, Antarctica - Oligotrophic Lake LV.19.MP5.G1 | ecosystem: Environmental > Aquatic > Freshwater > Lake >...
GGCTGATGTACTCCATCTCCAGCGGCACACGCTCTCCGATCGCGCACCGCACCTCATTGGGATCGACTCCCGGCCCGAGTTTGATTGCGCCGCCCCACTTGCCGCCGCTCGCACAGCGTTGTGACCGCTCGATCACCGTGCGCCACGCATCCGGACCGGGCGAAAGGTCTTCGAGCCGGAAGACCCTTCGCGCCCCGGAGCCCTCGATCCGGCGTGCCGGGTCGAGGTGGAACCACGGCGTGTGTGGGGAGGCTCGATCATCCTCGGCGTGCCCGACCACGGCCTGGCACCCCGCGTTTTCGCTGCACATCCACGCGCGGATCGGGTCCGCGTCCACCCCGATCACATCCAGTCCCGCACGCGTCAAGGCCATCGCATCGCCGCCGATCCCGCAGCAGAAGTCGGCGACGGTTGCGCCCGCGCCCGAGACCCGCACAAACCTTGCCGCCTTGTGATCCGCGACGGCCGCGGATGAGGCCATCTCGACGCCCGCCCGATCCGCGATCAGGGCCGATGCCGCATTCTCCCCGAACTTCGCACCCGCGCGCCTGCGCGCTTCGCCGAGTTCGATCGCCACCGCCACCAGCGCGGCCGGGAACTTCCCCCGGAACCGCTCGATCTCGGCGACACCTGACCCCGCGTACAGGCCCGAATCTCGCAGCCCGACCATTTCAGGTGAGTAAAGTCGCCTCCAGGTTTCAAGGGTGCCGATCACGAGCGAGCATACCTCCGCGGCCTTTGGTGGACCGGAACTCCGTGCCTGTTCTCCGAGACCCATCGGTTCTTGACCGCAAGCCGTCGCACCTGCCGATAGCACCCGCATGGACTTCTGTTCAAGGGCTGTCGCCGCGCTCCGGCACCTCAGTATGACTGGCGCGCTCATCGCGGGAGCGAATCTGTGTCTTGCGGGCGGGCACGCCTTCGCCCAGCCGCCCGATGGTGACGGCATCGCCCGCCCGGAGGGTGCCCGGCGCGTCACCCGGGTCTTTGATTTTGAGGAGCCGGGCAACCCTCACCCCGTGCCCGCGGGCTGGGAACGTGCCATCGACAACCCGCGCGCGGGTGTCCGCCGAGCGGGGTTCCCAGCCCACAACGAGCCAAGGTTTGATCTGGGCATCGGCGCCCCATCGCCGGGTGCCGGAGCGGAAGCGGGGCGCGGTGCATCGGTGATAATTCCGACTCAGGGCGGCAGTTCCGCCCTGCGTCTTGTTCCCGGCGAGGTCGCCGTCTTCGTCGATGCCGACTACGCGGTGACCGGACGCGTCCGGAGCGCGGGCCTGCGGCACGCGCGAGCGTTCATCACCGCCCGGTTCCTGGACAGCCGGCGCGCGACGATCCCCGGGAGCGAGGTGCGCTCCCGTCCCGCGCCGCCAGACTCCGGTGGGCTATGGACCGAACTCGCGGTCGAACTGGGGCGTGCGGTCCCCGGCGCGGCGTGGCTCCAGATTGATCTCGAACTGCTCCAGCCCGATGAGTTCTTGCCCGCCGATGCGCGTCTTGGCAAGCACGAGGTGCGGCGCGAAGATGTTTCGGGGCAGGTGTGGTTTGACGACATCACCGTGCTGCAGGTGCCGCGGGTGCGGCTTGGAACCTTCCCGCCCGGAAATATCGTCGCGGGTCCGAGCCCGGTGCAGATCGAGGCCGTCATCCACGATTTGGGCGGCGATCTGCTGACCGCCGAACTGCGCATCCGGAATCTCGAGGGCGATGCGGTCGATCGTTTCAGCGGTCCCGCCGACCCGGGGGGCAAGCCTCTCCGGTGGTCGCCGCGACTTCCGGCATTCGGCTGGTACATGGCGGAACTGGATGTTTCCGCGGGCGGCCGGGTCGTGGCGCGTTCCCGCGCGCCGATCGTGTGGCTGTCGCCGGGTTCCGCGACTCCGGCGGTGGAGCGCCGACGTTTCGGTCTGGTCATCAATCCTGCCGACCCGACGCCCGAGGGCATGATCGCCGATGTCGGCGCTCTCATTGGTTCTGGCTTTGTCGTCCTGCCCGCCTGGGACTCGACGCTCCTCTCGACCGACATTGATGCGACGGTCGGAGATCGCCGCGCCGGCATCGAGCGGTTGCTGCGAACAGGGCAGGAGATCACGCTGTGCATCCCGGGAGCACCGGCCGATGTCGCCGCGGCCCTGGCGATCGACCCCGCGGAGATGGGCGAACTTGCGCGGCTCGCGCCCGAGCGGTGGGCGATTCCTCTGAGCCGGCTGCTCGACCTCTTCGGGCAGCGACTGCTGAGGTATCAGGTCGGCCCAACGGGCACGGACTCGTGGCAATGGGACCGCGACCCGGCGAGCGCGCTGCAACTCTACCGCGACACTCTTGCCAAGGTCGTTCCCAGCCCGCTTGTCGGGGTTCCGTGGCCCGCCGGGGCGGATCTCGCCGGTCCGCTCTTTGATGGCGCGGGGCCGACGCGGGGTCGCCCCGACCTCGTCACGCTCACCGTGCCCATTGGCTTTGAGCCACGCGAGGCGATGGCCCGACTCGGCGCATCATGGGACGGGTCTCAAAGTGGCGGGAGTCAGGAACTGACCGCGGTGATCGAACTCCCCGATGGCGAGACGTTCGGGCACTTCGCCGCGGCCACCGAGCTTGCCCGGCGCGCCATCGAGTTCTGGGCCGCGTTTGATGGCGATGATCCGGAGATGAAAGCCGCGGGCCCGGTGCCCCGGCTCGCGATCGCGCAGCCCTGGGCGCTGCTACGCGGAGTGGAGGCGATGGTCTCGCCCTCGCCGGTGCTGCCAGTGCTGCGGGAGTTGATCGGGCGGCTCGACGGCAGGCGCGTGGTCGGAGAGTTCCCGGCATCGGCAGGTGTCCGATGCCTGATCCTGGCGGCCCGCCGCACCGGCGGGGAGATGAACCGTGGCGCGCTGGCCGCGTGGAACATCAGCGCACCCGATCGCGACGCGTTTGTAGATGTCACCGCGCTGGGTGCGGACCTCCGCGTGTTTGATGTCTTCGGCAACCTGCTCGCGGGCGGCGTGCAAACGGCTGAGGGCCGGTCGATTGTGAGGCTCGGCCAGACGCCTGTGTTCATCGAGGGCGCGGACCCCTACCTGGCGCTGTTCGCCGCGGGCGCGCGGATCGAGCCCGGGTTCCTGCGCGCCGTCGCGAGCGAGCATTACGCGGCGATCGTGCTGCGCAATCCCTGGCCCATCCGCCTTACCGGCCAGGTGCAGGTCAAGGACGCGGACGCGGCGGCCACTTACCGGCGGACCGACTGGACGTTCTGGCCTCAGGGCGTTGTCGAGTTCGCCGCGGGACCGGGCGAGGAGGTCCGGATCCCGCTCACCATCTCCTTCGGGGCTTCACAGATCGCCGGCATAAAAGATCTATGGCTGGTGGCGCGGGTTCAGGCCGATCGCGAGTACCCGCCCATCCGACTGCGCTCGCCGATCGAGATCGGGCTTGAGGACCTCGAATTGCAGGCCGAGGTCACGCTCTCGCCCGGTCTGGAGGGGCCCGACGCGGTGGCCTCGGCATCGGTCACGAACAAAGGGTCGCTCTCTCGCGCGGTCCGATTAGAGGCCGCGGCCTGGGGCTTCCCGACCCAGCAACTGCATGTGAGCAACCTGGCCCCCGGACAGACCGTCACGCGCCGCTTCCTCTTGAAGGGAGGCGCCGCGACTCTCAAGGGCAAACGGGTGGTAGTGAGCGTCGCCGATGATGAGGAAGCCGAACGGCTGAACAAGGCGGTTATTGTCCCCTGAGCGGTAAGCCACTCAAACCGGGAACGATCCAGCGATGGCCGACGCGTACCAAACTGCTCACAACTGGCTGGGGTGGTTGCAAGAAACCAGCCATGGGTTAGACTGTCACTCGGTCGGTCCGTCATTGACCGGTGGTCTACCGGGAAGTGGAACCATTCACGAAGCGCAACTACTTATTCAGACTGTGGTTGCGAAAGAGGAGCCTGTTCATGCGTCAAGAGACTCGCTTGCGCGCCACCCTCGCGGTGGCGTTGGTTGTGGCCTCGGGCGGCATCGCCGCGGCCGGGCCGGATGTGATTGTCGGGGAACTTCCAGCCTCTCTGAACTTTGGCCTGGTCGGCACCAAGCGGGCGATGTCGGTCGCGACAACGTCCTGCAACGTCGGTAACACGCCGCTCACCTGGATCGCCAACAACAACCAGCATCCGGTGATCTCCCAGAACATCTACCGGCTCCATCAGGGCCGCTTCGCGCAGGTCGGACAGGCCTGGCTCAAGCACGGCTTCTGCGCGCTTCAGGGAACGGTCTGCTCTCCATGCACGCCCGGGGGGAGTTGCCCTGCCCTGTACCCCGGCTGCTCGGACCCGTATGACGCCGGACTCAACGGCCAGCAGAGCGGCCTTGGGCCCAAGAGCGAGGTCAATGCGTTCACCGGAGCATTCCCGTACCCGTGGATCAACAACGGCTCGGGCTCGGGCGCGGTGTTCAAGCGTCTCCAGGCCGATACCACGGTACTCGGCACGCCCGGCGCGCTGTACTTTGTGTCGAGCATGTATGTCCAGCCGGAGGATGCCGCGGGCGGCCTCGCCCTCAACAACGAGTCGTACCGGGCCTGCACGACCACGACCGCGGGCATCACCGCGCTCACCGGCATCACTCATCGCGAGAAGGCTGGCCTTCAGGCATGGAAGGACTCGGACGCGACCGTCCAGATCGTCAACTTTGACGTCCCCGGCGAGGGGAGATTCATCGTCGCGATGAAGGCGACCAGCCTGGGCGGCGGCCAGTGGCACTACGAGTACGCGGCCCAGAACTTCAACTCCGACCGCTCCGGCCAGGCCCTCCAGATTCCGATCCCCGCGGGCACTGCGATCACCAACATCGGATTCTCCGATGTCGATTATCACTCCGGTGAGCCTTATGCGCTCACGGACTGGACCAGCAACGTGACCTCGACGCAGGTCAGTTGGGCGACGCAGACGTTCGCGCAGAACAGCAACGCCAACGCCCTCCGGTGGGACACGATCTACAACTTCTGGTTCGACGCGAACGTTGCGCCGGGCGCGGGCAGCCTCACCATCAACCTCTTCAAGGCGGGCACGCCCGCGAGCGTCTCGGGCAACATTCAGGTCCCGGGCGGGGCAGGCGGCCCGGCGAACGACGCCTGCGGCAACGCCACGACCCTGAGCGCCTACGGCTCCTCCGCCTTCAACACCGCCGGCGCGACGACCGACGGCCCCACCGAGACACTCTGCAACGGCTCGGGCAGCGCGCAGGTCTATAACGACATCTGGTACACCTACACCGCGTGCGTGACAGGCTCTCACACCCTGAGCACCTGCGGCGCGAACTTCGACACCCGCATCGCGGTTTATCCCGCCGCGTGCCCCGGCGCGACCTTGAACACCGCCATCGCCTGCAACGACGACTCGGCCCTCTGCGGCACCAACAGCCTGCAGTCGAGCGTGAGCTTCAACGCGACCTCCGGCACCACCTACCGCATCCGCCTGGGCGCGTTCACGAACAACACCACCGTCGGCGGCGGTGTGGGCAGCGGCAACCTGGTTCTGGCAGGGCCGACCTGCGGACCCGCCGACGCCAACGGCAACCTGTGCGCCAACGCCGTGGTCATCAGCGGGTACGGCGCATTCCCCGTCACCACCACCGGCGCCTCGACCGACGGGCCCGCCGAAGCCGGCATCTGCAACTTCTTCAATCATCCGCAACTCGATAACGACGTGTGGCGCCGCTGGACCTCCTGCGTCGCTGGCGCCGTCACCTTCAGCACGTGCAACGCGGCCAACTTCGATACCGAGCTGGCGCTCTATGGCGGGACGTGCCCGTCGGCTACGGGTTCCGTGCTTGCCTGCAACGACGACGCCGCCGGCTGCGCCGCGAACTCCTCGAGCATGACCTTCACCGTCGCGGCCAATACCACCTACCTCATCCGAGTGGGCGGCTGGAACGGCGCGAGCGGCACCGCCACGCTCACGCTCTCCGGCCCGGCCTGCCCGCCGCCCGGACCCGCCAACAACGACTGCGCCAATCGCTCGGGCGTCGGCATCGGCAACACGGCGTACACCACCGTCGGTGCCACGACCGATGGCCCGGCGCACGTTGCGTGCGACCAGTCCGGCAGCAACCAGGTCACCAACGATGTGTGGTTCAATCACCCGTCCTCGTGCCCCGGCTCCGTCCGTATCGCGCTGTGCGATGCGAACTTCGACAGCAAACTCGCTGTCTATGACGACGCGGGCTGCACCAACTTCGATGCACGCATCCTGGCGTGCAACGACGACACGGCCGGCTGCGGCGCTACGAACCTGGGCGGGCAAGTCCGCATCGCCTCGAGCATCGGACGCAACTACACCATCCGCGTCGGCGGCTTCAACGGCGCCACCGGCTCGGGCAACATGACCATCACCTATTGCCCCGCCGACTTTGATACCGACGGCACCGTCGCCGTGCCGGACATCTTCGCCTTCCTGTCGGCATGGTTCGCCATGAGCCCCCGGTCCGACCTCGATGGCGTTGGCGGCGTCGGCGTCCCTGACATCTTCGCGTTCCTGAGTCTTTGGTTCGCGGGCGCGGGCGCCTGCGGCTGATCCGTGAGTCCTTTGTAACCCAAGGGCCGGCGCTCCGCAGCGCCGGCCCTTTTTCGTGGACGGGACGTGTGTGTCCCGGCTTGCGTACCGGCTCTACCGTTTCATGCTGAAATCCGGTCGGGCACTTGCCCAATGACTCCAGAGGGCAGGGGCGGGAGGTCCCGATGGGTCAGGGCGTTGCGAGCGCGTGGATGTCCGAGGAAGATGTGCCAACACCGCGGGAGAGGGCCGTTGATCCGAGCGCGACCCCGGACCAGCGGACCTATGCGCTGATCCTGCACCTCTCGCTGATCGCCTCCCACTTCATCCCGTTTGCGCTGGTGCTTGCGCCGCTCGTCATGTGGCAGATGAAGAAGGACGAGTCTCCCTTCCTCGATGACCACGGACGCGAGGTCGTGAACTTTCAACTGAGCCTGCTGCTCTACAGCCTCGGGCTGACGGTGCTGACGGCCCTCACCTGCGTGACGGTGGTGGGGTTCATCCCGCTGTACATCCTCGCGGTGGTCGGGATGGTGATGGGCGCGGTCGCCGCGCACAAGGGCGAGTACTTCAGGTACCCCGCCACCCTTCGGCTCATCTGACTCGTCACGGCTTTGTCGTTCCCGAGATCGTTGTCACGGCCGGGCCTGCCGCCGGAAGCGGCTTTGCAGCCCCATTGCGGGCCGCGCCATTCGTCCCCGGCTTCGTCGCGTGATGATCGTCGAACTCGTCACCCCGGAACAGCGAGCCCAGATACACCCGGCGCACCAGTTCGTTGTTGATCAACTCCCGCGGCGTGCCCTCGGCGAACTTCTTCCCCTCGTCGATGATGTACGCCCGGTCGCACACGCGCAATGTCTGCTGGACATTGTGATCGGTGATCAGGCAGGCGATCCCGTTCCCGGCGAGACGACGGATCTCGGCCTGCAACTCCTCCACGGCGATCGGATCGACGCCGGAGAAAGGCTCATCGAGGAGGATGAGTTTGGGCTCGGTGACCAGCGAGCGGGCGATCTCGAGTTTGCGGCGCTCCCCGCCGGAGCACGTCCGGGCCTGGTGCTTCGCCTTGTGCGACAGGCCGAACTGCTCCAGAAGTTCCGCCGCGCGCCGATGCCGGGCACCGCGGGCCAGCGGCAGCGTCTCGAGGATCGCGAGCAGGTTCTGCTCGCAGGTGAGACGCTGGAAAACGCTGGGCTCCTGCGAGAGATAGCCCATCCCCAGTCGCGCCCGCTGGTACATGGCGAGCGTCGAGATGTCCTTGCCGTCGAAACTCACCTTGCCCGCATCGGGGTCGATCATCCCGATCGTCATGCGGAAGGACGTGGTCTTGCCCGCGCCGTTGCGCCCGAGCAGCCCGACGATCTCGGACTTCTCGACCTGGAACGACACCCCGTTGACGACGGTGCGTCCGGCGTAGGACTTCTTGAGGTTGTGCGCCTGGAGCAGGGCCACGCCGGGAGTGTAGGGGAAGGGGAGCCGGGGAAGGGGAGCGGGGAGAAGAGACCAGGTGGGCCAGGTGCCTTTGGTGGGCCGGCACTTTGGGGACGTGCCGGTCGATGCCGTCAGCTCGCCGCGCCTGCACCATCAGTGGTCACCCGATGTGCTGAGGTTTGAGCCGGCGTGGACGGACGCATCCGGCGGCGCGGAAGTCTTGGACGGCCTTCGCGCCCGCGGACACACGCTGCGCGAACACGACGGCCCGGTGGGAGTCGTGCAACTCATTGTGCGCGACACTGTCTCTGGTGGATGGCACGCGGCGAGCGACCCTCGCAAGGGCGGGAGGCCGGCGGGGCATTGACGGCCTCCGTGGTGAGAACTTGCGCTCGACTACTCCCGCGCTGAGGCCGTGACCTGCACTCCCGTCGCCGGCCGCCGCCGCAGCGCCGGGTTGCCCAGTTGCCCGCACGCGGCCATCGTGTCGCGCCCCTTGGTCCGCCGGCGCTTGGCGTACACGCCCTGCTCACCGAGTTGCAGCATGAACCGGCCGACGGCATCCTCTGTGGGCGCGGGCCAGGGCGAGTTGTCGCGCGGGTTGTAGGGGATCACGTTGACAAGGCCGGGGAGCGCGGGCCGTCCGGCGTACTCACCCCGCCCCAGCACAAAGTCGCCCAGTTGCGCCGCGTGCTCGGGCGCATCGTTCACGCCTGGGATCAGCACATACTCAAGGCAGATCTTCGCCCCGCCATAAATCGGCCAGTTCTCGATCGCCTCGCGCAGGCGGCCCATCGGCATCGCGCGGTTGATGGGCATGATCGCCGACCGCACCTGGTCATTGGGCGCGTTGAGCGACACGGCGAGCGACAGCCGGTGCCAGCCCGGCTGGTGGACCTGCCGGGCCAGGCGTGCGATGCCGTCAACGCGCCCGACCGTCGAGACCGTGACGCGGTTGCGGGCCAGCGCGGGGCCGCGATGGTCGCCCAGAATCGCGATCGCCCCGATGACATTCTCAAGGTTGTCCATCGGCTCGCCCATGCCCATGAACACGACGTTGCCGAGGTTGACGGCCTTGAAGATGTGCCTCGCGGCGAACCACTGCGCGATGATCTCGCGCACCGTCAGGTTCCGCAACAGGCCCATCTGCGCTGTCTGACAGAAGTTGCACCCCATCGCGCAGCCGACCTGCGACGACACGCACAGCGTGTGCGTGCGGATGCCGCGCTTGCCGATCATCGGGATGATGACCGACTCGGTTTCAAGTCCATCGGGCTGGCCTTCGCGCCCGGGCACCTTCAGCGTGAACTTGACGACCTTGCCCTCCGGCGAATCCGACTCCATCACGCGCCCGACCGGCGGGAGCAGGACCGGGCACAGCGGATCGTCAAGCACGCCCGCTCGATAGATGTTCGCGTAGCGTGCGAGCGCGCCGAGCCGCTTACCACTGATTCCCGCGGCAACGCACGCCGCGCCGTACTGCTCGGCGGTCAGGGAAAGCGGGTCGGGGATTCGGGAGGCCTTTGCCTCGGCGGCCGCGATAGATAATTGGGTTGGTTCCACAGGCATCAGAAAAACCACGGCCTTGGATCGAATGGGCTTGCCTTTGGAGCAATCGTAGACGATAATTGGGTCTGAACGGACCCTCGCCGAACTGTCACCCTTGGGTGGCGTGCCCGAAAGGGATAGGCGTGGGTCTCTTCATTTTTGAGGCACTGGCGGCCAGGCACGGGTTGCCAAGTGCCGCGACCCGATCAGCCTCAGATACGTTCGAGAATCGGTCGCTCCAGGCTTCAGAGACCGCGCAACCGCGCCCACGACCATGTCTGCGAGTTGGAGCATCGGGTCCGAGTGCGACGCCTGTGCCAGGACGCGCTTGATCACGTCCGATCCATCGACCCGTCGCGTCCGCTTCTTGCAGTAAGGCGACATGGTCCGACGAAACTCCCGGCTTCCGCAACTGTCAAATACCAGGATGGCCTGTTGCAGGAACGGCCGCGCTGTTTCAAGCAAGAGGTTTACCGCGAGCGAGTACAAACTCTCACCCGGCTGCGCAACAGCGCGGGCGAATGACGACTTGTCGATGACGACAGCGAGGTATCGCCAAGGAAGGGTCGCGGCACAAGCCAGGTACTCCGCCCGAAGGTGCCGATCGCACCGATTGAATCGAAACTCGCCTCGGCGGATCGAGCGCTCCGCCTTGAACGCCTCGACCCCGGCAACGCAGCGGTCCAGATCGGCAGCGGACTGCACGAGCACCGCCGCGAGGACAAAGTGTCGGGAGGTTCCTTCCTTCCGCAGGTTCATGCCCGTGTCGCCGGATTCATCGATGTAGAGTCGCATGTGCGGGATCATAACGAAGGGCGTTCGCTCGCACCGTGAGCCGCAGGACACCGACTCGCCGGGATCCTCTACACTCCCTCATGCGCCTCGCTCTCGCCCAGATCAACCCGACCGTCGGCGATATTGACGCGAATGCCGCGCTCATCGCCGCGGCGGCCGCCCTCGCCCGCGGGGCCGGTGCGGACCTCCTTGTCTGCCCGGAACTCGGCCTCTCGGGCTACCCGCCAATGGACCTCCTGTGGCAGGAGGGTTTCCTTGGCGACTGCGTGGCCGCTGCGAAAACCCTTGGCGAGCAGCACTCCGCCGGCCTGACGCTTGTGTTCGGCGTGCCGCTGGCGGTCTCCGGCGATGGCAACGACCTCTCCCGCGGCATCCACAACTCGCTCCTTGCCTATCGCGACGGCAAGATGGTCG
>Ga0163149_10007809_pt1 | contig 10701 bp, 11 predicted proteins | sample OliLakLV19MP5G1_FD_148604 | JGI IMG/M metagenome (GOLD analysis project Ga0163149, IMG submission 148604) | Freshwater microbial mat bacterial communities from Lake Vanda, McMurdo Dry Valleys, Antarctica - Oligotrophic Lake LV.19.MP5.G1 | ecosystem: Environmental > Aquatic > Freshwater > Lake >...
GGGCCTTGATCTGCCAATGGTCTCGTTAGTTGGCGTCGTTGCCGCCGATACGGGGCTGTACTTGCCGGATTTCCGGGCAGGCGAGCGAGCATTTCAACTGATGACGCAGGTGGCGGGGCGGGCTGGGCGGCGCAGCGCGGGTGCGAAGGTCGTTGTTCAAACCTATACGCCAGAGCATTATGCACTTCGGGCCGCCCAGGAACACGATTATGCGACCTTCTATGCACAGGAAATCGCCTTTCGCCGGGCGACATCCTACCCGCCATTTAGTCGATTGGTACGGTTTGTGTATGCCAGCGGGAGTGATGACCGTGGGCGGCGCGAGGCGGATCGCCTGGCAGAGGAGATCCGCCGATTGGCAGATGCCCTGGATATTGGTGATTGGGGATTGGTCGGCCCAGCACCGGCATTCTTCCATCGGGTACGCAACCGTTTCCGCTGGCATGTCCTGCTGCGAGCCACCAACCCCATGCCGCTGTTACGCCATCTGCGCCCTGGCCCGGGCTGGGTGGTCGATGTTGATCCAGCGCATGTGTTGTGAGACAGGAGACAGGAGTTGTTCCGCTGGAATGCCTGTGCGTTGAAGGTACGGCCAGGATAGAGACGCTCCGCTGGAGCGTCTGGACATACACAGGTGGCCTTAGACGCCCCAACAGGGCGCCTCTACCCCGATGTTCTGCATGCAGGTTGCCACCGACGTTCTGCATACGCTATTCTGACTCCCGACTTCTGAATGCTGAATGCTACTTCGGCACCAAATGGCTCACAACAATGAAACTGATTGTGCTGAGCAGCAGCAGCATGAAGCTGTAGCCAAATAGTACACCGGCGAGTGGTTGAAACATGCCGACCATGCCAATCACCATGAGTGCAATAATAATCCGCTCAACCAGATTGTATGTTTTTTGTGACATCATTATATCCGTTGCCCTGTTTCTGGATGGAACAGATGAATGCGCTGGGTGTCGAAGCTACACCAAAGCTGAGCGCCAAGAACGTCTGTTGATGTTGGCGGAACCCGCACACGCACCTGTGCCCCGCCAATTGCGAGATCAATAATCGTTCGATCACCAAGCGGTTCGATGACATAGATTTTACCTGGAATAGAACTAGGCAATGGTTCAGCTGAGAGCGCAATGTCCTCTGGCCGAACCCCCAGAATCAATCGGCCACCGCCAATTGTGGTATGGACACGATCCCATAGTTCGCCAGGAATGGGTAGACTCCACGAGCCATCGGTTGCGATAAGCTGCGGACCACCATCGGCGCGTAACCCACATTCGAGGAAATTCATGCGCGGGTTGCCAACGAAGGCCGCCACGAACTGATTCACTGGCCGCTCGTAGATCGCCTCGGGTGTATCGACCTGCTGAAGCACGCCGCTATTCAATACTGCGATCCGGTCGGCCAGCGACATGGCTTCGGTCTGGTCGTTGGTAACATATAGCAGCGTGGTCTTTAATTCAAAATGGATACGCTTCAGTTCGCCACGCATCTCGACTCGCAGCTTAAAATCGAGATTGGTCAATGGTTCGTCCATCAGGAACGCCCTTGGCTTGCGCACCATGGCCCGCCCTAGGGCAACGCGCTGCTGTTCGCCACCAGAAAGTTGTCCAGGACGCCGCTGCAACAGGTGCTCGATCCGCAGTTTTTTGGCAACCTCACGAACCGTATGCTCGATCTCGGTTGGCGCGAGGCGGCGGGCTTCAAGCGGAAAGGCAATATTCTCGAATGCTGTCTTGCGCGGATAGAGTGCGTAGGTCTGAAACACAAATGCGATATCGCGTTCGGCAGGAGAAACCGTAGTCACGGCCTGGCCATCAAAGCGTATATCGCCAACATCTGGTTTCTCGACACCCGCAACACAGCGTAGGGTCGTCGTCTTGCCAGCACCAGATGGCCCAAGCAGCACCAGAAATTCGCGGTCGGCAATCGTTAGGTTCATATCGCGAACGGCTGTTACCTTGCCGAATCGTTTGGTCAGGTTATGAATCGCAAGTTCTGCCATATAGTATTCCTAAGATTACCCGCACCCCCGGCCCCGCTCCCACTGAGAGAGGGGTGCCCGCAGGGCGGGGTGCGGGTGTTCTACACAATCGCCTGTTCGCTCTGCCGATCAAAGATCCGTAGGGCTTGCTGATCAATCTTCAGCGGAACCTGATCGCCCAAATTCAATCGTAGCGTTGGTGCGGCGCGTAGCTGAAGCAGTTGTGTGCCGATCTGCAAATCATAGATCGTCTCATCGCCGAGTGGCTCACGCAGCGCGACGATTCCGATCAGATCGGGTGGTGTTTCTTGTGCAATGGTGATCTCTTCTGGACGAATGCCAAATACCAGTTTGGTAGCTCCGTGTTCACGAATCCTTGCGACAGTCGGGGCGTTGAGTTTGAGCCTGAAGATGCCTGATGGATCGATAAATGCATCATCGGCCAACTCCCCATCGATCAGGCGCATCGGTGGGCTGCCGATAAATCCAGCGACAAACAGGGTTGCTGGGCGTCGGTAGACATCCAGCGGCGTTCCGATCTGTTGCAGCACACCCAGGTTCATGACCACAATCCGATGGCTCATGGACATGGCCTCGACCTGATCATGGGTGACATAGACCATTGTTGTGGCGAGTTCGTGTTGCAGGTGCTTGAGTTCGGTGCGCATATCGGCCCGCAACGCCGCGTCCAGGTTGGTCAGCGGCTCGTCCATCAGGAACACCTGCGGTCGGCGAACCATGGCCCGCCCAAGGGCAACGCGCTGCTGTTCACCACCAGAAAGCTGGCGTGGGCGGCGGTTGAGCAGATGTTCGATCCGCAATTGCGCGGCAACCGCTCGCACGCGCTGTTCGATCTCGGGAATGGGGATACGCTGGGCGCGCAGCGGAAAGGCAATATTATCGAAGGCCGTCAGGTGTGGGTAGAGTGCATAGAACTGGAACACCATGGCAATATCGCGGTCGCCGGGGCGCAGATCATTCACCAATCGTGGGCCAATGAAGATATCGCCCTCGGTTTGGCGTTCGAGTCCGGCAATCGAGCGCAGCGTTGTTGTTTTGCCACAGCCCGATGGGCCAAGCAGCACCAGGAACTCGCCGTCGTTGATCGTCAGGTTCAGATCGCGTACGGCGTATACATCGCCAAAGCGCTTGATCAGATTGGTAATGCGAATTTCAGCCATATCAAATACAAATTCTCATATTAGCGACGAACCGCCCCGAATGTCACACCACGCAGGAGATGGTTGCGCACCAGGAAGGTGAAGATCACCACTGGCAACAAGAACACAACCGATGTCGCCGCCATGCGGCCCCATTCGATCTGACCATAGCCAACGATTGCCAGCAGGAAGGGCGGCACGGTGGTTCCACGGCTTGGGTTGAGGAGTTGCACGAACACAAATTCATTCCAGGATGTGATCAGCACAAACACAGCGGTTGCGAGCATGGCTGGTAAGGCTTCTGGCAACACAATCTTCCAGATCGCCTCGATCCGTGAGTAGCCATCGGTCATGGCTGCTTCCTCATACTCGCGTGGAATTTCGTCGAAGAAACCCTTCATCATCCAGACAACGAACGGTAGGCCGGTTGTGATATACAGCAGTGTGATGCCAAGATAGCCTTCGCGCAGATTGGCCCATGTGAACATCAGGAAGATCGGAATCAGCACCACAATGGGCGGCAGCATACGAGTACTGAGAATGAAGAACAGCAGATCGCCCTCACCTGCAATACGAAAGCGCGAAAATGCATAGGCAGCCAGCGTCCCCAGAATAACGGATAGGATGGTTGAGCCGCCAGCAATAATGAAGCTATTCAATAGGTGTTCGGGGAATTCGCTCAGTGTGGCCTGTTTATCGCCGCCCACAGTATTGCCAAGTTCCGAGACGCGGGTAAACACTGCCAGATAGTTGATGCCAGTCGGCTTGAAATCGACAAATGGCACAAATGTTGGCGGCAGCAGCGTTACCTCGGAGCGCTCCTTGAATGATGTCACCAGCATCCAGTACAGCGGAAACATCATCACCGTAAACGCAATCAGAACTGCTATCCAGAACAGGGCTTCTTTGACCCAATCCTGTGCTGTTCGCCTGGGTGTGTATGTAGGCATGGTTTGGTTTCCATATTATTCGTTCTCGGCTTTCAGCCCATTCAGCAGCCGAATCAGCAGATTTGCCAGCGCAATAATCACAATCAGCATGATATAGCCGAGTGCTGAGCCAACACCGGTATTGAAATCGCGGAAGGCCACCTGATAGATATACACAGACAGTACCTGGGTTGCGCGAGCTGGCCCGCCACCCGTCAGCGCATAGACGGTATCGAACAGGCGGTAGGAGTCGATCAGCCGAAAGATCAGCCCAACCAGGATCAGCGGTGCGATAATTGGCAGCGTGATCTGGCGGAACTTGAACCATGTCGATGCTCGATCCACTTCAGCTGCTTCATACAGATATGTTGGTACTGCCTGTAAACCGGCCAGTGTGATCAGCATCATAAATGGCGTCCACATCCACACATCAACCATGACAATCGACCACATGGCGATCTTCACATCGGTCAGCCAGAAGACACCCTTTTCGTTCCAGTGAAACACATCGCGGATGAACCAGTTCAGCACCCCTGTATCGGCGCGGAACATGAAACGCCAGAATAATGCTACAACAACTGGGCAGAGCATCATTGGCGTGAGCATGGCCGTGAGGAGCAACCCGCGCCCGGCGAAATTACGGTTGAGCAGCAGCGCTAGCCCGAACCCAAGGATTAGTTCAATCGCGACAGCCGGAACGACAAAGGCACCGGTGGTGGTAAAACGCCCCCAGATATTGGGATCGGCCAGGAGTTTGGCGTAGTTCCCGAATCCAACCCATACCGGGCCGGTATCGGCATCTTTGATCACCGAGTATTTGGTAAAACTGAGATACAGCGACCAGATCAATGGGAAGATGGCGATCAGTAGCAGCAGAACCATCGTCGGTGTGAGAAAGATTCGAACAAGCCATGCATCGGAAAGCCAGCCGAAGCGGGGACGCAGGATGCTGCTACTGCCAGATTCTGGTTGTGTGGTTGTCGTTTCGCGCATGGTTGTGTGCCCACTGATTACGTGATTATATGATTACGTGATTGCGTGGCGCTTTTTGACACGGTGACGCTTTTGACTAGGTGCCACTTTTGACTAGGTGACACTTTTGACTAGGTGACTAGGTGACTAGGTGAATGTGCTTGATTGGTGTGGTACCGCTTTGATTAAGCATCTTTCACCGTGTCACCCCATCACCATGTCACTATGTCAGATTGTGCTACTTTGGTGGCCCATTCGGGTAGGCTTCATCAAGGATTTTCTGTTGCTCACTGGCAATCGTATCGAGTGCCGTTTTTGGATCAGCCTGGCCAGTGACAGCTAGGTTGAGTTGTTCCATCTGGACGACCAGCAGTTTGTTGTATTCTGGTACGTTCCAGAAATCCTTGACATATTGATATGCTTCGGCAAAGGCCGGGTTGTATGGGGTTGCGTTCTTGAAGGCATCACTGGCCAGAACCGACTTGCGCGCCGAGAAGCCACCAATCGTGACCCACTTGGTCTGGATGTCCTTCGACTCGACCCATTTTAGGAAGGCTAGTGAGGCATCCTTGTTCTTGGTATAGGCGCTGACGTGCATACCCATGCCACCAAGGCTGATAAAGTGCTTATCCTGGCCAGGAGCGACGGCATAGCCCAGGTTGGCGGAATTCTTGCAGCCAGCTGGGTCGATGAAGGCTGGCCCAAAACCAAACCAGATTGTCGTCATGGCTGTCGAGCCACTACAGATCGCATCAACTGTCTCGTTGAACTGGAAATCACCCGAACCGTCCGGGCCGGTCTTGAACAGATCCGTTGCGAATTGGAGTGCTTTGACATTCGTCTCGCTATTAATGATACCATTGACCTTATAGGTTGCTGGATCCCATAATTCGCCACCAAACGACCATGCCATCTGATTCCAGACTGTCGCCATCTGATCGTAACAAGCTGGCGTGCCACACCAGAAGGTTGTGTAGCCATTCTGGACACCATAGGCACCGTTGCTGCCCTTGAAGAACTGTGCCGTCTTGAGCAGATCAGTCCATGTTGCTGGAACGGCCAAATCCTGGCCTTCCTTGGCTTTGTAATCCGCTTTCACCTTCTCGTCGTTGAAGATATCCTTGCGGTACACAATCATCTGCGTGTCGGCCATGAAGGCGACGCCATAGTACTTGCTGCTACCAGTCGGATATTCGCCATAGGCGCTCAACGCCGCTGGAACGTAATCGTCCAGTTCGATATTGCCAGCCTTCATCCAATCGGTCAGATCAAGAACATGTTTTCCGACAACGGCCTCACCAATGAACTGACTGTCGAGGATGACGAGATCAGCACCACCCTTGGCGGCAAAGTCGGTAAAGATCTGATCATGCCATTGTGCGATTGGGACACAGCGCACTGTGACATCAGCGTCTTTATAATCCTTGACTAGTTCGGTCAGCGCCTGGCATGGTTGCCACGCAAACCAGATGATCTGCAGCGCTGGCTTGCTGCCTGTCGCAGCCGGTGCTACGGTCGGTTCAGCAGCCGGTGCTACGGTCGGTTCAGCGGCTGGCGCGGCGGTCGGTTCAGCGGCTGGTGCTGCGGTTGGCGCTGCTGCTGGTGCTGCGGTTGGCGCTGCTGCTGGTGCTGCGGTTGGCGCTGCTGCTGGCGTTGCGCCACCACAGGCTGCCAGTAGACCGATCAGCAGCGGCATCAGCAACACTGCTGAAATCCACCTATGTGTTCTGTTCATGGATGCTTCCTTTCTGATAGTTCGTTCAGCTTTCAGCTCTCAGCTTTCAGCTTGCTTACATGAACTCGTCTTTTTTGACAACGGCTCTCTATCGATCACTGCTTGTACCAGCAACAGCGTTTACCGTCGTTGTGTGAGTATCCACCTACATCAAAAAGCTGACGGCTGACGGCTGATAGCTCGTTTTGACTCCTGAATACTCGCTCTCACATATACTTGCGCAGCGTCTTGATCGACTCTTCGACCAGCCAGGAATAGAATTCCTCGGAAAGCACGCCCGAGCCATGGTCCTCGATGAACTTGAGTTGCTCGGCGGTCAGGGTGGCATCGGCAGCGGCAACGGCATTCTTGAATGGATTGGCTGGTGTGCGGTCGAGCGGCGGCACAAATTCGACGGTCAGTGAGCCGTTGTAGCCGATCTTCTTGCATGTACCAATAATCTGCGGCCAATCCAGCGCGCCCATACCGCACGCCAAACGATTGTTGTCGGCAACGTGTAGATCGAACAATCTGTCGCCAGCAGCTTCGATGGCCTTGAACATGCTGGCATCTTCCTGGTTCATGTGATAGACATCCAGGCACACGCCAACATCCGGGCCGACTTCCCGTGCCAATAATAATGCTTGATCATGGCGGTTGAGGAAGTTGGTTTCGAAGCGATTCAGTGGCTCAAGTGCAACCCGCACCCCAACCGAACGAGCAAAATCGTTGACGACCTTGAGCCCTTCGATTGCCCACTGCCATTCTTCCTCTGGTGAAGCCATGGCCTTGACCTTGCCGACCTCAGATGGCACAATGCTCATTGTGCTGCCATCGAGATCGGCAACCATCTGGATGCAGCCCTTGAGGTACTCAATCGAACTCTCGCGTGCTGCTGGATCGGAATGGATCAGATCGCGCCCTGCGAACATGAGGCTGATCGAACCATAACAGCCAATCCCGTTATCCTTGAGCATCTGCCGAACGGCTTTCACACCAGGGGCACCAGGCGAAAGCGCAACACTATCATAGCTAATCTCGATACTATCGTAGCCATACTTCGCCAGCCGCCGGATGGTCGTCTCGACTGGTTCCGCCCGCATCCAGTTGTGCATCGATACCTGCATTGGTACTCCTCCCTGCAATGGGCCGTTTAGCCGCGAAACACCGAGATAGGATTGGGTTCTTCACCTCGTAGAATTGCCAATACATTCGTGGCTGTTTCAACACATATCGCCCGATAGGTTACGTCGGTCAATACCGCGATATGGGGTGTGACAAGAACGCGGTCATCATGCAACAGCGTTTCATTAGCACGAGGCGGTTCTTGTTCCAGAACATCGGCGGCGAACCCGCCCAACTGTCCTTTTGCGATTGCAACCCGCAATGCTGCCTGATCGATGATCGCGCCACGCGCCGTATTGATCAGAATCGCCCCAGGCTTCATTAAGGCCAGTTCGTGTGCGCCAATCAGATGATGGGTTTCTGGTGTGAGCGCAACATGAATGCTGATCACATCCGAATCACGCAACAGTTGTTCAAGGCTTTGCTGTTCGGCCATTGCTGGCGCGCTACGGCTCCATGTCACAACATGCATGCCAAATGCAGTTGCGAGTTCACGAACACGCCGTCCGATCTGGCCCAGCCCAATGATTCCAAGCGTTTTACCAGCTAATTCAAGCCCGCGATAGCCATTGCGAATATTCCAGTTGCCTGTATGAACGGCCTGTGCTACCAGGCGAAGCTGCCGTGCTGCAGCCAGCATAAGCATGAGCGTGTGTTCGGCAACGGTGGCGGTGGTTGCGCCAGGCGCATAGATAACTGCAATACCGCGTTGATTGGCCGCCTGCGTGTCGATATTATCCAGGCCAACGCCGCAGCGGGCGATCACCCTGAGCTGTGGGCAACGCGCCATGAGTGCATCGGTGATCCTTCCGCGCCCACGCGTCAAAATTGCCTCAACAGTGCCTGGCTCGAAGGGTTCGCTGGCCTCCTCACCAACAAGCAGCGTTGTGCCATATGTGCCAAGTAGCGCTTCTGCATCGGCATGAAGCGACTCAAGCAGCAGGATACTCATGGCTGTTGATCGGCGTGATAGAGTGTGGCCCCCTCGCCGCGTGTGCCACGCGGATCGTTGCGCCCCGAGACATAGGCGCTCACGCCTGGCTGAGCCAGATTGGTATCGGCAAATACTTCATCATCGATCTGCGCACCCGGCTTGCACGAGATTTCAAGCAGGTTGCCGGATGGGTCACGAACGAACATCTGCATGGCACCATCCGGCAATCGGCGCACCTTGCCCCACGGGCTGGTGTCGATCACACCCAGATCACGCATGCGAAAGAAGATTGCGTTGAAATCATCGACCTGTAGGCAAACATGCCCACGGAACGATGGTGTATCTGGCCATTCGGTGACGTGTAGTTGCTGGGTTTCGTTGACACGGTAGAACTGGGCGGGGAAATCGAGGTTGAAGGTCGGCAGCGGTTCGAGGCCCAATTCCTGCTCATAGAAAGTTCGCGCCTGCTCAAGATTATTGACGATAATCGTGGCGTGATTGATCTGTAGCACCATTGCCATACAGTCCTCCATAGAACCAAGTATTCAGGAGTCAGGCGGCAGAATATGTATGACCAACCTTACTCTCGACCATTCTGACTTCTGACTCCTGACTTCTGACTCCTAGACACGTCGATATTCCGCAATAAATTCGGGCCGTGGAGTGACACCCAATCCAGGCCGTTTGGGTGCGCTGATCATGCCATTCTCACAGACAATCGGTTCCATCACGAGTTCGTGTAGCAATGGGTTGGCACCCAGCGAGAATTCCAGGATCGTTGCCGCTGGGCTAGCAAATGCCAGATGCAACCCGGCCATAAACGAGCATGCCGAACCCCAGATATGCGGTGCCAGTGCTAGTTGGTAGGCCGATGCCAATGCCGCAATCCGCAATCCTTCGGTCAGCCCGCCGCAGATCGCTAGATCGGGCTGCAACACATCAACGGCCCGTGCCTCGATCAGATCGCGGAAATCAAAGCGCGTAAATTCGCTCTCGCCAGCCGCAATTGGCGTGCTCGTCATTGCCCGTACTTCAGCCGTTCCGCGCCGATCATCGGCACTGATTGGCTCCTCAAACCACATCAGATTATATACTTCGGTTGCACGGCAGAACTGTTTGGCCTCTGGCACACTATAGGTTCCATGAGCATCAACCGCAATCCCAATGCCTGGGTCAAGCGCCTCACGGGCGGCTCGAACTCGCGCCACACTCGTTGCAACCGTTCCATCCATCACGCCAACACGCATCTTGATCGCCTGAAAGCCGCGTTCGACATAGCTGCACACCTGTGCCCCAATACCATCCACATCGGCCCACCCACCGCTCGCGGCAGGCACCACCAAGCAGATTGACGATTGGTTGGCCAAGCGATTGGCCAAACACATCCCACAACGCCATATCGATCCCACTGATCGCTGAGATGGTCAGGCCGCGCCGACCAAGCACCGGGAAACCACGCCCACGCGCCAGTGCATAGTGATCACGCGGGCCGTTATACATGCGCTCCCATAGTTCGTTGATCTGCCGCGGATCGCGCCCAAGCAAGATTGGCCGCAACTCCTGCTTGACGCAGGTGACGAGCGCGGCACAAACCCCTGAGCTGCCAACCGCTGCTTTGGCCTCGCCATAGCCCACCAGGCCATCATCGGTCGTCACCGAAACGAGCGTCATATCGAAGCTGGCAATCCGCCCAAAATCCGAGACATGCTGGCGCTCATAGGGAATTGGGCAGTGCAACCAGACAGCATCAACATCGATAATCTTCATGGCCTACTCACGTGCGCCTAGTGTCAGCGACAACTCGCGTGCCGCCTGAACCACCATATCGCGCAATTCATCCAGCCGATTCCATGTTAGTCGGTCGTTCGGTACCCCGATAC
>Ga0163149_10007817_pt1 | contig 10694 bp, 7 predicted proteins | sample OliLakLV19MP5G1_FD_148604 | JGI IMG/M metagenome (GOLD analysis project Ga0163149, IMG submission 148604) | Freshwater microbial mat bacterial communities from Lake Vanda, McMurdo Dry Valleys, Antarctica - Oligotrophic Lake LV.19.MP5.G1 | ecosystem: Environmental > Aquatic > Freshwater > Lake >...
GACCATTGCTCATTAACTATAATTTTAATTAACAACCAAAAACTCTTCTCTAATTTAGAGAAGAAAAAACTCTTCTCTAAATTAGAGAAGACTTATTGAAACTCTTCTCTAATTAGGAGAAGAGTCAAAAACTCTTCTCTAAATTTATCACATTCTGTCGTGTTAAATCATTTGGATATAGGGAAGAGTTTCAAACTCTTCTCTAAATTAGAGAAGAGTTTAACTCTTCTCTAAATAGAGAAGGAATTCGAAAACCCTTCTCTAAATTAGAGAAGGGTTAGTAAGTAGGAATTACTTATGAGCAACGCTCCAGTTAGATGATGGTGCGTGCGAATCAACCAACAAACACTCAGTGAAGCACATAGCCGGCCTCCAATCCGTGCCACCAAGGATGGAGACTTTTGCAACAGTGCGCATTGGTCCGCTACGTCAAGTCTCACTTGAGCATCACTGTTGTCCGTGTCACCAACCTTTGTTTCCGCGGCGCGCATGAAAAATCACTCACTCGACAATCGCCGCTTCCTTTGGGATGAAGAGGGTCTCTATCGTCTTCACAACCAACACTTCTGATTCAGAGTTTCCTTTTCATTGCCACAGTTTTGTTCAAATCAAGTTAGCTAGGCAATCACAAGAACCTAAGTAAATTGGATCATAACATTAGCAGCACTAGATGTGTTGTGTGCGATTCTTTCATACTTCAAGATGGCGCAGCTTTGGTCTGTTCAAGCAAGATTCATCAAATTTGATTCCAGGTGCTGCTAGCCCACCTGGAGCATGTAGCATGGTAATTTTCTTTGAACTTCCCGCCATTGCATGGTTGCATGATGAGAGTCACACTAAGTTTTCCAGTGGGTTCATCTTTCCAAGATCGTAAGGCTAGACAAACTGTTACATCCAACACTGCTTGATCGTCCTTGCCATCCCATGTCTGTTGACGCAAGCAATCTTGGTCAATGTTTGACTTGGAGTTTCTTTTCAAGTCACAAGTCATGCAACAGAATGCCATTGCCATCACATTCATCACCGAACGTTAACCGCGCTTCCGTCTTCCTGCAAAATGTTGGTACACACAATGTCATTTGCGGTGGAGACAAACTCGGGGGATGATGTTTGTTCAATGTTGTGGGATGACGAAGAACACACAGTTGTCAATGATGGTGGCCCAATTAGCCCAAGCAACCTTGATGCTTTGGCACAACCATCACCGCTTGTCAAAAGCCCTGTCACATGCAGAATGTTCAATGCACAATCAGTGTTTCTATCAATCAAAGCAGAGCCAGCGTTTTCAGATGACTGAGTTTCTGCGCCAGCCGATCTCCATGTGCAAAACTCTCCGGTGCACAACACTTTCATACCAGAAGCAATGAAGCATGTTGGAAATGAAACTCAAACTGCACTTTTTTCGACAAACAATGTTTTTTTCCATCAAGTTGCGGACAGCAGCACACTCCATGATGACTCGCAAATGCTGCAGATTGTCACAACCTTTCATTGATGAAAGTCAATGTCAACAGAAACAAAGCCAAATGGCCCATAAGCAATTCACGGCCATTGGTGTTAGAACAATCAACATGTCATTGACATCTGTGGATTGCTGTCTTTCCAGAAACGTTCTTTTGCTCCCATTTCGCTGCTCCCATTGACTGTCACCGCCAGCTGATTGAAGTCAGATTCAGATGAAATCTTTGACTTTCAACTCGATCATTTGGTGCCCATTGCTGCTTTCTGTTCCTGCTGTTGTTGCTTCTAGCTGCATCCGACATGCTGTTCACGCCATGTGCCACAGAAACACAATGAATCAATGTTGACGTTCTGAGTCACAATGAATTTGTGGGACCACCCGGTGCGATCGCCTAAGCAAAAGCGTGCGTCCGCACTGATGACGTCTATTTCGATGTGCAAGCTCACTAAAACATATTTCTAAAAGCTAAGATTTTTATGTTTGGTCGCACATCAAAGACGCACACGTTCCAACCGGTTATGGCACTCCTTGAACCTTAATGATGATGATGGCTACCTATCCCCTTCAATCCCACAACAGTCGCTCGTCATAATTATTATGGATCCCACAACCGCGGCGCGAGGACTACAATCGAAAGAAGGAGCCTCGGTTCTCATAATTGGTTCTCATTGAAGTTGTTCGATTCCTGGCTAAAATCAGGAATTTTCCTGGAACCAGGAATTTTCCTGGAACCATTAAAGTTCCTGATTCCGTAAAATACAGTGTAGTTTTGCTAGCTAAATTTCCTGGAATCAGGATTTTTCCTGGAATCAGAATTTGTTCTGTTAACGGCAAAATTCCTGATTCCATCAAAAACAGCACAAATCGAACAACTTCATTATTTTGCTGCAGAAGGGACGCATTGCTTTACTAGCTAGCTAGTGTACTAGCTTGCTAGCTAGTAGTCAGTGTGCAAGACAAAACAGGGAGACTAGCTAGCTACTAGGTAGCTAGCTAGTAGTAGATAATACAAGCAATCCCACACAACAGATACTAGTACCGGTAAAGCACAAGCATCAGGCCAAACAAAAATGTCGACAACAACAACGACAACGGCCACGGTCACGCACAGTCTACCGACTGCAAAAGACCAAAGTGTAGAAATTACGGAAGGCATTGTACCAGATCGAAAAGAGGATGATGGATCAGCCTGCTGCACCCCCGACGTTTTGGAGAATGGAACGTGCCACGAGGACGACGATCTTCCTAAAGACACGATAGGTTTTTTTGCCAAGTACTTGACGGTTTGGGTGGGCATGGCCATGATTTTGGGGACGGCGATTGGCGCCCTGGCACCTTCAGTCCCCAAAGCACTCGAAAAGGCCACGGTAGCCAATATATGGATTCCAGGGGCTGTGCTGGTGTGGCTTATGGTCTACCCCATGATGCTCAAGGTCCGCTGGACTGCCATTCGAAGTGCTCACGAACATCCGGGAGGATTGTTCTTGACAACCTTTATCAATTGGGCCGTTCAGCCCTTTGTCATGTATGGATTGGCCCTGCTGTTCTTTAACATTTTCTACAGCGGTATTTTGAGCGACGAAAAGCAGTCCGAGTACATTGCCGGTGCTGTCATTCTTGGAGGTTCCCCTTGCACGGCCATGGTGTTTGTCTGGTCTAGTCTGGCCAACGGAGACCCCAGCTACACTTTAGTGCAGGTTGTCCTCAACGATATTCTCTTGCTCTTGCTCTATGTTCCTACCGCCAAGCTCTTGTTGAATGCATCCAATATCGCTTTGCCGTGGGATACAGTCTATCTATCTGTCATACTCTTTGTTGTAGTGCCCTTTGCACTCGGCACTCTGACTCATGTTATAGCCTCGAAAAAGGAAAACAGCGAAGAAACCATGCAGCGCATTGATGCACGTTTTGCTCCCATCTCCTCTTTCTCTCTGGTCCTACTGGTAATTTTCATCTTTATCTCTCAAGCGGAAGTCATCACGGACAGTCCGGCAGACGTATTCTTGACGGCTGTTCCTCTGCTGCTACAAACTCTACTTATATTTGTACTGACCTACGGCATGGCCTGGTACTTTTGTCTTCCCCATGCTACGGCTGGACCTGCGGCCTTTATTGGATCTTCCAACTTTTTCGAACTTGCCGTGGCAGTGGCTTTGGCAGTCTATGGTCCTGGTTCTGGCGCCGTGTTGGTAACTGTGGTTGGAGTCCTTGTGGAAGTGCCCATTATGCTCCTGGAGGTAGCGATTGTCAATGCTACCAAGGGGCGGTATGAAAGTAGACTAGAGGATTCAAAATGTAGATGCAAACAAGAATAGATTCTAGATCACGGACAGATACAGAATTGGGAGTAATCGCACACATTTAGAATTTCAATCTGCAGCATTAAGAAGTGGAGAGAGCTGATATCTAAATCAAACGTTTATCTTTGTCAACTGAAACATCGTAATATGAAAGCCAATAATATGACGGTTGGTTGCAAACTATAATCACAATAAAGTTAGTTTGGTTGGATTCGCTTTGGTGGATTCAAGTTGCTTCTCCTCCACATGGTGGCTCATTAGGTAAAAATCTCTCATCGCTTTCTACAGCATTTGTCAGGCACATTCAATTCCAATTCATACTGGAGAATAACTCGCATGTATGTCCTCAAAAGCTTTGGTGACACCCCCAATTCTCAACAAACCAGTCACGAAAAGACTGCGGAGAAAGAACCGTGCGGAGGATGTCAGCTGTGTTCATGTAGCATGGAAGAGTTGCTGGCTCTCTTCCTCTCTTCTTTGTTGTTAAACATCTTAGAGCTGGATCAAACCTGCACAGTGAAGAAGTCCCTTTCATGACAAGATCAAAACTTCAGTTTGTGGTGATGTGTAATTGGCATTGCATTGCCTGCTTCCACCTTTTGATCAGGAGGTGGAGTGCAAGGACCCCACCGGGACTGCCTGCCCCTTGGGGGGTGGGCAGACTTGATCATCATTGCAGCTGCTGCTAGCATCACAATGAAAATGTTTGATGTGCCACTTCACGTCAAAAACCACAATGTGGCAAAGCATCAATGCGGACCGTCGAAATGCACATCATTGGCTTCCCACAATTTTCTTGATGATGCAGTGCTGAACAAATCAGGGCAACTCGTCACTTTGCACTGACGATGATTTTGATGTCATGGGCATGGAGATTGCGGGATGTGGAAAGTCAACAAGTTTCCACATCCAACGAGAACATTTTGTCTTCTTTTGTGACATTGAATTACACACGGTTGTTGTTATTTGGAAACACCAGCCTCACAACAAACAATGAAACTGTTGGAGGGAGAGATCCACTGGTGTGATGTTGCAGCAAATCAGTTCACCATGAAACATGAGTGCTGCAGCTGCTTTGCTACTTGATGTCATGAATTTTTCTGGAGTCTTCTGCTTTGTTATAGTCACTACCACTGGCTACTCCAAGGAGCACATTTTGTGTCAATCCATGATCATGGATGCGTTGCATTCTGGGACTAGCCAGACTGCTGCTAGCCAGACGCTACCGGTATGTGTTGAACTACTGCTCCTTTGAAAAGAAAGTGTGCGTCTTCAGAATAGACGGGTTGGGTCATCCTAGACTTTTACATAGACATTTCATAATTGACCACCGTACATGAGGGGTGCATTCTACAATAACAGTCGTACGCACCAGGTGCGACACACAATGCACAGCAGGCTCGACTGTAGACTACTCGAGCAAGTATTTGTGGCGGTACTTCCGGTACGTTTCTGGCTGGTACTAGCTAGTAGAGCTGCTAGTACCGGTACGTACGTAGTAGCATACACAGTGGAATCAACGCGCGACAACATGGGACTCAGGCTTCTGGGACCAGCGAGAGTACTGGTAGCTATATTGAGCTCCGGCCATGTTTATGCTCTCTTCTCCTCTTCTCGAACACAAACCATCAAATGCACGTTTACTGCAACAGGAATAGCCCCACCACCACTACTACCCGATTAACGGCACCTTTTGGCCTCTGGTTGCTGCTACCTACCCAATCTGTCTGTCTATACAAGTAGTAGCCGGTTTGGTATCAAGATACCGAGCAAGACTGGACATAGCGCCTGCATGAACTGGACTCCGGTGGCTAGACTTGAACCACTATTATCCAAGACTGAGTGAGAACCCAGGCGTTTCACTCTCTGCACTTGAGCCGAGTTACAAGCACTCTTGAGTTGGGGTGCTCTTCTCGTCCTACCATATATTAGACTTTGATAGGGCAGGATATCTACAAACACGCAACCCCACAATTATCTATCTATATATATCTACGTTAACTACACAACAAAACCGATATCATCATGTCTTCTTGTCCCATTTGCTGTGAAGGATATACCTGGGATACTGCTGCCGCAGACCGCAGGGGTCTGCCAGTACAAAGTGCAAAATGTGCCCATGTCTTTTGTTATAATTGTTTGCTGAATATGGAGATTGTACATCGAGATGAACAACGCCTACAACTCCGGCGTCCCCAAGTCGTTCGAAGAAATCGAAGTCAAGAAAACCACAACAATTCTAGCAGCGGTGGATTTAGTTTTTTTCGGCGCCATCGGGACAGTGCCAGTGCACGCATGGTTACTACAGCTCAACCTCCAGAGACGGGTGTCCAATGTCCAGTCTGTCGGACTCCGGGTGCCTTTGATGTGCATAATCCTATTTTTAGTTTGGTTACTTGTGAATTGTTGGAAGAGCGGCACAAAAATCGCAGGGGTGGTCGGAACAATGGTCGTTCCTCCTCTGCTAGCAACTTAAGTGAGAATCATACGACTACGGGACCTCCTACTGCTACGGCTGCTCCTTCCTCTCCTGGGGATGGTGACAATAATGTGTATTATGCTTCCGCTATTCCTGCATCCCCTACGGATGGTGCACAACAAAATAGTCGAGGACAATCCTTCATGAACGCTGTGGTGGTGCAGGCAACACCCATCGTAGGGGATCCTCCTCCGGATCTCGTTGTGGCTACCACAGTCAATACTCCAACACTATCACCTGCTACTGCCTATGATCCTTCTTCTAATAGGAACGATAATGGAACCAGCCGGCATCGATTGCCTTCCATCTTTGCAGGGCCCACAGCAGACGATGTGCTACAACAGCAACAACAGCGGTACCAACCACGACATGCCAGTGGCCGAAGTCATTCCCCACCCCAACAAAGATATTACAACAGTGCACCACCCCACCATCAGCAGCGACATAGTTATTGTCCTCCTTCCATCATCAATAACAATTTCCAGCAGCAGGAACGTAATTTCCAGGCGCAACAAGAAGAGCAGCAACGACAGCGACAACTTCAACAACGACACAGTCTCAATCCAATGGGTCTGCAACAGCAGCAACAACAACAGCATAGTTTCCAGGCGCAACAACAAGAGCAACCACGACCGCGTCAAGTTCAACAACGACACAGTATCAGTCCAATGAGTCTGCAAGCACCACAACAACGACAACAACTCAACGACAGCCTGTCCGGCTCGTCCTTTCATGGACACGATATACAGTCGCATCAACGTCATGGCATGAGTGGCAGCTTGCGTGGTCAGGATTTGCCATTGCCCTACGGACAGGATGGCAACAACAATACAATTGATTTTGATCGACAACGCTACTACGAGATGCAACAACGACAAAAAAATGACATGGCCATTCCATCCATCTTTCGGCCACCGGCCTAAACTAAAACTCATCCCTCCATGATGTAGGAAGAAGTACCGCGAAGAGACAAAAAAGGCACACCAACACACAAAAGAAAAAGAAGAAACGAACTATATACGTGACAAGTGAAAAATTGTGGATGCGAGCCACTGAATTACGGCTGGCCAGTACTTGTAGGACTGACTTGTTTGTGTGTGATAGTGAACGCGCGCATCCAACAAGAGTAAACGTAAGAACGAATTTATAATCCAGTCTTTCGTTATTTGTCTACTAGTATCTGTTAGAAAGCAAGGCCTTCCTCTAACCAGCACCAGTTCACGTGTTTTCTTAATATCTCAGAAAGACTTGCAACTGGCACCAGCAGAAAGAAATCATGCAACACGATTAATTGTAGTCAACTGGTGTGGATCGATGTGGTCGGCTCGTCATCACCAATGTCTTGATAGAGGATATCTTCATTATGATGTCTTGAAATCGTAACTCATTGAACCCAGCAAAGTTACTTACCAACCTCATCATCGATGATTATTTTTTCCAACCAAAGAGGCTCATTATACTACATGAATTGGTCAAATCAACTAAGCTAGACAATCACAAGAACCTAAATTAAATGAATTGAAACTAGACAATACTGTAGTACTACTGTAGTACATGCAATTGAACAGCCAGCTAGCTAGCTAGTAGTAAGAGGTACTGGTATGTCGAACAAAACCCAAAAGTATCAGTTTGATTTGATTCAGAGGCCGCACACCTCTTCTTGAAAATGCTTACGACGCACACGTTGCTCCTATTTCTGTCCCGTCTGTGTGACTGACAACGACAAAACGCGGGTCATTTTTCGCTAACTCGGCGTTGTCGAAACGGGACTTTCACGTGATGATGCTGGTTGCCCATCGGACCATGACCACAGAAGTCCACAGAATGGACACCATGCCATGCCAGTATGATAAACTACATACAAACTAGTTTCAAATTTGCATCAACGGTGATCGTTCCACGTTGTTTTGTAAGGCTTGCTTTCAGTCTCCACTTCATAATTATTCTAGTAGCTGCTAGCCAGAATCGAATCCACCCAAAACCACGCCCCAACGAGCTGTTTATTACGACCAGGAACCACCCAGGGTTGTGTCCACAAAAATTGTCAAGAAAACCACTCATCAACAATCAACAACATACCCAAACAGAGCCTTTCTTCTTCACCCTCTTCTTCAAACACTCCCACCATGGCTGTGACTTCGATGACTAGTGGAGGAACCAATCAAATGCGCGTGGTCTTTGTATTTATTGCGTTAGTTTGTATCTCCACACAACTCATGACATCCTTTGTTAAGGTCAATCAATATGTGGGTTCCCCAGGGTCAGCGTCTGCCGCACACGACCCACCACCCGAAAAGGACGAAGAAACGGTCAAGGGATCTGTACCAGTGCAAAGACGCGAAACAAATCCGGAACCATCATCACAAGAACCAACACACGTTTTTTCCACCAACAACATGCAAGTACACAAAAATAATAAGAATGACAATGATTTCATGGGAGACGAACTGGCCATTCGTCGTTGGGGGTGCAACGTGAATGATGCGCCCTTTATTTTTGTGCACATTGGCAAAGCCGGTGGAGGCGGTGTTCGATCACGCATGGCGGCGGCTGCGTTGGAGTACAATCGGAGTGGATGGCATCGGACCCATGAAGATGCGACGTATTATTATCCCATGATGATGGACACGGATACGGGGTTTGCGGCTACGGCCAGCACTACGTCGTCCCAAAGGATGATGCACAAGGGCAAATTTGTGTCGTCGCTCATTAATAATTTCTTGCCCGAATCAGCGCCACATTTGCATACCGATTTTACCTATGAGGGACCTCTCCCTTGTGGAGCTACGACACCCCTAGGACAAGCCATTGCCTGTCCAGGACCACGGTATGATTATTGTCAAGATCATGACCAAGACAATGCGAGTGTAGATCGATGTGATTTAGTCTACATGGGACACAATTTGCTGGGCAGTGAGTTTCATTGGCTGCCGGATGAATATCTCATCAAGTGGTGGAAATCATCACCATGGGGACGCGACTATGTCTCGGAGAAGGATGATTTTATTTCGCATGCCATTGGCACACGAAATGCCCCCATAGGAAAAGGAGAAGAATGGATCGTGCATGACAAGATTCGAGCCATTACCCGACAAAAAGGCAACAAGATGCCACACATTATTTGTCCAGGTACCTTCCAATTTCGACCATATAGAAGAAGCTATACTAAATGCGCACAGCCCAAAGAAGCCATTATGGATCAAATGGCCCATCATGTTGTCACAGAGTACAACAACAACTTTAATAATAAAAATGCGGATCCTGTCATTCAATATGCGCAAATGATTGCATCTCTACCTATCACGCGTGTCACCGTCCTTCGAGAAATTTGGTCGTGGTTAAGCAGCAAATTCTTTTGGCACGAACATTTTTATTCTCGCAATACAACGCACTTTGTGGGACCTTGGGTGGGGGAGAAAAAAGCCAAACATCGAAAAGAACGAGACGAAAAGAAAGGAAAGACAATGCCACCCTTGATCAAGTGCGACGATCTCGATGAAGCCGCCTACGGATGGGCCCACAACCGGGCCCTGATATATATGTTTTATTTGTGTGGGGAACATTGTATGAGTGCCTGGGCCGCCAAACAAATTTCACTGGAGGATCTCGAGCGACAAGCGGCTTTTAATTTGCGTCATTCCTTTGCTGTCGTGGGACTCCTGCACAAAACGAACGACTTTTATGACATGGTTACACAGCGAGTCGCCTACATGAATACATCTATGAATCCAGAGGTGGAAGGGAAAAAGCATAGCACGCCGAATGATCCCGAAGCAATGCGGTGTAAACAACTCTATCAGGATCCCGATTTTCAAGCCAAGCTTTTGGCCAAGTGTCCGCCCCTGGCTGCCTTGACACGGCTGTACAACCTAGCGGTGGAAGTCAATGCATTCCAGGCCAAGGAATTGGCAGAGTGCTCCGCGGCGTCTACAACATAATGTGGGCAGCTCCTTTTGCAATCTACTACTCTAGTATGAAACAACAAACTAAGAATAAGGGTAGCAGTCCTTCGAAGGTGTGCGTCCTTCCCATTCGGTGTTGAGCCGGTAGGCTTTATCCTTTCCGAGGATAGATCTAGTAGAAGCGCCACTAAAGTACTGCCAATCGTGTCAAACGTCGTGCGAGTTCGCGATACGCACTGTCTATCTATTGACTTCCGCTACGTCGTACTTACGCGGAAGTTGTGATCAAAATAATGTCATCTACAGTACTACAAGTTCTACGACGTAGTAGCCGAAAGAGTTCTTTTCTGTGTTTACCGCTGTGACATTGCCTTTACCTACCTACTCGGAGTACTTCGCATTTTTCATCCAACGAACAGATGCTACTACTCTACTACATGTAGAGTGAACCTGAACCTTATTGGTCTCTGACTAATTGGATATCCGTGATTTGGTCTATTTAACACGGAGCTGTCGCGCGCCAGGTTATATATTTTCTACCTCAATGGTTA
>Ga0163149_10007823_pt1 | contig 10687 bp, 8 predicted proteins | sample OliLakLV19MP5G1_FD_148604 | JGI IMG/M metagenome (GOLD analysis project Ga0163149, IMG submission 148604) | Freshwater microbial mat bacterial communities from Lake Vanda, McMurdo Dry Valleys, Antarctica - Oligotrophic Lake LV.19.MP5.G1 | ecosystem: Environmental > Aquatic > Freshwater > Lake >...
ACGAGTTTCCGAGCACCATGGCCGCAAGCACCGTTGCAACATAAGAGCCAAACAAGTCGGCGCCCATGCCAGCCACATCGCCCACGTTGTCGCCTACGTTGTCGGCGATGGTAGCAGGGTTGCGCGGGTCGTCTTCCGGAATGCCGGCTTCGACTTTGCCCACAAGGTCAGCACCCACGTCGGCTGCTTTGGTGTAAATGCCTCCGCCAACACGTGCAAAAAGTGCGATGGACTCAGCGCCCAGCGAAAAGCCAGCAAGCACTTCGAGTACCCGTGTCATGGTGCGAGGGCCATCGGCTCCGTATGTGCCGCCCATAAAAAATACATAAAAAACCGCGAACAACGCACTCAAACCCAGTACTGCCAAGCCTGCTACGCCTAAGCCCATTACCGAGCCGCCTTTGAACGAGACTTTGAGCGCCTGTGTGAGGCTGGTGCGGGCGGCTTGGGTGGTGCGCACGTTGGCTTTCGTGGCCACGCGCATACCGAGGTTGCCGGCCAATGCAGAGAAAAATGCACCAATGACAAAGGCCACGACTATAAGCGGGTGACTCGTTTCGGCCTGTGTGCTGAGCCAGCCAAGCAGCAGGCCAGCCACTACGACGTATATGCCGAGAATGCGGTATTCCGCTTTGAGAAAGGCCAAAGCACCGTCGGCAATGTGTTTGGCAATGCTTTGCATCTTTTCGTCGCCAGCGTCTTGTTTTGTCACCCACTTTTGGAGGATAAACATGTACACGAGACCCACGACCCCGAAGATTGGTAATAAATAAACCAGAGAGCTCATCCCTTTAAATTTGTTTTGACGTGAATAAAACTAGGTCAGAAGTTGGGAGGCAACTTCAAATTGCCTCCTAACTTTGTAAAAAACGGGTGCAAAAGTAGAGAAAGAATCTTTCTGGGCGCAGGAAAGTTGAAAGTTCGCGGCGACTTCATTTTAACATGCGGTCAACAACCAAAACCTCTGGGTCGTTTTTGATGTATGCGGGGACTTGAGTGCCAGTTCGATCTTTGAAAACCGCGAATTTTACACCCCGCTGTTTCAATTCGCGGAATAGGGTTTCATCAGGACACCCTTCATAAACACTCCGGTTGCAGTAAAACATCGCGTCAATCTCCTCCAGTCCATGAGCATTTAAAAGCACATAGCCTTCTGGGACCAACTGATCCAATTCCCTGTAAACCACAATATTACCTTGTCTGATCTCCAGCTCAGCAGCGGGCGCCATAGAAGTGTTTTCTCGCAAGACGTGGTAAGCGTAAAGCAGACCAGGGCGCAAGGATGCAATGACAAGTGCATATAATACCAATAAAGCAGGTACCCAAGGGCGGCGCAGGGTGCTGAAATTGCTCAAGAATTTTTCTGCAAAAACCCCAATGGCCACATATACCAGTGGGGCGACGCAAAAGGTGTAAGAAATCACCTTGGTCTGGGCAACAAATGAAAAGAAGAAATAAGGCAGGAAAATGAAGATTCCGAATGGCAGGAGCAAACGTGCCGGAGGGGTTGGGCGACCCCATAAGACAGCCACCAGGCCCAAGGGTACTGCTGCCCAAAGTTTGGGGCCAAAATGCTCGTCCAAAAGTTCAAAGTAGAAATTCCAGTCGCCTCTATGCCCCTCTACCACCTTCCAAATGTGTTTTGCATTGTATGCCATTTCGAAGGCGTATTCTTTAGGGAATTTCCAATAGGCATACAACTGCCAGGGCAAAACCACCAGCAATGTCAGGCCAAAAGACCAGAGCATGGGGAGGTAAGCGCGGGGTCGGTTCCAATCGGCAGAGGCAAGGAGCCATGCCATCCAGGCGCCAAATACCAGGCCTCCAGTCAGCCATTTGCACAAAATCGCGCAGCCCGAAAAAAGCCCTGCCAACAATGCCCAACGTAATTTTTGCTTCCCGGAAACCGCATATTCAAAAAACGCCCAGGCACTACAGCCCATATAGAATGAAAATGCCACATCGTTGTGGTCCATGCCATAAGTGCCTGTGGTGAGTTCCAGTTGGAAGAAAGCAAAAGTCCAAAGCAGCGCTGCATAGTAACCCGCGTTTTTGCTGAATAAGATGGCCCCGATCCGATAAATCGGCAGCACCATCAACGACCCCATGATTACACTGGGTAAGCGCAACGCCCACTCGTTTACGCCAAACATTTTCATGCTCACAGCCATCTGCCAAAGAAACAAAGGTTGTTTGTGCAACCAAATGTGGCAATGCGCCCAGTCTTTGTCGTAATTTGGCAATGGCAGATCAACGCGCAGCATAGGCTTGAACGGGTATTCCATCATATTCTTTGCCACGAGTGCATGAAACCGCTCGTCCCAGAGGTGCAAATAAGTATCAAGGGAGGTAATGCAAAAGCGCAACAGAAATGCTGCAACGAAGAGTGAAAACAAGGCGAGCCTATTGCGCCCTTGTTGCCAAAACATAAAACTTAGCAGTGCTGCGATTACTGTTCCAGAGAAAAAATATTGCCAAGAATTCATGTCGGAAAAGTAGGGTTAAAACCCAATAGGGTAGGAGTACTTCCCTATTAATTGTAGGTCAGCACTTACATCATTTCATTATGCAGTATCGCTACTTTGCCACAAAGATCGTCCCTGCGCCCAAGGGTATGCCCTGTGGTGTTTTTAACCAGAAATGGTACGCCCCATCGGGCAGATTGTCCCGGTCAATTCGCAACTGTGCGCCGCTAAAGGCAATCGAGCGCAGTTTTTTTCCCAAGTTGTCAAACAGCTCAAAGACCATGTTTTGTGCATCCGGTAATTGGCCATTGATGGTCAGAAGTGTTGACTCGAGAAAAGGATTGGGGGAAATTCGCAGGACGGGCGAATCCTTTGGGCGTTTTTTAACTGGAGTGGTAGCCGAGCTGGTTCGGTAAATGCCATCCCCTTCTTGGGGCGAAAAAAGATACCGCGCTGGGTTGAGCGAAAAATTGACATTGGCCGAACCATTGGTGGGCAGTGCGGCATAAATGTCAAAGCTTTGTCCTCCATCTGACGATACCAATGCGCAGTTTGGGGTATCATCGTAGGCAAAAACCAAACCATCCTCGTTGACAATTGGATTGTAAACCAGGTAATCGTGAAAGGGAGGGATTGAATCCCAGGTCACGCCGCCATCGAACGACTTGAAAAGTGCGGAGGGAAAGCCGCTCGTAACGTATAGACCTCCATTGGAAGCAAGAAAAGGGCTGCCCGAAAACCCATGGTCAGCAATTTTTACCCAGGATTGAGCCTCGTCGAAAGATTTATAAACACCGTCTGACCGCGTAGAAAACAGGCTGCCGTCCGGCATAAAAAGGAGGTTTTCAAGATAAAAATTGGGTTGCGGCTGCCAATTTTGGCCGCCATCGCTCGACTTGTAAAAGGCCTGCGATTCACGGATGAATACGGTGCCCGTTTGGGGGCTTACCCAAAGTCGGTTAAAATTGTATTCGGTCAAATTAGGCACTTGCAGCAAACTGTGCGACTGGCCTTCGTCCGTGAATTTCATAAGGTTTAGCCCCGTCCAAAGATACCAACTGCCGTCAGGAGCGGTTTGAAGGGAATGTTGGCCTGAAGTGTAGGAATTATAATTCACTGCTTCCCATTTCAAATGCCAAGTATCTCCGCTGTCATTGCTATAAAAAAGTCCATCGGGAGTAAGTGTCAGCATCCGGGTGTCGTCTATATGTTTTAAATTAGAAACATTGGATTTCAGTACTCCATTGGCCGAAAAATGCCATGTCGCTCCATCATTGTCGGATCGGTGCAAACTTCCGCCGTGACCGCGCAGCGCAAAAACCGATCCTTCGGCTGTGGGAAAAAAAAGGTTGAGTTCGTTTTGGCCGCTATCGGTTAGTGGCAGCCAAGTCAAGCCATTGTCGTCGGAATATTTTGACAAAAACCATTCAAAAGCAAACACTCGCCCCGTGATGCTTACTCCCACCGATACTTCCCGCCCAGAATTTGGAAACATCGGATCAATGCCCGTCCAACTCACGCCATTGTCCAAAGAACGTCAGAGAAGGTCCCTCGCGCCCATAAAAATGACCCCATTTGGCCCAAAAGACCATTGGTACGGGTGCGACAATGCATCGTCTTCAAACAGCACCGACCAGTTTAGGCCATTGTTGGACGACACCCACACGGTACTTGCATTCGCTGCTTTTTGCCACGCATATACGTCGCCCGTGTTCGGGTTGTAGACAAAACCACCAGATGCGTCCGTAATATTGGTAACCATGTTCCAAGTGCCACCATTGTCAATGGAGCGCAGGATGCCGCCTGATACGCCAATTAATATCTCCCCGCCGGGCAATGCATAAATAGTATTGTGAGAAATAGTGCTGATTTGACTCCAGGTTTCGCCGTTGTCTGTGGATTGGTGCAACTTGTTGAGTTTACCCGCATACAAATTGCCATCCGCCCCCACCACCAATGACCATGTCCATGAGTCGGCAGGTGTCAAGGGCATTTTCTGCCATTGAAGGCCACCATCTGAAGAGCGGTAAAGATCGTTGTGGAACGTTTTCATAAACAAATAGCCCTTTTTGCCGGAAAAAACAAGGCTACAGCCTCCTGCAGGTCCTTCCAATTTCTGCCATGATTGTGCCTGGAGAAACAAGGGAAAACAGTAGAGAACCAAGATCAAAAAATGGGAAACTGATTTCATGCACGGGTCTTTTTGTGAAATAATCCAGTAATTCGAGCAGTAAAACTACGCTTTTTTCTGTGCAGCCCCGGGACGCGGAACCACTCGTCTCAAGCAGTTATCTTTGCAACTAAAAAACATGGCCGCACTCCTCCGATTGCTTTTCGCCGCCCTCTTGGTGGGGCTGTTTATTACCGGGATTTTTTATTTCATTGCCAACGTGTTGGGCAGTATCGCCTTTAATCCTGCCTCGCGGGCCTGGAAAGAATTGCTCGCCAAACTGCGCGGTCGTTTGAATATGCGAAATGAACTACGCACCAAGGGGATGCCCGAGCTGCTCAATGCCTGCGATTCCGAAACCCTCTCACATCTTTCCTTGAAGCCTAAAATGCTGAAAAAAGCCGGCTGGCGCGATCCCATTTTTGAAGGCTTTTTCAGCACCATTTATCAAGAACCAGTAATGGTATTTGCGGGGCAAAAAAGCGGGAAGACCTCGGTCGTTGTGGCAAAAACCAGCGATAAAGAGTTCGTTTTCAGACAAAAAGGGAAAGAAACAGAAATCTGGCAGGATGATAAGCCGTATGCTGTTTTGGTAGACGGTGTGTTGCTCTCCAGCAGCAAACAAAGCCAAATGCTGGCAAAATTGGAGACCGACCCCGAACTTCGCCAATGGCCTGTGTTGCTTGGCCAAAGTGATGCTGCTACCATTACCAATGGACAGCGCACCGTGTCGCCCATACCCAGGGCAGTCACACTACTGCGCAATCTCTCGCCTGAAGAGGAGCAGGTGCTGTTGGTGTTGGCGGTGGTGCAGGGGCTTAAATAAATATCCAATGTCCAAGGAGGAATGTCCAATGTCCAAGTTGGCGTCGCAAATAGCCGCTCACGTTGAATTCATCGCATTGAGGAACTAAAAATGCCAAACGCAGGGCTTATTGGACATTGGACATTCCCTATTGGACATTGGACATTTAAAAAAAAATCCCAGCCACCCAACCTCCCGGCCAACCCCTGCGTAAAGTCTTGCGAACACAAACAAATAAACACCCGTACGCTTCCGCCGGAGGCCAAAAGCGGCCTTCGGCGGGAGTTTTAAACAGGAAAATGTAAAACCGCAAAATGTAATACCGCAAAATCAAGCACCTCAATACCCAAAACGTAATATTCAAATTGTAAAACAACTTTGAACCTCGACCCGCAACTTCTACAAGCGGCCAATGAAGGCGACCGCAAAGCACAGTACGCGCTCTACCGCTCGTGCTTTCCAGTGCTGATGGCGGTGTGTATGCGTTATCGGCGCAACCAACAGGACGCGGTGTCGGCGGTGAACAACGGTTTTCTCAAAATCATCCTAAACCTCGACCGTTACAAGCGCGATGAGGTGCCATTTGAAGCCTGGATTCGGCGGATTATGATTAATACGGTGATTGATGAATTCCGCCGCGAAAAGAAATGGCGCGAACTCACAGTATTTACGGAAGACATCGAGCGGGTCTATCCCAGCGAACCGATTGATTGGAACGAGGCCGACCTACGTCTTGATGTTCAACACATTGAAGCCTTGTTGCAACGGCTTCCGCCCATGACCCAGAAGGTTTTCAATCTCTTTGCAATTGATGGATTCAGTCACCATGAAATCAGTGATATGCTCGGCATGAGCGAAGGCACGTCTAAGTGGCACGTCAGCAATGCCCGAGCACAACTACAATCTTGGATAAAAACGGAAATGGTGGTTGGGTGAGGGTTATTTGGGGATTTGAGGTGCCAAAGCCAAATAACCAAACCGCCAAATCCACCAGTCACCAATAAACCAGTCACCAGTCAAGAAGATGGAAAATATAGACGACCTGATGCGACAAAAATTTGACTCCGACGATCCGGGGGAGCGTTTCGAGTTCCGGGAGGAATACTGGGAACAAGCCCAAGCCTTGCTCGAAAAGGAGGAGGATAAGCGGCGCAGAAGATTTTGGCTCTTCATCGGGCTGGTGTTGGCAATGGCCTTGCTTGCCTGGTTATTGCTTGTGCAGCGACCTGCTGGAAATTTGTCGCAGCACAAAGTAGGAGAGCAGGATTCAATTTTTTCGACCGGTAAAATGGAGCACTCAGGCAATACTGATGGAAAACCGACTTTAAGCGAGCAAACAATTAAATCATCAGGTTCTAAGGATCAAACAAAGGTTGGAACCAACCAACGCGAAAACATGCATGTTAGTGAAAATATAGCAGGGTTTCGGACTTCAAAAAGCGTGGCAAGCACAGAAGCATCACAAAAAAGTCTGGAGGGTAAAAATGCGACTATAAACGTTGGTAGTACCGATCAGCGCCAGAAAGAAATCCCCGAACTCGACGACCAATCCACCAGTCCAACAATCACCAGTCCACCAATCACCAATCCACCAATCACCAACCACCAATCCACCAGTCCACCAATCACCAACCACCAATCCACCAATCCACCAATCACCATTCCACTAACCATCATCCCAACGCCACTGACCCCTGTGGCATTACCAGAGCGTATTTTTCAGCCTCGGAAACTGCCTACGGTGGCCAAGGAGCCGATTGCAGCGAAAATCAAACCTGTTCAGGATCAAGGTTTTTCGTTCGGCTTGTCGCTGGCCGGAGCGGCGTATCAGCAAACCCAAACACTTGGCCCTTGGGCAGGCTGGGCTGTTGGTGCATTTGGAGATTATCGTTTGGACAAAAACTGGTCGCTAATGCTGGGTCTGCAAGCGCGTTTTGTGCCTGGCTACGCGGCACCGTCAGATTCGTCCAATCCCAATCAGGTGGAGCAATTGCACTACTCGTTTGGCTTCAAAAGCGAGCAATGGAAACGTGAAACCCGCGGACTACATTATCTCGAAGTTCCATTGTCGGCGCATTGGCACAAAGGCCCTTGGGGGCTGGAAGGTGGCGGCGCAGCAGGCATGCTTTTTTTGGTTCAAAATCGAACGGAATACACCGTGGAGTCTTCTTTGGGAGGAGCAAAAACCACGGTCAAAAAATTTGTAAAAGGGGACTCCGAGCCTTACAACCGAAACTATTTCTCGGCGTTTGCCGGGGCGGAGTATCGTTTGAGCCGTCGGTTTTCCTTGATGACACGGGCGCAGTACCGTTTCACGCCAGTCTTCAAAATCTTAGGGGAGGGGGTTAAAAACGATGGTTTGGGTAATGTAGAATTGGGGCTGAGGGTTCGTTTGTTTTAAAAACTGAGCAATAACTATGAGAAAAATACTTGAACACCTAAGCAAGAATGAACCGCAGAGGCGCGGAGACCCCAAGTGTATAAAAATCAATCCTCTGCGCCTCTACGCCTCTGCGGTTTACTATGCTCGATTGCTTATTTCTATTACACTCGCCGCCACAATTTGGTCGGCTTGCTGCAAATCCGAACCGCCCGATGGCGGATTTGATACGCCTGTGTTTTCTGTCGGATTTGAAGCCGATAGCAACACGACAGCGGGTATGACGGCAGGTGTGGACGGCAAATACCTCTTCACAAGGGTTGAGCAGGGTTCTGACAATGTACTGGTGATGTCTGGCGCGTTTGCCGACGCGGATTGTCCAATTGGCAATTGCCCTGAAAGTGTGAAGTTTGAATTCAAAAATGAGTGGCTGGAAAATTTTGTCCGCCCTGATTCGATTTTTGCGGTTGACCAATCCTGGGAGTACAAATCGCCGCTCAGCGACAGCTTTGCGCTACACACCGTCGTCATCCAATGGGTTACGCCCAATGGATCCGTCCTTCGTTCCGATCAGCTTCCCCAACCCCAGGACACATCCGGTTCTTTGTCGCACTTCATCATCTTGGATTCGGAGCCCTGGGAAACGAACGAGCGTGGGGAGAAGACCTGGAAAATGCACGTAGATTTTTCCTGTTGGTTGTTTGACTCGATTCAGAATCAAGAGCAAAAAATAATGGGGAGCGGCGTGATCGCGGTGGGGTATAGGTAAATCGTAAAAAGTTGATGAAGGTTTATAAAGTTTATAAGGGTTGATGATATTCGCTCAAAAAAGCAGGGACTCGCCCCTTTTCGAGTGCAAAAAATAAACCTTCATCAACTTTATAAACCTTCATCAACCATTTGGGATAGCCTCTTATTATGTTTGCACCATGACGCGCACCAAAACAGACATCCTCGTGCTCGGCTCAGGCATTGCTGGGCTGACTTTTGCCGTTAAGGCCTCCCGACTTTTTCCCGACCGACAAATACTCGTGCTAACAAAAACCGTCGAAGGCGAAAGCAACACACGCTATGCCCAAGGCGGTGTGGCTGCTGTGTGGGACCTCGAAAAAGACAATTTTGAAAAGCACATCGCCGATACCCTGGATGCGGGCGACGGCCTTTGCAAAACGGACATCGTGCGCATTGTGGTGGAAGAAGGCCCTGAACGCGTACGCGAAATCATCGGCTGGGGCGCCCATTTTGACAAAGAAAAAGGTTCCTCCGAATACGATCTCGCCAGGGAAGGCGGCCACTCCGAACACCGGATACTCCATTATAAAGACCTCACGGGCTGGGAAATGCAGCGCACCCTCATGGAAGAGGCCAAAAAATATTCCAATATCACCATATCTGAACACTGCTTTGCACTTGACCTCATCACGCAGCACCACCTGGGGCGCATGGTCATCCGCGTTACACCAGACATAGCGTGCTATGGTTGTTATGCGCTCAACAAGCAGAATGGCGACATTGATACTATCCTTGCACGGGTCACAGTGCTATGCACGGGCGGTGCGGGACAGGTGTACAAATCCACCACCAATCCGGTCATTGCAACAGGAGATGGTGTGGCAATGGCCTACCGCGCCAAAGGCCGGGTAGAGGGCATGGAGTTCATACAATTCCACCCTACCGCGCTCTACAACCCGGCGGGCGACAACCCCTCGTTTCTTGTTTCAGAAGCAGTGCGAGGTTTTGGCGGAATCTTAAAAACCGCTGAGGGCGAGGAGTTTATGCAGCATTACGACCCCCGCCTCTCGCTCGCTCCGCGCGACATTGTGGCCCGCGCAATAGACGCTGAAATGAAAAAACGAGGCACGGAGTGTATGTATCTGGATTGCCGCCATTTGAACAAAGAAGATTTTTTGGCGCATTTTCCTACCATTTATGAAAAGTGCAAAAGCATCGGCATTGACCCGATGAAAGATATGATTCCAATCGTACCTGCCTGCCATTACACTTGCGGGGGCGTTTTGGTGGACGAATACGGACATACAAGTATCCATCGGCTGTACGCTGCGGGCGAATGCACGAGTACCGGCTTGCACGGGGCCAATCGCCTGGCCTCCAACTCATTGCTCGAAGGCATGGTGTTTGCCCACCGCGTGGCGCACGATCTGGTGGGGAAATTGGAAGGCTGGGAATTTCAAGAAGGGGTGCCAGACTGGAACGCAGAGGGAACCACGGACCCACAAGAAATGGTGCTTATCACGCAAGGATTAAAGGAATTGCGCGAAATCATGTCATACTACGTTGGCATCGTGCGCTCCAATGTGCGTCTAAAACGCGCGCTCGACCGCCTCTTTCTGCTCTACCAAGAGACGGAGGAACTATACAAAACAACCACCATCAGCCCACAATTGATGGAACTTCGCAACCTCATCACGGTGGCGTATCTCATTACCCGCTCCGCCTCGCACCGCCGCGAAAGCCGGGGCTTGCATTATACCACAGATTACCCGGAACAGCTGCCGTTTGTGGAATATTCGGTGCTTTGATTTACGATTTACGATTTTGGATTTACGATTTTGGATTTACGATTTACGATTTTTTTGATCCGAAGAAGGCATGATTCATCCCTTCTTCGGATCAAAAAAATCGTAAATCGTAAATCGTAAATCGTAAATCGTAAATCCAAAATCGTAAATCGTAAATCCAAAATCGTAAATCCAAAATCGTAAATTCTATTTCGGCATGCGCTCATACTTCGCCAAATCAGCATTTCCCTTCTCCGTTTCACCAAGTTTTAGGTAGCAATTACCCCTGGCACGATACACCCGAGCAAAGGTGGTATCCAGCCCGATTGCACGGGTAAAGTCGGCTAC
>Ga0163149_10007824_pt1 | contig 10687 bp, 13 predicted proteins | sample OliLakLV19MP5G1_FD_148604 | JGI IMG/M metagenome (GOLD analysis project Ga0163149, IMG submission 148604) | Freshwater microbial mat bacterial communities from Lake Vanda, McMurdo Dry Valleys, Antarctica - Oligotrophic Lake LV.19.MP5.G1 | ecosystem: Environmental > Aquatic > Freshwater > Lake >...
TACTGATAATGAGTGTTAATTTTTAAAAAACCCCGCCGTGAAAACTTCCTTTTGGAAGAAAAGCGGCAGGGTATAAATCAGATTAGAGATTGTTCAACTAATACAATCCTTTCTTTATCCGACTTATTCTTTTTCTATTTTAATAATTACCGTTTTCCCTGAAAACCCTATTGTTGTTGTGCTTTTAAACTCCATCATTTTCCGTTTATGTTCAACAACTTCATAAGTTCCGCTAAAATTTACGCATTGGTCAGCTAACTCTTCAGCATGAAAGAACATATCACCAGTTAATCCTGCTGTAACATCTTCAACTTTAGATTGATTTGAGATTTCAAATTTTTTCCCTTTCTCACGAAACTGCCATGCAAATTTTGCAGTATGATTGTGGTCGTTTTTCCAATCTCCTGTGCAAGATTCTTTATACGCATCACAATCTCCAATTGTCCACTTCGGTAATTCCGCTTCATTTGTTCCATCAACAGAAAGCTCCGTAACTTTCCAATCTCCTCCATCAAGTCGATTAGCGTATATTTTTGTTTTATTACATGCCGTAAATACAAGGGCTACTGTTAAGATAACGCTTGCTAATAATATTATTTTTTTCATTTGTATAGTTTTTAAGGCGTTATTGAATTTTGGTTATAAAATCTATGCTTATATCTGTTACACCGGGAGAACATGTTCCATCCTTTACACCTGGTTGATGCCTAAGCTCAACTTGCATTGTTCCCAATCCTGTTGAAGTAGTTCTCCATTTTGATTGTAAGCCAATAGGTCGATTATTAGCATCTAAATCAGTTTTTATTACCGTTGCACTTGAGCCTGTTGGAGTAAAACAAAACAAGTGATCCACTCCTTCTTCAAGCACTTCATTAGAAACGGTATCAATAGGAGTTGCTATTTCGTTTAATAATAAAACGGTTGTTATCCATGTCTTGTTAGGTTCTAATTTAATGGTATCAAAAATATCATATCCTGCACCTCCATCGCCATCAGGGTCACGGAAGGTTGCATATTTAATATTTGAAGTGTTGGATGAATCAACAAAGATTAATTTCATTGTTGTAAATACTTCGGGTTCATTTTGAACTGGCTGTGGTAAAGGAACGAGGTCTTTGTCTTTTTTACACCCTGTCCATATTGTTGCTACTGCAAGAGTTGCAAACAATAATTTGATTGTTTTTTTCTTCATTGTTTCTGTTTTTTGGTTTATATTAATTGTTATTATTTATTGATTTACTTTTAAATCCTATGTTAAATGGCACTTTCACTCTGAACGTAATGTTTCTTCCCATTGCATCAGTAAAATATCGGAACCTATCGAGGTAATCTCTGTATGTTGCATTTAGGAGATTAAATACACTTATACCTAACTCTAAATTTTGATTTCTAATTTTTATGGAGCAGGAAGCGTGCAAATTAACCGTGTAGTATTCATTTGGAGGTGGAACAAAATCACTATTATCAGGTACTCGCCATTGTTTAGTAACATAAAGAATTGAAGCGGATAAATAGGATGAGCTTATTTTTTTATATTTTTTAAATCTATACGTTACCTCTGATTCATACCTATCAGAAGGCATCATAATTAGCCAATTATTTTCGCTTTGATTCCATGCTCTAAGTAGTGATGCTTTGCTTGTAAATTCAAACGATTTATTTATTTTATAATTGAGATAAAAATCACACCCTTTTAAAATGGCATCAGTTTGTTTGTAATAAAATGCAGGAAAAGCGCCATGAATAGTAACAACTGGAGCTGATGCAGGTTGGCGATAAATGAAATTACTTATATAATGATAGTATGGGGAAATTTCAAAGTGTAGTTTTTTTATTGGCGCATAGCGAACTGAAAAAATTGCATTGTAGGTTTTTTCTAATTGTAGGGTATTGTCGCCATATTCTATTGCAGCAGCCCCATGATGTAAACCAAAACTATATAATTCATTAGCTGAAGGCGAACGCCAAGCAGTACCTAAATTAAATGAAAAATTTAGCGTTGAATCTTTTTTAAATATAGCCCCTAAGTTTCCGCTTACATTTTCAAATTTATGTATTGGAGTAATTAATTCGTATGTAGCATTTCCTACATATTGGTATTTGAATATTTGCATCCATTTGTAATCATAGCGTACTCCTCCCTCCAATTCAAATCTATTTTTCCTCCATCGCTCAATCCAAAATATTCCCCCACTATAATTTCTAAAATTTGGAATTAATGCCCTGCCTTCATAAGTGTTCCCTTGTGTAATCCCACTTATACCGATACTTCCTGTAACTTGTTTAATTCGATTGTGTTCCCAAATTAAATCTGCGGTATGTGATGTAATCTCAAATTTGAGGTCAGGTCTATTTAATGCCTTTAGAGAATCGTTTAAAGGAGTGTGTTTATCATATTCATAGCGTAAATTATACTGTCTGGCATAGATTAGAGATAGTTTTCCTACATCACCTGTTTTAATAAATGATTTTAATTTGAATAGTTCATGCTCCGTATGCTGACGTGGTCTGCCAATATCATAAGTAAAAGCTCCTGTTTCCAAAGGAACAGGACTGGCAAAAGCAGTTTTTAAATCGGTAATATTTCCAATATGTGATGCACCAAAAATGCCAAATGTTGTGTTAAATTGACTGTAAAATATTTCTGTTCCGTATTTTTCCTTTTTCCAACCAAGGGCATAAGAAAAATTATATTCTTTTAATCCTGTATTAATTAAAATATATTTAGGAGCAGAGATATTACCACTTTGTTTTAATGTGCCTTGTACTCTCCAAGAAAATGCTTTTATTTTATTAAAATTTCCTTCTAAGTATGCCGATGCAGTTCCTCCTTTTCCATTACTCATTCCAACAATATTCACTTCTCCTCCAATTCCTGCCGAATCTCTCAATGGTTTGCTTTCAACAATTACAACCCCTGCAATAGCATCAGAACCATATTTTACGCTATTCGCCCCTTTAATAACTGATAGTGTATTTGCAATAAATGGATCTATTTCAGGTGCGTGTTCTACTCCCCATTGTTGCCCTTCTTGTCTTATTCCATTATTTAGAATAAGGATGCGGTTGCTGTGCATTCCATGTATGATTGGTTTTGAAATAGAGTTTCCAGTATTGAGCGAATTAACTCCCACAATGTTTTTTAAAGCATCGCCAAGTGATTGACCTTTTGATTGATTTAATTTTTCCTCAGAAACATCATTTTTTGTTTGTGTCGTTTGCTCAATGGATTTTTTAGAGGTTATCTCCACATCTTTTAAAATTTCAGTATGATGTTCGGGATAAAAATTTTTATTTGTTTTTCCCTTTACAATTATTTTTGTTTCAATTGGCGTACATCCAACGTGTGAAATTTTAATCGTGTAGTTCCCATTACAAATATTCTCCATTTTATAAAATCCCTTACTATCAGAAGATGTTCCTTTATTTAATTCAACAATATAAATTGTAGCAAACTCAAGCGGAGATTTATCATGTTCATCAATTATTTTACCTAACAAACTACTTTTGCAGGTATCATTTTGCCCCTGTAAGTTTGTTGCAAATAGTAATAAAAAAAATATGTATATAATTTTATTCATGCTGATAATCCAATAATTTTTCTCCAGATTGTTTTATTAAACTATATGACCATTTTAAAATAACAAGGGAGCCAATCATTCCACCTACTGCATCAAGCCAATTGAGATTAAATTGTTTCCCTAAAAAAAGTGCGACAATAGCAAGTACACTTGTTAGTGCATCAGACAAAACGTGCAAATAAGCTGCTTTTATGTTATCATCTTCATTGTGGTGTTTGCTATGAAGAACCATTGCACATATAATATTTACACCCAAACCAATAATTGCAACCAGTATGGCATCATTGTACAAAATAGTTTCAGTAGAAAAAACTCTAATAACACATTCAAAAGCCATCCATAGTGCAATTACCATTAACAGCAATCCGCTTGTGTAACCTGACAATGAAAGTATTTTACTCGTCCCGTTTTTAAACTTTGCGTTCGTTCTGTTTTTTCTGCAATACACATAGGCAAACCAAGTTAGCCCTATTGCAAGAACATGAGATGCCATGTGCCAACCATCAGATAATAATGCCATCGAGTTGGTAATGAATCCAAACAGAATTTCAGCAATCATTGCTAATGCACTAATAAACACAACTATTTTTGTTTTTGTTTCATGTATATCATGCTGGTGTGTATGGCAATGATTGTGTTCGTGATGTGTATGTGAACACGATGTTTTTAAGGTTTCCGTTTCCATATTATTTACATTTTTGACAATCTTTTTCTTTACATAATTTCCAATTTCGGTAATGGGCATACGCCATAATTATACCTCCAATTGGAAGAGAAATTTCATTTAATAGTGCAGGAAAATCACGAGGGTATCCTAATACAAAAAAAATAAATGCAATGAGCATTATTGAAAGGGCTTCACTATCGTGATGGTGTTTGTAATACCCGATTAAAAAAGAAGTTAATGCTAAAGTAATGCTACTAATAAGCATTATCCACTCAAATAGTGGGTCGCTTAACAACTCCATTCCAATCAGAGGTAAAAAACTTAGGATAAATGGAAGTAGCGCACAATGTATAGCACAGAGCGTTGATGTAGAAAATCCAAGTACATCGAAAAACGAAAAAAATATACTTTTGAGTGTTGGTTGTTTCATTAGTGTGTTTTATTTACAAGGCATTTTATATGTTAATTGCGTTACAGTTGTTTTAATTAATTGAGGCGATGTAATAGTTGGGTCGTAAACAATAGAAACTTTTTTTGTATTCAAATTAAGTAACGATTGCTTGATTCCTTTTTCATTTTGTAAGCCACCTTCTATAACTTTTTGGCAATTTTCACAGGATGCTTTAGGAATATCAATTACAAGTAATGAATCATTTACGCCCTTAATTAGAACCCTTTTCTCTTCTTTAACATGATTACAAGCAGTAATTGCAAGTATGACTGTAATTATCATTAACATAATTTTCGATTTTTTCATTGTTATGTTTTTAAGCAGGTGATTCCATAATTATTAATTCGCCATGAGATGTTCCAATCGCCAATAGACTATCATCATTTGACCAACATATTTTACTCACAGAATTTCTTAATTTTATTCCTGTAATAAATTCTTTCCCTATTTCCACATCGTAAAAAAGAACTAAACCAAGCTCATCTCCCGATACTAAAAAACTATTTTTGTTTTGAAATTTAGCTTGAGTTATTTTCCCCATGTGTCCGCTTAGAGTTATTGGAACTTGTCCTTGAGGTGCAATACCTGCAAACTTCCATACCACCATTTCATCCCAACAGTTAGTAAGAAAATAGTTGGAATCATTTGTCCAATCCAATATTTTTACTTTCCCTCTGTATCCGTTCATTTCAAAATCAGAGCCATCATTGTATGGCAATGGAAAAAAATGCACTCTTGAATCTTGTGTACCACAGCCAATAAATTTACCATCAGGGCTCCATGATAAGGAGTGCATAGAGTTTTTCCATTCTAAAAATTCAATTGGTTCGTCTTGTTTCAATTCAAATAAACGAACCCCACCATAACAAGCTGAGGCAAATGATTTACTGTTCTGATGCCATGCAATCCCCGAAACAGTACTTTCATGTTCCTCAAATTCTTGAATTTCATCTCCATTACTATTGAAAATTGTCACGATACTTCCTGACGCAGTTGCAAAATATTTTCCATCGGGCGACCATATCGCTTGCTCTACCCACACATTTTCGGATTGGATTTCTTTAAGCAATTCCCCTGATTGTATATCCCATAATTTTATTAATCCATCTTGTCCAGTAGTAACTGCTTTATTTTCAATTGGAGAAACAGCCAAACACATCAATCCATTTTGATGCGCTTTTACTTCAAATTGATTGAAATAATTATCCGCAATAAAACAAGTGAGAATACCACAAGAAGATGCAACTACTACATACTCGTTCGTAAAGTTCCATCCTATACCAATAATATAATCATTAAGTTGTGTTCGCCACAACTCATATTCGTTTTGTGATTCAGCTGTTTTATTAATTTGTAAATGGTCTATCATTTAGGCAAAGTTTAATTGTTTTTTAACTATACATTTTTTGAATCCGCTTAAAAGTTCTTCACGATTAAGATTTTTACCAATAAAGATTATTTGATTTCTTCTTCTTTCATCGGGCTTCCATTTTCTATCCGCTTTACCATCAAATAACATGTGTACGCCCTGAAATACAAACCGTTCATCGTTCCCGTCAATGTGCATAATGCCTTTCATCCTGAATATGTCTGTTCCTCTATTTTGAAGTAAGTAAGAAATCCATTCATTCACTTTTTGAATACTAAGTGCGCTATCATCTTCAATGCCAACTGAAGTAACTGTATTATCATGTTCGTGGCTATGAGCATATTCTATGGCTTTAATCGGATTAACCTGATTCGGATTTATCATTTTTAAATTTTCAATAGAAGTTGGAATAATGTGTTTCTTAATGCCAATTAATGGTTTTTGTGCGTTGATGTTTTCTCCACTCATTTCAAATACCATATTAAACTCATCAGGGCCATGTTGAGTAAATACTGCGTAGCATCCTTTTTTATTCGGCTTAAAATAAAACACCTGTTCTTTATCTTCAATTAAAAGACGATTAAGCGTACGATTAGAATTTAAAAACTTGTCATTTTTTACCTCTTTATATGTTTCTGAAAATATTTTTATAGCTGCTTTTTTTGCCTTTGTAATTTCCGATTCTGTATTTTCCTTCATGGCGACAAAAACAATATCAATTGATGGGTCGGGGTCTTCACTGGTCTTTAATTGATATTCCTTATTTTCAAAATCAAAAATACCACACCATTCAAAAGGAACTTCTTCAATAAGAAATTCAGGATTTAGCTCAACTTTAGCATCTAAATCAAAAGCGTTTATATTTAGGATATTGCTTAAATCAATAATGGCATCCTTTGAGCGATGTATTTTTGCTTGTGAGTTCATTGATTTTATTCTCTTTTCAAGTTTATTTAGTTCGTCTTCTGTAACTAAATCTGTTTTATTAAGAAGAATTACATCAGCAAAGGCAATTTGTTCTTTACATTCCGAACTATCATCAATATGTTGCCAAACGTGTTTTGCGTCTACGATTGTTACAATAGCATCAAGGCTGTACGATTCTTTAATATCATCATCTACCCAAAAAGTTTGGGCTACTGGTGCAGGATTTGCCATACCTGTTGTTTCAACTATAATGTAATCGAGCTTATCTTTTCGCTTCATCAACTGGTCAAGTATGCGAATTAAATCCCCTCTTACTGTACAGCAGATACAACCGTTATTCATTTCAAATATTTCTTCATCCGCACCGATGACTAATTCGTTATCTACACCGACTTCCCCAAACTCATTTTCGATTACAGCTATTTTTTTACCGTGATTTTCACTAAGTATTCTGTTTAACAAAGTTGTTTTTCCTGAACCAAGAAAACCTGTTAAAACTGTTACTGGGATTGCTTTTTTATTTTCCATTTTGTTTGTTTTTAATTATTATAAAGTAAATATTGTTTGCTTATTTCCTCTATATCATGCACCCTTACATACATAAGTGGCTTCCCGATTTTATACACTTTAATTTCGGGTTGCATTAAAACGCTAATTACTGTTTCTATATCAGGACAACCTTCATCGGCACATTTTAATTCTGAAACTAAAATCACGCATCCTGAATCGGGCAATCCAAAATATGTTTTTACCCATTGCTTAACTTTTTTAGTGATTTCTTTATTATCAGGGTCAAATTCGTTTTTAAAAAAGTTCATGTTATATTGGGTATTGAAAAGCTATTAATATTATTGTCGTTATGTTTATACAATACATTTTCTTTTACGATTTCCCCCTCCATTAAATGCTTTTTTACGATTTCGTCCGCTACTGCTTCATTCACATTTTTATACCAAATTCCATCAGGATATACTATTACAATTGCTCCATCATCACATCTTCCATTACATAAAGTGCGGGTAGTATGTATTGCATCTTGCAAACCACATTTTTTTATTGATTTTCGTATTGATTCAATCATCTTGTTTGCTCCATTTAAAGTGCATGGCTCACCATTGCAGAGTATCAAATGTTTTTTTACTTTGGTTAAATTTTTTATTGCCATTAGTTTACCTGCATTTTTGAATTTTTATAAATAGTTAATACATAAATTCCAAGTACAAATAGCATAAATACAAATCCTACTAATGAGTTTGCAAATGAGCTTAATTCAATGGATGGAATAAATGCACATATAACTTTATATCCTGCAACCGAAAAGGACATGACTACAATTGACCAACCTATCCATTTTCGATAATTATTAATAAGTGTTTTGTTTGATGTTTTATTCAATATGCTGAATAAAATTCTTCCATCAATAGTGTCTGTTGCTATCATCCCTGCTGAAAATATTAACCCCATTAATACAGCCGCTAACATTCCTCCTTGTTGTGAAGCTGCATATCCCCATGCTGCTGCTTGAGTAGCGGTATCAAATACAGTAGCAAAGAGGACTCCTATTAGTATTATGGATAATGCGCTTGAACTATTTAAAAGTTTTTTCGGAATTAATTTTGTACGCCACCCGATTGCTTTGTAAGTGATTTTGCTTAATAAACTTTTTAAGTTCATACTGCCGACTAAGACTAATAAAAAAACAGGTATCCATTCTGCAATATTTGCTACCCAATTAGGCAGACTGACTTTATTGCTTAACAAGCTAACCAATACAGCAATAACGGTAACAACAAGCCCATGCCCAACAGCGAACAATGTACCTACCCATTTTGCAAAAGGAGAGTTAGTATCGCTATGCTTCATCGTCATTCCATCAATAATTGCAATATGGTCGGGGTCTAAACCATGCCGTAATCCTAATGCAAGCATTAATACAATTCCTGAAAAATCAAGGGATATAGATTCCATTTTTATTGTTTGTGTTCTTTTAACATTTTATCATGGTCGGCTTTCATTTTATCATGGTCTTTAATCATTAGTTCGTGTTGCTTTTTCATTTCTTCATGCTCACGAACAATAGTATTGTGTTGCTCTTGAATTGATAAATCTTCCATTGTTTTTTCTTGGTGCATCTTTTCCACATTAATATGATTAGCCGTTAATGCTTTATGTTCTGCAACTATTACTTTATGCTTTTCTAACATAGCAGAATGTTGTTCTTCCCAATTTTTATGCAATGGCTCATTTGTAGTATCTACAATTTCTTGATGCTTTAATACCCATTCAGCGTGTTCTTTTTCTAACTGTGTATGTTCTGCTTCCATTAATGAATCTTCTTTTTCTAATTCAAGATGGGTTTCTTTTAATACTTCGTGTAATGGCTTGTGATGGTCGCATCCCGAATATGTCATTGATAACATAGCAAATGCGGTAATTTTTATTGTTGATTTTAGATTCATATTATATGGTTTTAAGTTTCTGTTTAAACAAGCTGTATATTCATCTGAATTTATGCGTCCAGTTTTAATAATATTCTTTTGTTTTTTTTCTCTCCCATTGGTGGAGAACGGTGAATAATTCCATTTCCTAAATTGTCGGGATAGGCTTCTCCTTTTAATAATGCTATCCAAAATGTTTCCAGTTGATTTATGGCATTTGAGTCAATAATAATTTCTTCATTTTTCTCACAACCCAATTTGTCCCTGTTTGTATTATTATTCTCAATCCATTGAGTGCCTTCGCCATGATAAGTGCATAACAAGCGCAGGTTATTATAATCAGAATGAAAATATTTACACATATCATCTTCTACAATATAGAGATTGAAGCGAATAAATTCTTCTGCAACCACTCTACTAAATTCATTCACTATTGTACTAATATCATTGATAAATAAATCCAATCCAGCTTCATCTTTACTAATTCCCTTGAGCTTCTTTTTAAGAATTTCGGAGCATTCGCTGTAATGAAAACTTTCATGAAGAGAAGGGAACGTATTTAGATTTAATTCTGAAATAAATTTTTTCAATCTTCTTTTTCCTTCTCTCGAAACAATAGCAAGATTTACATTCGGATAGTGAATTTTTATTAACTCTTGGAGTTGATTAGATAGCACTACATGGTCGGGTAATTCAATAGATTTTTCTATTGCCCCATATTGTATAATGTTCATGTTAAATTTTAGTTTAGTTGTTCTACATTAGATTTTAGAGTTTCCCATACAGGGAAATGGTCTTCAAAAACAAATCCTGCTTTCCATTGCAGTATTTCTTCCTCTGTACAAAGACAATTTTGTAAATCATTTATGATTTGTTCTTTATCCATGTCTTGCCCAATCAAAACCAATTCATTAATCCTATCTCCGTATTGCTTATCCCATTTTTCTTCAATTTGTTTTTGACCATCAACAAAAGACTGGAAGGTTATTCGTTCATTGAATGGCATACTGCACCACCATACACCAGAAGGGTCGGCTCTTAGTGAGCCACCTGCTTGGCTCCAATTAATTGCTTGGTCTTGTCTTGATGCAATCCAAAAAAGCCCCTTGCTTCGGATAATAGAAGAAGGGAATTCATCATTCAGGTAGTTCCAAAATCTTGCAGGATGAAAAGGGCGTTTATCTCTAAATACAAAAGAGGATATGCCGTATTCTTCCGTTTCGGGTTTATGTTCATTCTCTAATTCTTTAATCC
>Ga0163149_10007832_pt1 | contig 10685 bp, 8 predicted proteins | sample OliLakLV19MP5G1_FD_148604 | JGI IMG/M metagenome (GOLD analysis project Ga0163149, IMG submission 148604) | Freshwater microbial mat bacterial communities from Lake Vanda, McMurdo Dry Valleys, Antarctica - Oligotrophic Lake LV.19.MP5.G1 | ecosystem: Environmental > Aquatic > Freshwater > Lake >...
ATAGATAGATAGATAGATAGATAGATAGATAGATAGATAGATAGATAGATAGATAGATAGATAGATAGATAGATAGATAGATAGATAGATAGATAGATAGATGCACAGTTCTAACATGTAGAGGCTGGCAGGAGATGCGTTCCCCTCCCCTCAATGACTAGCTGACAAACTGACAAACTGACTAAGTAAAACATTAGCAGTTTATGACATGTTTGTGAAAATTATGTTAGTTTGCTAGCAATCACTAGGAAAAATGGTCAGAATGTGACCAAAAAGGTCATGCTTAATTGGTAATTACCTGTAAATGACTTGGTCACCACAGTAAAAAACTAAATATTTGCTTGCCGAAAAAATGACCCTTTTGTGGTCATAGTCCCGACCAAAATAGTGGTCCAAAAAAACAGGTCAGGTCGTCTGGAGGTCGCAAAAAAAGGTCGTGACTTTTTTTGGTCGTGGTCGCGACCAACTTGGGCCTCAAAAGTTGGTTGTGCAATTTTGGTCAGGTGCGACTAAGCCTTTGAGGTACCAAAAGGAAACAGCAGAGGAAAGAAGCAGCATTTGCTAACAAGAAATCTCCAAAGTTCTTAGCCTTGCACTTGGTACCTTTTCCAAAATGAAAATGGAAGTCACCTAAGATCTGCTAAGCAACCAATGCCAGCAATGTTCCCATTCTTGCCTTGCACACAACCCTGCTATTATGAACAATGTTGCTGTTATTTACACCAAACTTGCTTTACTATCACATGTGTTCTTGACCAGCTTTGCTTTTTGGATCAAAGAGCTCACTCTCCATATTGGGTCGACCTCATCCTCCTCTCCTTTGACAGCAGCACCAGATTCAATGACGGATGGGTAGTTAGAAGTGATTTGCAACAACTAAAGGTCTGCTAAGCAGCCCTCAAGATCCTAACCTCCCTTCCATGACCCCGTGTTATTTTTTGACTGTCCTATGCCTACCCTGATTCATTTTCAATGCCAAAAGAGATTGCTGTGTGGCAATGTTTTATTTTTTTGTACCCACATCTACCTATGTCTATTGAAGGGACTTCATTGATGTGATGTTTTGACTCTCAATGGATTTTGTTTTTCTGTTCCTATTCCAACCAATTGGCTCTACTGGACAATGAGGAGTGGCTGTTCTACATCAAGTGTCATAAAGTGTCTTTCAGACAATATCTGGACACAGTTAGCACTGCTAGCATTTTCCCTGTAATGATTCTAATCTTTGAATAAATAAGTGCCAAGATTTTGCACCACAGGGGTGCAAACAAAGACTAAAAGCAACTAAAAAATTGTTAACAGGACAATGATAAAAACAGAGAGAGAAACTAGGAAGAACAGCATCAGGATGGCTCTACGGAGCATGGTAAATTTTGCGGCAATCTGTCAATACTGTCAGCAGCCAGAAGTGTATCTGCAACTGAAATAAGTGACAACTGAGGGACCTTTGGAAATGTTTGCTCAGGTTGTTGACTGACAATCAGTCAAAAGCTTACATGTTCCAGAACAGCATAAATGATGACATCTTGTGCGTCTAGGTTAAGGGATGATAATTGTTGTGGGCTTGTGTTGTCCATAGTCAGCCAAGACTTCATTAGTTATGGGAGGATTGTGAATGCAGCTGGTTTGATGAACAACCAAGGAGGGTGCAAACTGATGTCTAATTGATGGAGGTCTTCAACCATGCAAGGTTTTGGGTCCATGACAAGGCCCACTGGGACATTGTGGCCAGGGACAGCAAAATGCAGGACAAGAGAACCCAATTGGCAATGGAAAAACAAGCAATGGGTCAGAGCATATGACTTCAACTGTTACTTGTCAGTTGCAAAAATAGGTGAGTGACAGGAGCACAAGTGCTGGGATGGACTGAGATCCCGGTCCTCAAGATCATTGGCCTGTGAGGTGAATGCCAAGGATGAAGGGGGGGGGATCATCACTGCAGCCCTTGATGTGGTTGGAATTTGGTGCAAAAAGCTGATCATCATCCTTGTCCTTCTGTTACCGATTGGGAACACAGAGTTGAGAGAATGTTAACAGATTGTCAGCCAGAACTGAAGAGGTGATGGTGTCTTTGGTGTCCCGGAAGGAATAGAACCACAGGAGTCACAAGCATCTGGATGCACACATGCAGGGAATTCTGCCATGAAGGCAGCCTGATGCTCTGCTAAGGGAGATGGCCAAGCAGAGCATCTTTTTGAGCAAAATTGAGTGAATTTTGTGAAGGGATCCATGCTAACTGAGAAGCAGGACATGTCAAGAACTGCAGATGATCGCCGGTGTGAAGCTGCCAGAGGGTTGGTGCTAACTGTTGGAAAGCCACACAGAACATGTGTGCATCCCCATAGAATTCCATAGAATGGTATCTTGAAGAACACCTGAGTCAGCAACACAGAAGACTTCAGAAAGATCCATGACATCCAGGAGCACAGCAGCTGCAACATTCACATTTCATAGTAACTGAACTGATTTGCTGCAACAACTACACCAGCAGATCTCTCCCTCCAACATTTACTATGAAATGTCCCCAGCGAGCTCACCTGGGTGATCAACACAGCAACTAGTACCTTTTCTACAGCCAAATCTACAGCCAAATCCACCATCGTCAAGTGACAAATTCGGCCAACGATGACAAATTTGGCCAAGGATGATCCATCCGATGGATCTTTCCTACATGAATTCCTACGGTCTATTGTACTAGAATAAAACGATCGACATGTGGCAATAGGGATTGCCATGATTGACATGAAGAACAAAGCTTTGGCTGCATGCTAGCGTGCCGAAGTGCGCAACAAATCAATCAGCAGCATGCCAATGAAGAAGAACGAAGAAGAGAACAAACAATTCGTCTCATGCCAATGAAACTGCACAAAAAGAAGCACCCCGTGACAGATCAAAGACTGCACAGAGGACGAAAGCACTTAAAGAATGAATCGGCTTTGATCCAATGAAATCTGATGAATCCGAATGAAGAAGCAACACGACAATGCCGATGAAAGCATCCAAGAAGAACCCGTGACAGTTCAAAGACTGCACGGACAACGAAGAAGACCACATGAAGCTTTCGGCTGTGCCGCCTGCATGCCAAAGGGCTTAAAGAATGAACCAGCACTTGATGCCGATGAAACCAAAGCATCCAAATCATGGATTGCTCCTCGATGACAGAAAGTTGGGACGCCATCAAGAACCAACACCACTGCTCCAAATTACAGCCTGAGGAGTGTAGACACGACTGTGCATTAACAAGAAGGGCAACAACACTCCCAGCTGTCGGTCACAGTGCCACAGCCTTAATCCAATGAACAACTAGCACAATGGTAGGCTGGGACACCAAGAAGAACCCAAGCAGGTGTCACAATGAAGAACAGAGCCATGAAGTGCTCAGTCGATAACAAAAATCAACCGACGACATTGAGATTGCCCAGACAACGCTAAGATCGTCCTGTTCATGATGAACAGCAGGACAATTGAGAGTTCACATTTGGACCACGATGGTGGGATGGGCCACCAACAAGGACGCAATCAACATTGTTCAAGGGGTCAGTCAGATTTCCTCAACAGGACCGACACCCCACCATCCTGCAATGAAGCCAAGAAGCAAGCAACAACGAATTGCCAGGCTATGAAGCACCATCAGAGCCATTGAGAGCTCTGTCGACATGTAGATTGACAGACAACATGAGATTGTCCCCATTCCAGATTAATGACAGGGCAACTGAAACCCAATTGTTCTGGTTAGAATCACCTGGTTAGAATCACCGAACGTTGCGGCTATGAGTGCCGCCAAACAAAACAGCTCCCCTAGGTTTGAATCCTAGCCCAGGTCCCCTCTCCAGATGAGATGGTGGAACCAATGTCCATGCCCAAGAGTGGCATGTGACCACAATGCCCAACAGTGGCTACAAGTCCATAAGACCAGGGGGCCAATCACCCTTTGCAATGTCCATTCAGTGACAATCCGGCCCCCAAAAAACTAAATGTCTATTTTACTTCACTCTGGACATCGATGGTACTTCAACCCGGCGGGTACTTTAGACACACACACACAGACAAGTCCAAGTGAAGTTGCGACTCCCGTAGCTACCCAGGCGTGGCAAGGCTAACTGTAATGAACTGAGAGGGAAAGATCAACTGGTGATCCCCTGCCACCAGTTACCCCGTCTCCATTTGTGTAGCGTATTCCTTTTTAATGATGTTTTCCCAATTGCTATTCCATTGCTCGCTGGCGGAAGGGTGGCCAGTGCAAAGCATTCTTCTAACGGTGTTTGGAACAACCATCTGATGTCTTCAGGGACTGCTTCCTCAAATGTGTACAGATGTGTGATCTGTCTGAACGCTACATCTTTCAACTTGTTGGCACGACCTTGGTAATCATGCCCATGACAATCCAGATTCCTCTGGTCCCAAACCTTAAACCACTGTGTGAAGAAGTAGTCGATCACTGTGGTTGCCCAATTCAGGGCATTGTTCTTCTTGGTAGCTTTGTTGCCAATGTAATCGCGCTGTCTTTCTACCCACTACTTGGAGATCCAACATTTGAACAGGTGAGTCCAACTTATGGCCTCTTGGGCTGCCGCTAGGTTCCTCAGGTCGCGAGGCACTCTGAATGGTTTTCTCGTCAGGGAACTCTTGACTCCGGCAAGCATCATTTCCATCAGACCTGTCTATGTGTCTAAGGAGTTCAACTTCTTGCGCAAACCTGACATGAACTGTTTCCTCCAATCACTTCTTGCTGGGCACCTGCACACATGAGAACAGGTCTCGAGGCAAGTCCCTTCTCCAGTGCCACAGGCAGGGCAGTCTGACCGATGCTTGACAGGATCATATCTGGACACGACCTTTCCAACCGAGAGGAAGTTTTTCAGATGCTTATTCAATGTAGTTCTTCGCTTATGATGCCGGTTGGCAGCCCTTCTGTGAGCCTCCCATTTGATGTCTAGGAAGGTTTCCTCTTCCCAGCCGTACTTCTTAATCATGCATTGCTTCATTGACTCAGTGGTCCTGGCCATGCTGACTTCTTTCTTCATGTTGCAAGTGATGATCCCAGCGGGGAGATGCAATTGGACTTCACTGATTGGCAGCATGGGAACCACTGTGTAATCTTTGTCGGGGTGAGCTGCCATGTAGTCCCCAGCAAGTTTGTTGACATCAACATTTAGCTGTGAGGGGAGGGGTAACAGTTCATAGGCAGTCTTCTTGTCCTGATGCCCCTTATGTGCAACACGACAGGGCAGGCAGTGGCTGACAACAAGTCACGAGTAGCCCAAATCCCAGTGACAATCCGGCCCACACTGCCAATTTTTATCTTTAATTGATTCCATCCCATCCACGGTGATGCTTGGCCCCGAGTGCCACCACAACAACAATGATTTTACACCAACACTGCATTAAATTGCAGGAGTGAAGACAGGTCCAATCCCCCCATCTCCATTTCATACTTCCCACATCCAATGAAGAACAAAGATTCTTACTTCCTACATCCGATTCCAAATGACAACAACAACAGGCAGAACTAAATCCTAACACAATTTACTTTGATTTGAATTTGATTTGATTTATTTTACTTTTGAAATTGACATGTAACTGCTCAATAATCCCGATGATGACATGGAACCACATTTGTACAACATTAGTTCAGTCTTTGCAGGAAGCTCCGAACACTGCATGAGTGTGTTGGAAAGCCACACAAAACATGTGTGCATCCCCATAGAATTCCATAGAATGGTATCTTGAAGAACACCCGAGTCAGCAACACAGACGACTCCAGAAAGATCCATGACATCCAGTAGCACAGTAGCTGTAACATTCATATTTCATACTGTAGTAAACTGATTTACTGCAACAATTACACCAGTAGATCTCTCCCTCCAACACTAACTAGAAGTGGATTAGCCCACCAGTCATCAGAGCGACAGAACCAGGTGAGGCACAGATCACCAGTATGTGCTTGAGGATTGCTATCTTCTGCAAGCAGGACCAAGCCTGATGTGCTGAGGACATGCGGGTTGCCAGAGTGATGCTAGGGTGAGTGGGATGCATTGGTTAGGGCAGGAGGGTAGGCTACTGCAGACTGAAACTAACTAGAGAGGCTAAATTGTGGTTGCTGACAGTGTTGTTAACTGTCCCTATTCACCGTTCAAGCTAACAACACCGGCAACACCTGCTTATAACACCAACATGGCAGCAACACCAATTGAGAATATACCTGTAGCTCTCTGCTGTAGTCTTAACATACTGTTGGTGCCTGATGTTGAGATGCTAGGAGGCTTCGTTGGCTTGAGTGTAGGGCGAGGCGAAGTTGTTGGTCGTGGTGAAATTGATGGTGACAAGGACGGAAGTTCAGTTGGGGCGTCAGGATGAGCGCACTTGTCCGAGTCGAAAGTTTCGCAGGACGTAAAGGACATTAGCTCTGGGTTCACTGCTCCGAGGTCGTCATTTCTTGAAATAGATGCGATGAACTCACAGCGTGCATTGCTATGGTCAATAGGTGGATCCCAGGTCATAATGGTTCCAGTTGACGAGCTATTTGCTGTCACGCCGACATACTCTGTGGCCAAAGCTGCCGTCTCAGCATTTCCATTCCGAGACTTTGCAGAACCTAAACCAGCAAAAAGTGTATAGTTAACCGAAGTAAGTGCCTGTTGACCAGTGTTTGACAAGGCTTGGATCTTTCCTTGATTGATGACTGGGGCTATTGTGACCTCGTTGTTGTAAATACAATTGTTGGATAACTTGATTTCTCCATCGAAGTTACCAATGAGATACCCGACCTCGTAATACCCAATGTTCTCCTGGCCACCGTTAAAACGCATATAACAAGGAATGATTAGAAAGATACCTCCAATTACTTTTCATCGTTTTGCCGCTGAGATTTTGTTCTTACCGTTGACGCATGGTTGAGAGTATCCACAATCAAGCTATCTGTAACTGTTACAGTCGCCTCGTAATTCGTAATGAGACCTGTAATTGTACTCTCTGCTGCTCCTATAGTGTTGTTCTACACATACAGTTGTGCGATAGATTGTCAGCAAACGAGACTCGACCTAAACTCCTTCAAGGTGAAAACAGCTCACGACAGAGTGCTGGAACTTACCTTGAAGGTGCAAGAGTCGAAAAGGGCGAGCAAAGATTCAGTATCCGCTGCTCTTCTGCTTGTCATAACCCGTCCCCGCGACTTTTCTTCGATCAACTCAGCGAGCATGGATGTGAGCTTCCGTCTACCATTGATCTTCCCATCTAGCAGTTGCACAAAGACGGAGGCGACATTGGAATTTTCTCGGAATACACAATCCCGGAATACCACGTCACCCGTACCGCTCACAAGTGCGTTGATCGCACTAGCACCAGAAAATGAGATGCCCTGGACTAGAGCATTAGCAATGGGCCCATTATTGTTTCCAAACTCGTCAAAATGAGCAACTTGCACAACACCATTGATGACTTCACACCCATTATCAAAACTACCGTTGGCGCCACACAGCACTCGTATATTTGATCGCCCGAGAATGATGGGATAGGATCCACCCAGTGGAGTACCATCTTGATCGTGTCTACTGCCAACTCGAAAGACAGTATCAGGGCAAAGCACATAAGTTCGTTGCACGGTGCTATCTTTTACGTCTGATTCGGAAAAGTAAATGTCATCAAGGTAAGAGGTACAAGGGAATCTATATTCAGGGGTATGGTTGGCTGTGCAGACTGAAGCATCTGAATTCTCGCATACGAAATCTTCTGTCGCTAGGGATGTTCGGTTTTGCGCAATGAACTCGCAATTGGATTTGGAGAGCTGACTGGTTGTTCTTGTGTTGAAATTAGACCCAAAGTGGACAGTGGAATGCTGCGCTACCACTGGAGCAATCCCGTCGTCATTTCCAATAAAACAATTGTGGTGCAATGCAATCGGCGCCGACTCCATGTAAACCAAGTGCGGCAAGTCTTCAACCTTTTGCATATCACGAGTTGTTCCAACAATAACAGAATGACGCATGGAGATGGACGCTCCAACACTGTAAATGATGGCTGTAGAATCTGCCCCTGGGCTGGCCCCCAACACATTGTCAGAAAATACAGTGTTTTCAATGGTAATATGGAGATCTGTTTTGGTCATGTTAGAATCAAATGTTTGTTCTGTTGTCATCGTTGTCTCGTTAAGTCCATTGAAAATGCTTTTTAAGTTGTTTTCTCCAGCAGCAACACCCTTTGCGAGCATTGATAGCTGTCGTCGTCCACCCGCGCTGGTCGGCGCCACAGCGTACACTGAGGCAACATTTCGGTTCCTCTGTTACATACACGGAGAGATACGGCAGGGCAATGTCAATTGCGACTTTTTTCGTATCAGCGATAAGTTTATATTACAACGCGTACCATACGGCAGAGTGCTTCGTCGTTTTTACTTACCTTGAAGATACAATCACGAATCGTAACGTCACCCCCCACCATGGCGATGACATTAACTGAAGTCGCTCGAAAGAACGTTAGGCCCTCCAGACGGACATTTTCCACAGGTTTACCAGCTCCGAACTCATCCACCACACCCACGTGCACCAGACCTCGCACCAGCTGACAATTGTTATCGCTTCGTCCGTTTTCGCCACATTTGACATGGATGTTGGGCCGACCAATGGGAATGGGATATTGTCCATCGAGAGGTGTTCCATCCTCCGCAAAGTTGAGTGCTATGTAGAATTCTGTTTGTGGGCAAAGAATATAAATTCTAGTGACAGAATCATCGGTCACCTTGGCTTCAGTTTCATAGATTGTATTGAGCGACCTGATGCAAGAAGATGACGAATTGGCCTCAACTGCATGCGCCCCTCCTAGTAGAAGACAAGTGATAAGAAGATTGTAAATTGCCATTGCGAATGGTTTACACGTACTCGGAGTAGCCATCTTGGTGTAGGTTGGTCGACAAAAAAAATGTTAAGTTGCACGCGTAGTCAAGCAGCTACAAATCAATGCACAATACCACTTTTACTTCTGGTACCATACAATCAATGTATCGTACTACGGTATGCGTGGTGGTTGACGCTAACAAAGTACTGGTGCTACGTCGTAGTATGTACTGGTACCGGTAGTCAGTTTTTCAAAGACAGTAGAGTACTCGTCTTCAAACAGTAGCAGTAGCTACTAGTACTGCTAGCTAGCTAGAGATGGAGAGTACCAAGTAGACTCACTCTCTCTATTATCCATAGGCTAATACGAAGTACTATACCAGGTGGGAGAGCTACTACCAGGTAGCTAGCTACCTGTTCTCGTACCAGTATGGTATGGTATGGCTGTTAGCGGTGAGTATTTTCAAATATATTTTCAAATTTGTGTATCTTCTTCCGCATTCAAAAAATGAGGTGTGGGAGGGCTTGCGCGCTATCCGATCCGTTAATTAATGTGCTATTGATTCGTTTAGGGATAGTGCCACCTCTCTGTTGACCCACAAGCTTACTACTAGCTAGCTAGTAGTAAAACCATTCACAGGCCGAAGCCATTGTGCACACAGATTGCAGATTACAGAATCCATTTGTGGAGCGACTGCACGCATGTTAAGCTACATCATAAACATATTCATGCAGTTATGAACACATGCTTTAAACTCAGAAGTGTCTTGTCTGGTGCTCAGCACAGTGCAACAATTCGATAACAAATGATGTTTGACATTCTGGGTGTCCGCATCGGCCACACGGAATTGGCGCATGAATTATTTGTTGCACAAAGTGCACGCCAGCCTGCACATGAAATGTAAAGAACCACATGCATTTTGAATGGCTGATAGAGTTCTGATCCACATTCAGCAATCTGCAATCCATGTGCGGCTAGCTTTGACCACATGTCACACGTGCATGCATGCGTGTGCATCTGCCGATCTGCGGACGAAGACAGATTTGAGTGTTTTAGACTAGCTAGAGCTAATTGTGTGTAGCAGCAGAGGGGTGTCTGATTGGCCAGATCTTATCCTGTAGAAAATTTACTGTGAAGGTAAAACATGGGTCATGGCAATGATGACCAATGCAGGCTTGACAGCAGTGCACATTTTTTATTAAACTTTTTGATTCTAGAAGCAACCATGGCGCCTCCCATGCTGTCTCCCCCAGTGGAACAAGATTCCTTATGCCAGGCTAACATGGCACCTGAACGCATTAGTGAGATGACACATCGATGTTGGACTTATTCCCAGAGGTAGCTTAACTGTCAGACGCATGACAAACTTGCAGACAAACGGCACGTAGTAACAATGGACAGATGGCAACCTCACCGAATGCCGAAATCACAAAAAGCTACAAAAGCGCCCATTTTGTAATCCAATAGATAAGCTCACTCTTTTCCAATTTAATAGCTTGATCTATGCAACTATTGAATGCTTCTATGCATGCTAGATAGAGAAGGGTCTCCTGATAGGTTACGAGTCCAAGCACTTGCATCCTTCAGGATCATCCATCAACAAGTGCTTCCAGTGATCTTTGGTGTGTGTAAACTAGCTCCAATGCAAGAACAGCACCCTAATTGAGATTGTTGATGCTGCAATTTCTACCTCTCCAAGTTACTCTTTCAAGTCGTTCTCAAGATGTCCTACAAGCTGCAGAGTTGGTGGGCGGCATTGATACATTGTGTCAGACTACAAATCTAGGCCGGTCATGGTCGAGTAGTAAACGAGATGTGATGTAATAAAGACTAATCTAATCAGACTACGTATAGTA
>Ga0163149_10007838_pt1 | contig 10683 bp, 3 predicted proteins | sample OliLakLV19MP5G1_FD_148604 | JGI IMG/M metagenome (GOLD analysis project Ga0163149, IMG submission 148604) | Freshwater microbial mat bacterial communities from Lake Vanda, McMurdo Dry Valleys, Antarctica - Oligotrophic Lake LV.19.MP5.G1 | ecosystem: Environmental > Aquatic > Freshwater > Lake >...
AGGTGAAGTACACAGTAGCCCTGGCAACGCTGTGGGCCTCTCCCTCTGGCACAGGGTGGATCAGGACTTGATTGGATACGTGAGGGCATGCAGACAGGATGGATAGTTTGATAGTTTTAATGTTTATTTAGCTTAGCATTCCTAGGTGGCCCCCACTTAAATGTGGGGGCAAAATGGCTTGGGTTAGTCCTCTGCCCATCCACACCGGAGGAGATTTACCAAACCAAACCAGATCATTTCATGTCAAGATCAGGTTTCTACTTAATCATCAGCTGCCCACTTCTATGCCCAATGATGTTAGATCTAACATCATTCTGTTACTCTGACTCATTCAGTCTTCAGTACAGATTTGGGTGTTATGCATGCCCCTTTCTAGATGATCCTCCAGCATAGGAGTTTAATAGCTTGGCCATTGATGATGCGATTATTACAATTATATAATTGATGGAATGATTAAAATGGTAGGTGACCACAGCGCATAATCACAGTTGCCCAGTATCTTCCTAGTTTTCCATGCAGCTGGCGGCAGATGCCTCTCCATCAGGAGGCTCTCCATCAGCAGAGGTAGTTCTGCAGCTGATCTCAGAAGTCTCAGATTCACCACCGTGCTCTTCATCGCTTTTTGTGGTTCCTGCTAGCGAATAGGTTTCCATTTCGACTATTTTGTAGGGATCGGAAAGAAATGCCCTGCCGGGCGGTCCAGCTGTGCGCAAGTCTCCGCTACGAAGCATCCATCGAAATGTGTCAGTGAAGTCGACATTTGGATTTCGAATGCTAATTATTGCATCAGCGCGATTGTCCCATGTGGTCCTGTCAAAGGCTCGTAGTTTTTCATCTTCCGAGACAGTGTTTTGCTCATCTTTCTTCTCTCGCACATGCTGGATGTATGCCTTGACTACAAATGTGTTCAACAGAGCTAGGCCCGCCGTGATGGGGACCAACAGGTAAGTCCCTGCTGCAATGGATGCTTCGAGTTCAAAGCATTGAGCGTCGCCTTCCTTCAAGATACCATAGTACACAAGCAAGTTTAGGGTGAAGTCCAAACTTCGACAAAATCGGTTGAGCATAAGCTTCGAAATAGACCCCAGTTGCCTAACAGAGTTGTTCGAAAATGAATAGATATCGTGAGCAAGTTAATCGTTGTATCCTGACAATGAAAGTTAACAACACTGACTTGATTACGCACCAACTCTCAATGATGATAGCCAGGATATAAACTTCAACGTATTGCCACGCTTGTAGAATCTCTAGCACTAATGCAACCTTCTCTCTTCTTTTTGGTGTAAGCGGGGCAAACCAATGGAACACCAACGTCATGATCTGAGCAATGGGGACAAGCAAAACTGTGGCAACAAACAAAATCACCACAGTACCAAGCCCTATGTAATTTCTGAACCCTCCCAAATACTTTGCTTGATCAATCAACAGCTGAGCCATGGTGAAAACTCCCTCGTATCTTATAGCAGGTTCAAGGTTCTGGCCTAGCTCAATGAATAAGCCAAGGATTCCCAGCGTCTCAAGCTTCAGCGATGGGATGTCGCAACTCACAGCAAGTAGTACGCACATCATGAATGACCCCATGGGCAATACAATGTTTATGAAACGCCTCACAACTAGCTTTTCTGAAGCATCGCGGTGGATTCTTGAAAAGGGGTACGAGCAAAGCTGCTCCTTCGTTTCGCTCTTCGGCTGGGGCATGAGGATTTCATTCCTCTGATGATTCTTATTGGTAGGCACAAGCTTTGATTCTGCTCTGACACCATGGATGTCGTTGTATTCCTCTTTCGCCTTCAGTATTATTTGCCGATGGTAATGCACAATGAAATGAGAGCTTATCTGAGAGATGAGCTGAGCAATCATATTTGCGTACAGCCCCCACATGGGGACAACTAGAATTTTCACAAAATAGAAGTCTTCAGGAACAAATGCAAGCTTCGGGCTTTCAATGGTCACGCTATGAAAGAGAATAAGGACTTGAGTTATGGAGACAACAGGGAATCTGTACTTCCTATCATGGATGGTATCTTACCTAAAGCCAGCGACTGTAATAAGTGTCACAATGATGTCAATCATGGACCATTTGGCCAAGATATCAAGCCAAAGGAGGAACTGCCCTCGCCGAGTACACGAAACGACTGAAGGTGGCAAGAACCACAAGGCAAGGGTAATTAGCTGCTTTGTGTACGGCCATACACCTGAAAAGAGAAGAATAAGTAATGCAAGTACTTTGCCGCCTGAATGCCACATATCTACCGTGGACTGTCCAATGGATAATGTGAAGAAGTTGTCAAGCGAAAACGATTCACCTGCAATCACAAAGTTGATGATGATTCGTGCTCCCTTGTTGAGGTGTCCACTAAGAAAAAAAGCAACATTCACAACAACAATGACTGGAATCAGCTGGCGCAAAATGAAAGGAATTTCCCGACTCCTGTACATTGAAGTCGAAAGCTTGTTCAGTTCCTCTTCCTCGTGGTCTTCTTTTTCTTGTTTCTGTTGAATCAAAAAGATCCTTTCACTTGGAAGTGCCAACAACAATTTTTTGTGTCGTCGGGTAACGATCCGCCTTAAAGCTAGTGCGACGATTGTCGCGATGACAACCGGTACCATGATGCAGGTCAAAATTGGAATAAAGGTTGCCATCGAGTTTTCGTTCCCGGCGTTGAACATTTCATATACTATAGGAGGAGCATCTGGGTTGTAGTTAGAAGAGTGACCACAGTGACTTGGTGCCTCTACTAGCAACCTGTTGATTTGGTCTTGAAGGAAGTCTCCCCCCAAGGACTCTGCCACTGAATCAATTACTCTATTCGTAACTTCTGTCAGGTCTTCCGCGGACCCCGGAGTAGATAACAGTTCCGAGAACTCGATAAGAGCAGGGCTGGAACAATTCAGACAATTCAGATTGAGATTCATCTGCGAAATAATTACGTCCAAAGGCGGTTGGTTCTGAACCTTGGTATCGGAAACCATGGCTGTCTAATTCAGGGGGGGGGATTGTAGCGAGCCAGCAGTTTAAATTGAGCATATCACGAAGCGGAAATTTCACAAATCTCATTTCAGATATTTTCATCAGCACAGTAAATACCACTGTTGCCGCATGAATATCTAAGCTTAAGTCAAAATCATTGACAATTTCCTTGTCGCCTGGAACCAAGAAGAGAGAGAGGACCGATGGGTTAGTTGGAATGGTGCGCGAAAACGCAACCGTGCTTCAATTGGTCTTACCTAAGCCTTTGATGTGGATATACATTCGTGTTGAAATAGTTACTGGTCGGTTCCCTATTCCAAATGTTCCAGAGTTATTCAGTTGATTTGCTTTTTCCTTTACTGGTGTCAACACCGACAACGGTCTCCCAATACTATCTAGATTGACAATGCGCAAATCCGACACCTTTAGAGTTATGTCAGCATGAATGTTTTTGATTGTGAACTTTGTCCCTAGGTTGAGTAGAACGCCAGGGAACGATAAGGTACCCACAATCGGCGCGAGCATTTCAATACCGTTCTCCGGGTGGGCTGTCATCAGCTGTAGTTGCAGGATACCGAAGGCTGTCCTCATTAAGTCTCCGTACTGGGCCTGACCGGTTCCTCCAAAACGTTCTGATTGCGTGGGAGAAAGTAAAAGATCTCGGAAATCGACATATCCTGAGCTCACGTCAGTAAAATCGTACTCATGACATTTGAAGTCTGAGCTCCGTAGGTAGGCTGTGATTGCTGTGTTTAGAACAGGTTTCAAAGCAACGCTAAAAAGCGATGGGACTGCATCAGCAAGCACTTCTCCGTACTTATCCATGACCATTTTTTCGAATAGGGCTGCGGCAGTCCTTGTATCCTCTGAATTGAACCCTGTTAGTCTCATTTTAGATATCCGTCCAACGTGTAAAATGGCTTCTGTAATTTCAAGATGGAGTATCGTCGCCTGGATACAAGGCAGAATATGAGCCAACCGAAGGATTGAACCTAGCTCTAGATTCTTTAGAAGCTCATAATCAAGAGCCATCATCAACTCAAGCGACGCTTCAATGTCCGCTGCCTCCAGCACTAGCGTATAGCTCATCTTGTCGGGAAACGATCCATCTGTAACCTCAATGTCCAAGTCTATCTCTATCTCTAAATTCTTCCATCCAAGTTCATTCTCAAAGAGCTTTGGTCCAGTGATATTAAGTACTTGGAATTTGGTGAAGGTGTCAAGGCCAGATATTTTGAAGGACCTCAAGGAAACTTGCAAGGAATCAATAGCAAACTTAAGGTTATCCAAGGGCACCGAGAATGAATCCAAGGGAAGAACCGGGTTGTCGCCGAGTATCTCGTTGATACCCAGTGTTGGATCACCTGTCTCAGGGTCTGTCGACTCCTTTCCAAGGAAAGAGTTGACTCCTTCTATGAAGAATTTTACCAGGCCGCCCACTGGGTAAGTGTCTAATGCGGTGAAATCTACCAATCGAGTTCCGTTAGAAAAGGCCGACTCTGGCGAAGTGAAGACCGGTGGCATGTCAAGTCTGCCGAAGGAAGACACCGTCTCAGCCAATATGACAGCGCCCAGCTGGGCGAAAACTGAAATCGCAAATGCTCCTGTTTCCAGCCATTGAGGTGACCACGGGGGCAATTCGGGGCTTGAGATGACAATAGAATTCTCAGCCAAGAATTCTGTTCGCTCGCACTTTTGCATTGAGCCTTGCAGAATCCTCAGAATCCACACTTGGACAAAGTCAGACTCTAGAATATCCATGGCCAAAGCCAACGCTCTGTGACCCAAAACGTCTTTGGAACCGGACTCCTCAAGGACATCCAACAAATCAGGCAGTCGATTGAGACCCGGGATTGTGCAGTTGGAGCAAGATGCGCCAACTCTTAAGGAAGAGAAGAGAACTTCAATGCAGGGCAGGGCAAGGACAGGGTCGAGCTCTCGTACACCTTTCCCAATTTCTTTCATTGCCGGTGCTGCAATGGTTGCAAGCCAGCAGTGAAGGTTTGCCACATCTCGAATGGGGTACGTCAAAAACTCATCGGATCCAATTCTTGCCAGAATTACCAGAAATAAATGCGCTTGATGAAGCTCTCCAAATATGTCCATTTCATCCGTAACGTTCAGCAATGAACCAGAGAGCGCAAGACTTGACTTGATCGCAACGCGAACTGGTTTCATCTCAGTTCCAAAAGTTGCCCTGTTGTCTAGAAGGACTCCACTAGTCCTGTTCGGCTGGAATATTTCCAATGGCGACCCAATCGTATTTAAGTTTTCCACCCGCAAATCAGAAACTCCAAATTTGACTTCATCAATTCCAACTTCCTTTAGCCCCCCAAAAGCAAAGTCCAAAAGACTTCTAGCCATTGCCACTGTTCCAGCAATGCCTGATTGAGCCTTTGTCAGTGGTGTAACCAGAACGTCATTGATCTTAGGCATACCTGTATCTGCTCTAGGCGACAACAGTTCCACTTCAATAATTTTCTTAATTAAAGGAACAAGGTCTCCGTACGGGCGCATAGAAGAGCCATCCAACAAGAACAAATCTCGAAAATCAATGTAGTTGGATCCAGTTTCGGTAGAGAAATGTTGGCATTGCTTTTTTTCTAGCCCACCTAAGAAGCCATTGAGTATTGGCTTGATGGTGCCGTCGAAAATTATCGGTAGCGACTCGGTGATAGTGTCGCCAAAACTTTCAAAGATCGCACTGGCAGAACTGGCAAAAGCGGCACTCGTGTCGGGTAGAAAGCCTTCAATCAAAGGCGGGAATACCTTTCCAACTGAGACCATTAATTGTAGAACTTCGACGCCATAAGATGTTGACATAAAGCATGGCAGAATATTGGAAGAATGGAGCAACGACCCGATTTCAAGGGAAGCCAACCGATCCTCGTCGATTGCCATGTAGAGAGGCATAGAGAAATTGATGTCCTCGAGATGAAGCGAGATGTTGACATGTTTAGGAGGTTCAAGTGTGGTCAATACGTCAACACTGAAATCAAGTCCAATTTTCAAACTGTCGATGGAAAACTCATTTCGAACAATCTGTGGATCCGACGGACGTAAGACGTCGAACTTCGAAAAAGAGCTCAGGCCCTTCACTCGAATCTCATGAAATGAAAGGAGAACCCCGGAGGTTTCGAAAGCGACGTCACTAAGAGGGAGCGCAAAATCTTCACCCCCCCCCAGTAGACCTTTCAAAAGGACATTAATCATCAGATCGTGGGTGCCGTCGCCGTTGTCAGCAGAAGCGCCAAGATTCTCTTGCGCTAGTTTCAATAACTGTCCAATGAATGGCACCTGGGCATTTTCCAGGTCTGTCCAATCAAGGAGGGTGCTTCCCTCTGGTACATCGACCCAGCTCTCATCCGAGTTAACCTTCACGGGTTCCTCAAAATTTTGCAAGTGCCTCTCAGCAACTAGGACAGCCGTTAACTCTGTCGCAATAGCTACAGAGAACAGGATTGTATCCAAAGTAAGAGAAGAAAATGGGGGTATGTGTATCGAGTCATGTTTTGTCATTGCATCAGCGTTCCTTGTGGTGTTGTACAGAGGACTATGTGGACAGAATCTTGCTGCATCGTCCCCTAACTTCACAAACTTTGCCAGTGCATTTGAAATGTCAAACCCGGAAGCGACTTCCTGGAGCAAAGGACCGATTCTATTTCCAATTACCTCAGGCACACCCTCATGGTTGATAATTTCCACTAACTCTGTGAGTATGGCACTAGTACAGTTTCGGCATTTCAAATCAATGGAAAGTGAAACCAGCTGTATCAAAAATGTCTCTATTTCAATGCCTCGAGTCTTCGACTCCGATCCAAAAGTAGGCGGAATCCCGATCATGGATAGCCAGCAATTTATTTCAAGAATATCCTTGAGAGGCATTCGGTAGAGCCTTTCCTTTCCTACAGGAAGACCCACATCAGCGGAAAGATCAATTTCAGCCAAAGAAAACGACAGGTCAAACTCATTGTACATATCCAGTAAGGATAGATTGCCGTCAAGTCCAACGGAAAGACCCAAAGTAGCGTTTACAGAACGGCCTGGGGTCGGTCCAATGTTTATCATATTCTCCAGGACGGCGGCTCGATGTGATGGCTGCAAGACTGAAAGTGGACCCACGAGCGTGTTGATATTACCAATCCGGGCATCAAATGCTCTTAGTGTTAGCAGCTCTTGTATCCAAGTCAGTGGGCCATTAGGCAGAACTTGCAGTGCTAGATCTAACATCTTTTCTTTGAAACGAAGAAGTCCCTTCGTCCCTGATTGTGACTCTGTCAATGGGTCAATTAAAATGGAATTCACTCCAAGCGCACCTTCATCAGAGCTGCTCAAAATCTCACTCTGCAGCATCGCAAAAATCATGGGGAAAAGGTCGCCGTATGGTTTAGTCCCAGAACCTCCGAGATTGCGTGAGTCCGCTGGAGAGAGAAAAAGGTCTCTAAAATCGATGAGATCTTCGGAAGCCTCAATTCCCTTGTTGCCGCTCAACAATGCTGCAGAACCTTTTTCGGATTCTGCACTTGGGCAGCCCTCAGCATTTCGGACCAAGTTAGCTAAGAATGCGTTGAAGAAACTCCTCAACGTACTATCAGAAATCGAATTGATAGCACCGATCAATTCCGAGCCGAATTGATCAAAGAGCGACTTGATAGAAGCAGAAACGACTTCGCTTGTGTCCGTCAAAAGGCCTTCTATCGCAAGATTTGACACATTACCGACTGCCACTCTGATTGATGGGATATGGATATCGGTGGCAGCTGACAGGAAGCATGGCAAAAGCTTATCAATAAAAAGCAATGAACCAATTTCAAGAGAAGCCACTCTGTCCAAGTCAATCGATGTGTACACATAAACGGTAGCATTGACTTGGTCCAGATCAAGTGATATGCGGAAAGGTTGGGGCGGGTCGGATGTCGACTCAACATCTACAGAAAAGTCAACTTGGAGAGCAAGTGCATCCAATTCAATCGAGTTTTGGAGTGTCTGGGGTGCAATAGGCTGAAAGACATCAAATTTGCGAAACGAATCGAGGCCCTTGACTTGCACCGACTGGACTGACACTGCAACCCCAGCTACCTCAATGCCGGTACCGTTTAGGTCCAGAACAAAGCCACCGTCATCATTCAACATGCTTCTAAACATTGTATTCACACCCAAATCCGTGGACCCATCAGGGGTTCCGCTAAGGGATGCCCTTGCGATCTCAAGCAAATCCCCCGCAAAAGGAATGAACGTCTCGTTTAATCTAGTCCAATCAAGTAAGTTGCCCTTCTCGCCGATTTTCGGTTTTGCCTCTTGTGAGAGAGCATTCGAAAGCTTAACATTATTGTTCAGATGGCTCTCAGAAAATACCACAGCAAAAACTTCAGCGGCAATTACAGCGGCGAAGATGATGGTATCGATCGAGAGAGTAGAGAGAGGGGGGATATCGAAGGACAAGGATGTGTCCTCGTCCTCCTCTGTAGTATTGTAGGTAGGGCTGTGCGGGCAGAGCCGAGCCGCTTCTTCTCCAAGCTTCAAAAACTTGGTGAGAAAAGAAGCAGCACTGTCACTAGTTATAATCTCTTCAAGCAGCCGACCCACTCTGTTGCCAAACGTCCTTGTGGCGCCGACTTGCTCAAGCATACTGATCAACCCGGGTAGAGAAGTGCTCGTACAGTTCATGCACTTGAGATTCGATCCCATGGAAATGACCTTCATGATAAAAGTCTCAATGGCAAGAGCGTTCTCATAACTTCTTAAACCAAAGTTTGGGGACTGGATGAGCGCCAACCAGCAATTGAAGTTTAGGATATCCGAGAGAGGAAATTGAAGAAACTTAGACGCTGGTATCAACATGCGCATGTTTGTGAAGACGTCGAGCTCATCTGCCAAAGCACTAATATCGATCTCGTTGCTCATCGCCCAAGGTGAATTTACTCCATTAAGACTAAAGTTCAAACTGACGGCCGTATTAACTGGCCGACCTAGGATGGGACCAAAGTTGAAAATGCTCTCAAGCGTGTGAGGACGGTTCGTAGGCTCCATAAGTTTCACGGGACCGACGATTGTATTCAAGTTTCCGATTCTTGCGTCAAAAGCGGTGAGGTTGATTTGCTGTAAGAGAGGTCGGAGGAATTCGTGGCTGGTGGTGTCCAGCGATATGTTGAATAACGTTTGTGGGAACCGAAAAGTGCCGTTTATCCCGGATTGGCCCATCGTCAACGGCTGCAGTATGTTCTTATTGATAGTTGGTAGACCCGTGGCGTTGTCAATGGAAGACAATTGTCCTCTTACGATTCCAAACCCCATAGCAATCAAGTCGCCGTAAGGTTGTTTTCCAGTGCCCCCAAGCTTAATAGCCTCCTCGGGGGGTAAAAATAAGTCGCGAAAATCTAAGAAGGCACTCTGGCTTGTAGATGGGTCTGAGTTAAGAAAAGAACCACTCTTCTGTACGAAGCCGTAGGATACAGAAGTGCTCGAGCTGGAGCTACTTGCCCCGGTTGTTGAAGAGGTCTGTGAAGCCCCAGATGACTGCGCGGGCGTTCCAGATGTCTGTGTTCCGTAGCTAAATTCGGTCACAGTTCCAGCTGCAGTATTGCCAAAGGATAAACTCGTACTCTCACCCTGAGAAAAAGATTCGCCTCCGCCTCCACCGCCGCCATCACCGCCGTCGTTTCCAAACACACCCAAGGTTTCAAGCGCTGAATCACTTTGAGAGTCAGCACAGACGGCATCTGCTCCTTCGGTTCTGATGAAGCACTCGAGAAAATCATTCAATATCAGAGTTACATTGTTTTGGAAAATGTTAGGAACTGCCAGTAAAATTAAGTCCTGATAGGTGCAAATAGCTGCTTCGACCGCGGTGTTGATGAAATCGTCAACCCCTGTGTCAAGCACACCTTCAACTCGCGCTGTCCCGACTTGTCCCACTCGGACATCCAGTTCTGACACACCTGCAACCCGGAGAGCAGAGAGGACACACGGAAGGATGTTGGATGTATTTGTGAACCTCCCTAAAGTCCATTCGCTGTATTCTTCATAGCTAAGGCCTATGAGAAGCGAGACGGCCACTGTGATCTCATCAATCGGAATAGTAGCAACAATTGTCTCTTGGATGTTCACTTGATTAATATCTGCATTCAGAAAGAGGTTCACTCGTATGGCGAGACCAGTTAGTTCTAATTGACTTCTTGCTGTGTAGCTTCCGATGATTTGCAGAAAATCTGTGTCTTGAAACGTATTCAGGCCAACAACTTGTACGGAATTGACCTTGAATTGATTGACTTTGAAGAGATTTGCAGTATCAATAACTTGAGGGGGAGGTTGCGTCTGCAAGTGACGCTCCAAAATGTCGGGCAAAACTGGACCCAACAAGTAACCCAACTCTTGCTCGAATGTCCTTGTCAGCTTTCGCGCCAGGTATTCGTAGGGCTTGGTTTGCAGCTTACGTCTGGCCAGAGGATTACAGGTTTCTGGCGGACCTTCTTCGTCATCTTGTAGCCGTCTTCGATCAGGGACAGTAACGGTCAATACACCATTGTTGTCCAACAGGTTAAGTTCAATGAAAGTGTTGATCTGATAAGCACCAACGACACCTTCCAAGTTTGTGATGAAACTCTGGAGGACTTCTCCGAGGGTACTGTCTGTCAAGTCGACAAGCTGTTCACTTATCTGCAGGTTGTCTTCCAGCTGGAGTGGGTTGACTTGCGATACCTGAGTAAGATAGG
>Ga0163149_10007841_pt1 | contig 10679 bp, 17 predicted proteins | sample OliLakLV19MP5G1_FD_148604 | JGI IMG/M metagenome (GOLD analysis project Ga0163149, IMG submission 148604) | Freshwater microbial mat bacterial communities from Lake Vanda, McMurdo Dry Valleys, Antarctica - Oligotrophic Lake LV.19.MP5.G1 | ecosystem: Environmental > Aquatic > Freshwater > Lake >...
AAAAATATCTTGCTGGTGAGAAGCTTACTGAAGCTGAGATTAAGCGTGGTCTACGAAAGATCTGCTTAACTATGGAAGCTTTTCCAGTTATCTGTGGAGCGGCCTTTAAGAATAAAGGTGTTCAGCCACTTCTAGATTGCGTTATTGACTATCTTCCATCTCCTTTGGAATTACCTCCAGTAGTCGGATTAGATCCTGATGATGAAACTAAGGAGATTACTCGAGAAGCACAAGATGATGCTCCTTTGTCTGCTCTCGCTTTTAAAATCGTAACTGATCCTTATGTCGGCGTTCTTACTTTCGTTCGAGTTTACTCCGGTAAACTTGAAACTGGTATGACAGTGCTAAACTCAACTCGTAATAAAAAAGAGAGAGTTGGCAGACTTGTTAAGATGCATGCTGATAAGCGTGAAGATACTAAAGAGATCTGTGCAGGTGATATCGGGGCGATTGTTTCTATGAAGGAAACAATTACTGGCGATACAATCTGTGATATTGATAATCCAGTTCGATTGCAAAGTATTTATGCCCCACCTCCAGTTATATCCGTAGCTGTTGAGCCAAAAACTAAGGCTGATGAAGAGAAGATGGGAATTGCTCTTTCTAAGTTAGCTAAAGAGGATCCATCACTTCGTTTGTCTACTGATCATGAATCAGGACAGACAATCATGTCAGGAATGGGTGAGCTTCACCTAGATGTGGTTCAACAGAGACTTTTTAGAGAGTTCGGCGTATCAACAACAGTTGGTAAACCACAGGTGGCCTACCGCGAAACTATTAAAAGTACTGTTGAGCATGAAGTTAAGTATGCAAAACAGACTGGTGGTCGAGGCCAATTTGGACATGTTCTCTTGAGAGTTGAACCTCTTGGCCCAGGTAAGGGATTTGAGTTTGTTGATGAGATCAAGGGTGGAATTATACCTCGCGAGTATGTCCCAGCAGTTGAGAACGGCGTTATTGAAGCGTTACAGGGTGGTATATTAGCGAATTACCCAGTGATAGATCTCAAGGTGGCACTTTACTACGGTAGCTACCATGAGGTTGACTCAAGTGAAATGGCCTTTAAGATCGCCGGATCAATGTGCGTAAAGGAAGCTTGCCGCAGAGCGGGACTAGTTCTCCTTGAGCCGATCATGGCACTTGAGGTTGTGACCCCAGATGATTTCGTTAGCAACGTGGTAGGTGACATTAATCGACGAAGAGGTCAGATTCTTGGTATGGAACCTCGCGGCAATGCCCAGGCTGTAAAAGCTGAAGTGCCTCTTGCTGAGATGTTCGGATACGCAACTGATATGAGGTCTATGTCACAAGGAAGGGCAAGCTTCACCATGGAATACCATCACTATTCGCCGGTACCGAATAATATTCAAGAAAGCATAGTGAGCAAGTAAACGAAAGATAGGGAATAAACAATTTTTTAATTAACTGAAGGGAGCTTAGACAATGTCAAAAGCAAAATTTGAAAGGACCAAGCCGCACGTAAACGTGGGAACTATTGGTCACGTTGACCACGGTAAAACCACCCTTACTGCTGCTCTGGTAAACACGCAGGCAAAATTAGGAATGGCTACCGCAAAAGCTTATAGCGATATCGCTAAAGGCGGAACAGTTCGTGACGATTCAAAGACTGTAACGATTGCTTCAGCACACGTTGAGTACGAGACAGTTAATCGTCACTATGCTCACGTCGATTGTCCAGGCCATGCTGACTACGTAAAGAACATGATTACTGGTGCTGCTCAGATGGACGGCGCTGTACTTGTTGTATCAGCTTCTGATGGACCGATGCCTCAAACACGAGAGCATATTCTGTTGGCTCGCCAAGTTGGTGTGCCACACATCGTTGTTTTCTTAAACAAAGTTGATCTAGTTGATGATCAAGAGCTCTTGGAACTTGTTGAGATGGAAGTAAGAGATCTTCTAAATCAATACAAATTCCCTGGAGACACAACTCCAATTATTAAGGGTTCTGCATTAAAGGCTCTTAAGGGAGATGATGATGAGCTAGGTATGCAGTCAATTCAGAAACTACTTGCTACTCTTGATGAGTACATTCCAGTTCCTGAGCGTGACACTGCTAAGCCATTCCTTATGCCAGTTGAAGACGTGTTCTCGATCCAAGGTCGTGGAACTGTAGCAACAGGTCGTATTGAGCGTGGTATCGTAAAAGTTGGCGAAGAAATCGAGATTATCGGTCTTCGTGACACAGTTAAGACTGTAGTAACTGGTGTTGAGATGTTTAGAAAACTTCTTGATTCTGGTCAGGCTGGTGACAACGTTGGTTGCTTGCTTCGTGGTCTTAAGAGAGAGGACATTGAGCGTGGACAGGTTCTTGCTGCTCCTGGCACAATTAAACCTCATACAAAATTTAAAGCAGAAACTTACATCCTTACACAAGCTGAGGGTGGACGTCATAAGCCATTCTTTAACGGATACCGTCCGCAGTTCTATTTCAGAACTACAGATGTTACCGGTAACGTAAAGCTCCCAGAAGGAGTTGAGATGGCTATGCCTGGTGACAACATCACTGTAGAGATTGACTTGATTCAGCCAATCGCTTTAGAGAAGCAGAGCCGTTTTGCTATCCGTGAGGGTGGTAAGACAGTTGGTGCTGGTGTTGTAACAGAGATTATTGCTTAAGAAACTGTAAGAGCTGGAGTGAGTTGTTTTAAGCAACTTACTCCAGCAAGAAAAAAGGAATTGACCAATGTTAGGTGGACAAAAAATTCGAATAAGGCTTAAGGGCTACGATCACAAGCTGCTTGATTCTGCTGTTGGAGAGATCGTTCAGATTGTTCGTAGAACTGGTGGACGAGTTGCTGGACCGCTACCTTTGCCGACACGGATTGAGAGATTTACAGTTAACCGCTCTCCTCACGTAGATAAAAAATCTCGGGAGCAGTTTGAGATTAGAACTCATAAGCGGTTATTGGACATCCTTGAGCCAACCCAACAGACGATTGATGATCTTGGGAAACTCGAATTGTCTACTGGAATAGATGTTGAGATTAAGTTGCAATAATGCGGGGATAGTTCTGTTGCCGTAGGTGGCAGGATTTATCAGCCAGAATGTATTAACTGGAAGAATTTATGGCTTCGAAACAATATCCGGAAGGATTGGTTGGAAAAAAGATAGGAATGTCACAGGTCTTCAATAAAGAGGGCGAGTGTATTCCAGTCACAGTTGTAGAGACAGGACCTTGTGTTGTCCTTGATCTTAAGAGTGACAATAACGGCGGCTATACGGCTGTTCAGTTTGGCTTCGGTAAACGCAAGTCACAGAACACCAATAAGGCTCAGACTGGACACTTTGCTAAGGCAGGCAAGGGAATGTTCACTCATGTCGAAGAGATCCGTTGTGATATTAATACTCTAGGCTGGACATTGGGTACAGAAGTTAAAGCTGCTGATCTGTTTACTGAAGGTCAGTATGTTGATGTAACTGGTACTTCAATTGGTTGCGGTTTCTCAGGTGTTGTTCGTAGATTCAAAGTAAAAGGACAACCAGCATCTCGCGGTACTCATGAAGTAGAGCGTCATATCGGGGCCATTGGTTGCCGTAAAACTCCTGGACGAGTTATGAAAAACAAGAAAATGCCAGGTCGTTATGGTGGAGATCAGGTAACTGTACAAAATTTAGAGATCATCGCTGTTAGACCAGCGGACAATGTCCTTTTAATAAAGGGCGCAGTTCCAGGGTCTAAAGGTGGTATGGTTGTTGTTCGTCGGGCGGTTAAGACTTTCACAGGAACAGTTGCTCCAGAGGCAGCTCCAAAAGCAGCTCCAGTGACCCCAACGGATTCAACTGAACAGGCAGCGGCGTAAATGCAGCAGCTTAAATTTTGATTATTTAAAGGATTCGTCGTAGAGGCGGAAAAGAAAGTGGAAGCGAAAACGGAAAAGAAAATGGCAGGGGAAATGACAGGGAAAATGGCAACGAAAGAAACAGAGACAGCAACTGCGAAAAAAAGTTCGAAAAAAAGTTCGCCAAAAACAAAGAAGCTCTCTGGTTCCTTGCAGTGCGCTCTAAAAGATATGAAGGGTGGCAGTGCTGGTACTGTGGATCTTAATCCAGAAGTGTTCGGTGCTCCTGCATACGCGCATCTTGTGCACCAAGTTGTACGTTGGCAGTTAGCCAAGAGACGTGCTGGTACTCATGACGTGCTTACCCGTAGCGAAATGAAAGGTGGTAAGAAAAAGCCAATGAAGCAAAAAGGCTCAGGACGCGCACGAGCTGGAAGTAGCGTTTCTCCATTATGGGTTGGTGGTGCTGTAGTACATGGTCCAACACCAAGAAGCTACGAATTTAAAATTCCAAAAGAAGTAAAAAGAAAAGCATTATGTGCTGCTTTATCTCAGAAAGTTAAAGCTGAACAGGTTGTGATTCTTGATAAATTGGAAGTTAAGAGCGGTAAAACTTCTGAAGTAACAAAAGCTCTTAAGGATATCGGCATAAATAAAAATTCTGCTTTGATTGTAATGCCGGAGTTAACTACAGAGACTGCTTTGAAAGCAGTAAGAGCAACAAGTAACATTGGTAACATTAAGATGATACCAGTTGCCGGAGTTAACGTGTACGACCTTCTTAAGTATAAATATCTTGTGATTAACCAAGAGGCACTTAAGGGAATTGAGGAACGTTGCTTACGAAGCTAAATAGGAAGCTAAAAGTTTGTTAGGAAAGATTTATGAAAACGGATGCTAAAAAAGACGCAAAAAAAACAGCAGTAAAGAAGTCAGCTTCTAAGCCTAAAGAGATCCAAAAGAAGATGGCAGGAGTGCAGGATTTCTCTGTCCTTATAAAGCCAGTTATCACTGAGAAGTCCTCAATGATTGGACAGTCTGGTAATCGGATTGTTTTTAAAGTTGCAGTTAAAACAACAAAGCTAGAGATTAAACAAGCTATTGAGCGAGTGTTTGGAGTTACAGTTAAGTCAGTAAACACTGTGAATATGCTTGGAAAGGTAAAGAGAACAGTTCGTGGAATAGGAAGGAAGCCAAGTTACAAAAAAGCTTATGTAACATTGGCGGAAGGTCAATCAGTTAGCGTAGTGGAAGGATTATAATATATGGCCCTTAAGAGTTTTAGACCAATTACCCCGTCACGACGTGAATATAACGTTGCTGACTTTTCTAATCTGACTAAGAAAAAGCCAGAAAAGTCTCTTATTGCTGGCAAGTCAAGAAGCGGTGGTCGTAATAATTTAGGTCATCAGACAAATATCAATATTGGTGGCGGTCATAAAAAACGGTACCGAATAATAGATTTTAGAAGGAATGATAAGATCGGTATTCCAGCCAAGGTTGCTTCGATTGAGTATGATCCAAATCGTACAGCTCGAATCGCTTTATTGAATTACGCTGATGGAGAGAAGAGATATATCTTGGCACCACAAGGACTAATTGTTGGACAGACAGTTCTTGCTGGAGAGGGAGCCGATATTAAACCAGGAAATTCTCTACCTTTAAAAAATATCCCAGCTGGTACAATTATTCATAACTTAGAGTTATACAAAGGTGGCGGAGGTCAATTAATCCGATCCGCAGGAACCTCTGCTCAATTACGAGCGAAAGAGGGCGAGTATGCTCAGATTCTCCTCCCATCAGGAGAAGTAAGAAAAATTCTGGTTGATTGTTACGCTACAATTGGTGCGGTTAGTAACCCAGATCACCAGAACATGACTATCGGAAAAGCTGGTAGAAATCGTTGGCTTGGCAAGAGACCTCATAACCGAGCTGTTACGAAGAATCCAGTAGATCATCCGATGGGTGGTGGTGAAGGTAAGAGCTCAGGTGGTCGTCACCCATGCTCACCTACTGGTGTTAAGGCTAAAGGTCTTAAGACTAGAAAGAATAAGAGAACCAATAAATTTATTGTTCAGGGCAGACGCTCTAAAAAGAGTGTTTAGTTTAGTAATAGTTTGAAAGTAAGGAGACGCTTGAATGGCACGCTCAGTTAAAAAAGGACCCTTTGTTGATGATCACCTAATGAAATGGGTAGATCGGGTAAAGGGTGGTGCTCATAAAGGACCAATTAAAACTTGGTCACGTAGATCTACTATCTTACCAGAGATGATAGGTGTAACTTTTGCTGTGCATAATGGTAAAAAGTTTATCCCTGTATTCGTCACTGAGAATATGGTTGGTCACAAGTTAGGAGAGTTTGCTCCAACTAGAACTTTCTTTGCACATGCACGTGGTACAGGTGCAGCAGCTCCAGCACCTGGAGGATCGTCATCTGGCGGATCTAAGTAGAACTTTAAGATTTTAAGTAGAGGCTAAAATGGAAAACGAAAAAACAGCCGATAAGGCCGAAGAAAAAACAGGAGCTTCTAAAAAAGGAGCAACTAAGTCAGCTAAAAAGAACGCTGCAAAAAAGGTTGCTTCCGCTGTAGCTAAAGATGCCAAGAAGGGATCTAAGAGACGGCCTCCACGTAAGATGAGCCCACGGCAGAATAACCAGGGATATCTGGCTCAAGCAACGTTGCGTCATGTAAGAGTGTCGCCACGTAAACTCCGCTTAGCTCTTAATTTGGTGAGAGGAAAGCAGGTAGATCAAGCTCTTCAGATTCTTCAGTTCAACCCACGTAAGGGTTGTGCAATTGTTTCCAAGTTGTTGCGTTCTGCTATTGCAAATGCACGGGAGCGAGAGGGAGCTGATGTAGATAGATTGTGGGTGTCAGGTGGTTCTGTTGAGCAGGGACCGACAATGATGAGATATATGCCGGCAGCTCAGGGTAGGGCGACTCCAGTAAGGAAGCGTTCTGCACATTTAACTGTACGTTTGGATCAACGATAAAATTTTCAGGATTGTAGGAAGGTAATACATGGGTCAGAAAATTAATCCAACAGGATTACGAATTGGAATTACAGAGGGATGGCGTTCACGTTGGTTTGGCAACAAGGAATTCGCTCGTTATCTCGGTGAAGATTTTAAGATCAGAAAATATATCGTCGATCGGCTAAAAGCTGCTGGTATCGCTCGTGTTGAAATTGAGCGAGCTGCTGCAAGGGTAAAGATTAACATCTTTAGTGCTAAGCCAGGTCTAGTTATCGGAAAGAAGGGTAAAGACATAGAGGATCTTCGAAAAGATCTTAAGAATTTAGTTCAGAGAGATGTCAGTTTAAATATCATTGAAGTAAGAAAGCCCGACCTTGATGCTAAGTTGGTTGGAGAGAACGTTGCATTTCAACTTGAGCGTCGTATTAATTTCAGAAGAGCTTGTAAGGATGCAATGGCTCGTTCGATGAGAATGGGAGCAGAGGGTATAAAGATAAGAATCTCTGGCCGATTGAATGGAGCAGAAATTGCTCGTGTTGAAACATTTCGTGAGGGTCGTGTTCCAGCCCACACATTAAGAGCTGATATTGATTACGCTTTATCTGAGGCCGCTACGACTTACGGAATAATTGGAATAAAGGTCTGGATATTTAAAGGAGAGATATTCTCACCAGGAGAGGAAGTCCCTGTTGAGATGATGCAGCTTTGATAAGGAAGATGAACAAGGAATACTAACGATTTTTTTGAGTAACTAAATTATGTTGAGTCCAAAGAAAACAAAATACAGAAAGCAGATGAAGCGACTTCGTCAACTTCGTGGCACAGAGAATCGTGGCACAGAGCTTGACTTTGGTGACTACGGTCTTCGTGCATTACAAGCTGGATGGGTTACAAATCGCCAAATTGAGGCGAGTCGTGTTGCGATCTCTAGAGGAATGAAAAAGGGTGGAAAGATGTGGATTAGAATATTCCCAGATCATCCACTAACATCAAAGCCAGCTGAAGTTCGAATGGGTAAAGGAAAAGGGGCTCCAGATAAGTGGGTTGCTAACGTAAGAGTTGGACGAATTTTATTTGAATTAACTGGTGTTACTAAGGAACTAGCTGAGGAGGCTCTTAGTTTAGCTGCGGCTAAACTACCAGTAACAACACAAATTGTTTCAAGAAGTGAAGGACTTCTCTAGGGAGTATATATGAAGAGCACAAATCTTACAAAAGAGTTAAGGACATTGTCGACACAGGACCTAAAGCAGCGCGCCACTAAAACAGCTGAAGAGTTGATGAAGCTCCGCTTTAGAAATAGTACTCGCCAGCTTAAAGAGACGCATGAGATCCAACGTTTACGTAAAGAGATGGCAAGGATTCGTACAATATTATCAGAGCAGAGATTGGCAGCAGGGAAAGCTTAGTTATAAAAATTATTTATTAAGAAAGTGATAGGTATGACAGAAGAAAATAAGACAACCAGAGGACAGACCAAGTTCAAAGAAGGTGTCGTTGTTAGTAACAAGATGAACAAGACAGTCGTGATTGGTGTTACTGGAAAAAAGAAACACCCTAGGTATGGAAAATATATTTCATTTTCCAAAAAGTTTGTAGCCCATGATGAGGAGAATCGTTGTAAAATTGGTGATTCTGTCAAAATTATGGAGACAAGGCCTCTTAGCAAGACAAAATGCTGGAAGGTTGTAGAAATATTAAGAACTGCTGTTCTTGATGAAACGGGACAAACTATTTAAGTGAGCTAACGATGATACAGTTAAAATCAGTTTTAAAAGTTGCTGACAACTCAGGTGCTCGCAAAGTTCAGTGCGTAAAGGTAATCGGCGGTTCACGTCGACGTTATGCTGGACTAGGTGATGTCATAGTTGTTGCAGTTAAAGATGCGATACCTAATTCGAAGATCAAAAAGGGTACAGTGCATAAGGCTGTGATCGTCAGAACTTCAAAAGAGACGAAGCGTAGTGATGGTTCGTTTATCAGATTCGATGAAAACAGTGCAGTTCTTATTAACCCCCAAGACGAGCCAGTTGGAACACGTATATTTGGACCAGTTGCTCGTGAGCTACGCAGTAAGAAATTTATGAAGATCGTGTCACTTGCTCCAGAGGTGCTATAAAAATATTTTTTGCAAGTAAAGTTTTTTAAGAGATGATTTATGAAAACTGCTAAAAAGAAAATTATCACAAAGGCTGGAAGAACCAGACTTAGAACCGATATCAAAGTTGGTGATGAGGTAATGGTTATCGCTGGTGGCAACAGTAAAAAGCGTGCGAACAAAGGCAAAACAGGCAAGATAGTTCGTTTTGTTGGTCTCGATAAGGTCATAATCGAAGGGCTTAATATGGTGACTCGTCACCTTAAGCCAGCTGGTCCAGACAAGCTTGGGGGTAAAACACCGATGGAGTCACCAGTGCATGTGTCTAACGTTATGTATTACGCTGGTAAGATTAAGCAGCCAGTTGCTCTGACTTCTCAAAAGTTAGCTGATGGCAAAAAAGTGCGTGGATATTCAGATCCTAAGAGTGGAGAGTTTGTTCAAATAGATTAATCGAACAAGATTGGAAATGTTATGGCAAGATTAGAGAAACAGTATAGAGAGACAATCGTACCAGCACTACAGAAGGAGTTTAACTTCTCATCTGCAATGCAGGTACCAAAGATTACACGTATCGTTTTGAATATGGGACTTGGCGAAGCTTTGGCTAATCAAAAAGTCATAGAGTACGCTGAGTATGCGATGACTCAGATCTCAGGACAAAAAGCCGTGGTCACTAAAGCTAAGAAATCAATTGCTTCTTTCAAGTTACGAAAAGGTTTACCGATTGGATGTATGGTAACTCTTCGTGGTGCTCGAATGTATGAATTCTTGGATCGATTTATCTCTGTAGCATTACCACGAGTTAGAGACTTTAAGGGCGTACCAACAAAGGGTTTTGATGGTCGTGGAAATTATACTATGGGACTTAAGGAGCAATCTGTATTCCCAGAGGTTGAGATCGACAAGATAGATAAAGAGCGCGGAATGAACATAACTTTTGTAACATCTGCACCTAATGATCAGCAGAGCAGATCTCTACTGACTCATTTTGGGATCCCATTTAAAAAACCTGGGAATGCGTAAAATTTTATTAGGAGTTTACTGTGGCTAAAAAGTGTTTGGTATTAAAGCAGAAAATGACACCAAAGTTTAAGGTGCGTGCATACACACGTTGCCAACATTGTGGTCGTGCTCGTGCAGTATATAAGAAGTTCATGTTGTGCAGACTCTGCTTTAGAAAATCTGCTCATCAAGGAATGATACCGGGCGTTATCAAGGCTAGCTGGTAATTTAGAAAGAAAGAGAGAAGATTATGAGTACAGATACAGTTGCAGATGTTTTAACAAGAATAAGAAATGCTCAAAGTGTTAGCCATAAGACAGTGGTCATACCTGGTTCACGAATAGCTGGAGATATCCTTTCAGTTCTACAAAAGGAAGGATACCTCGACGGATTCGATAAAGAGAAGGATGCCAGTGCTAAGTTTGATCAGTACAAAGTTTTTCTTAGATACGATGATGAGGGTGAGCCTGTTGTTCGCAATATCAGCAGAATAAGCACACCAGGACGTCGTGTATATGCGCAGACTAAGAAATTACCTCGAGTACTTTCCGGTTTAGGTATCGCTATTGTCTCTACCTCACAAGGTATTATGACGGATCGTGATGCTCGAAGACTAGGAATTGGTGGCGAGCTTTTAGCTAAAGTTTATTAAGAATAGTATTTAAAGTTTTAAGGATAAATAGCCATGTCTAGGATTGGCAAACAACCGATTACCGTTCCGAAAGGTGTTCAAGCAACTGTTGCTGGTAGCATCATTTCAGTTCAAGGCCAGAAGGGAAAGCTTCAGTACAAACT
>Ga0163149_10007850_pt1 | contig 10671 bp, 5 predicted proteins | sample OliLakLV19MP5G1_FD_148604 | JGI IMG/M metagenome (GOLD analysis project Ga0163149, IMG submission 148604) | Freshwater microbial mat bacterial communities from Lake Vanda, McMurdo Dry Valleys, Antarctica - Oligotrophic Lake LV.19.MP5.G1 | ecosystem: Environmental > Aquatic > Freshwater > Lake >...
GAAAAAGGATTTGTAAACGATGACACTCAGGCCATTTTTAAACAACATTCATCTGACAACAAGTACAGTGCATTAAAGTGGGGACTGATTGTTTTCTTTGGCGGGCTTTCTCTTATAATTATGGAGTTCATTCCTACAGCAGGTGACTCACCGCTCCCTTATGGATTATTTGCAGTTTCTGTATCGTTTGGATTTTTACTTTACTACTTTATTATCAAAAAAGAAGCTCTGAAGTAATAGAAGTAAAACGAACAACGGGATATCATTTCAATCCTACAAGAATCAATTATCATTTAGTACATACTAATCTGAAATTTCTATGCTTAGAAATTATTTTAAAACCACGTTGCGTAGCTTAATGAGGCATCGCTTCTTTTCTTTCATCAATATTTTTGGTTTGGCCATTGCGCTAACCATATGCATGGGTATTATTATGCTGGTGGCTGATCAGATGACGTATGACCGCTATAATACAAAGCGAGATCGTATTTATAGACTAAACAGCATTCCATATAACAGCAAGGGCACGCAGTATAATGAAACAGCAACCACCACACTTCCTATTTTTCAGGAATTGCTGGAAAATTATACGGGTGTTGAAAAGGCTGTTCGTATAATTCGTGGATTTGGAAATTCCTGGATAGAATTTGATCAAAACGTAAACATTCCAGTTTCTGGTTTTTTTGCTGATCCGGAAATACTAGATGTGTTTGAATACGAATTGGAATATGGAGATAGCCGCACCGCTCTCGTGGATCCTTATACAGTAGTGCTTACTAAAAAAGCGGCAAGAAAATTATTCCGTCAGGAGAATCCAGTAGGAGAGACCTTTAAAGTAGGTGATTTGGGTACCTACAAGGTAACGGGAGTTATTAAGGAGACTACTTATAAATCTCACATTGTGTTTGATGCCCTGGCAAGTATTGCTTCAGTAAAGGGACTGGAAGCGTTGGAAAAGAGAGATAAGGCCATGGAAAACTGGTTCCAGTATACAGCAGGTTGGGTTTATATTTTGTTGGAAGAAGGGAACAGCCCTATTGATATCCAACCTCATCTCGAAAAAATTCAGAAGGCACATTTCACAGAACTATCCAATCCTGACACGCAGAATAAAATAAAATACGTAATGCAACCATTGATGAGCATAACCCCTGGGCCATTCATCAATAATCCGATTGGTCCATTTCTTCCGTGGATGTTCATCTATTTCTTTGCCGGGCTTGCAGCTATAGTTCTTATCACTTCCTGTTTTAATTTTACTAACCTTTCTATCGCTCGCTCCCTTACACGTGCGCGTGAAATAGGCGTTCGAAAAGTGACTGGAGCCATGCGCTGGCAGATATTTACTCAATTTATCTCAGAGTCAGTTCTTGTTGCCTTCTTTGCTTTAGCCGTGGCGTTGATATTAATGATTGCGCTAAAGCCATTGATGTTATCATTAAGTTTTGCTCGCGTATTGAATTGGGATATGGAACTGAACTATGTCGTGTACGCAATCTTAATTGGCTTTACTTTGGTGGTTGGTATTTTAGCAGGTTTGTTTCCCGCTGTGGTGATGAGTGGCTTTCAACCGGTGAAAGTATTGAAGGGATTTAATTCTAAGAAGCTTTTCTCACGTATGGGCTTGCGCAAAGGGTTATTGGTGGCACAGTTTACTTTCTCTTTGGTATTTATTCTTTCGGTGATTGTGGTGTTTAATCAATTGCAGTTGTTTTTAAAAGCAGATCATGGCTTCAGTATGAATAATAAGGCGATTGTGCAACTCAATGATACCTCGGCAGATCCTCTTAAGACAGAGTTACTCAAGTATTCGAATATAGAAAGCATATCAGCAGCTTCGCACATTCCAGCGGCTGGCACAAGCTATGGTGAAAGTTACAAGCGCACACTGGATGAAAAGGACTGGACTAACATAAATTATTTTAGTGTAGATGAGGATTATCTTAAAAACATTGATGTTCAATTGGTGGCAGGCCGTTTCTATCAACCCGAGGCCGTTGACAACAACAAGAAATTCATCGTGATAAGTGAGAAAGCAGTGGAGACGTTTCAATTCGAAAGTGTAGCGGATGCAGTTGGTCAGGAAATTATCCTACAACGAGATTCATCAAAACTTCAAATCATTGGTGTAGTTAAAAATTATAACCACCAGCTATTGATGGAGCAAATGGCACCTATGGCTTTGATCTATAATCCGGAACAGTTTAATCTCTTACAGGTTAAATATAGTGGCACTTATGTACGGGCGGCCGAATCGATTAATGAGGCCTGGGCGAAGGTGAATCCCACCTCAAAGGTTGACTACAAGGATTTTTATGATGAAGTCCATAAGATTTACGACATCTTCTTTGGTGATCTGGTAAGTGTGTTAAGCGTGGTTTCCTTTTTAGCTGTCCTGATTTCGTGTATGGGGTTATTGGGCATGGCAACGTACACAACCGAGACACGGCTTAAGGAAATATCCATTCGCAAAGTGCTTGGAAGTAGTGATAGTTCACTAGTTTATCTGCTGTCGAAAGGATTTTTAACGGTCATAGTTATGGCGATTGTTTTGGCTGTGCCTAGCGCTTGGTTTTTAAACAATCTTTGGTTGGAGTTATTGGCATATCATGTTTCTGTAGACTTGCAAGTGATAGTATCAGGTGTTTTAGTCTTGATTTTCTTTGGAGTAATTACGATCGGATCACAAACTTGGCGGGCTGTATTTGTTAATCCAGTAGATAATTTGAAGAGTGAGTAAAAAATAAGAGCGACAGATTAGATAATCTGTCGCTCTTTTGATAAGAACAAATTGAAGTTATTATTTAAAGTGTTTCAATGCAACAACTTCTTCTGGTTTTAAAAATCGCCATTGCCCACGACCAAGATCTTTCTTATCAAGTCCGGCATAAACAACGCGATCCAGTTTTATAACCTGATAGTCCAGCGATTCGAAAATTCTACGAACAATTCTATTCCAGCCGATGTGCAGTTCGAGGCCAACTACTTTGTTGTCATCTCCAATAATAGCCAGATCATCGACCATCGCGCGACCTTCTTCAAGATGAACGCCATCTTTTATTTTTACAAAATCATTTTTTGAAAGTGGCTTATCCAATTCAACTTTATAAATCTTTTTTACACCATAAGAAGGATGAGTAAGTTTATCAGCTAAATCGCCATCATTGGTAAGCATCAATAAACCTGTTGTATTTCTATCTAATCGGCCAACCGGATAGATGCGCTCTTTGCCAGCATTAGCAACTAATGCCATCACCGTGTTGCGATCTTGTGGATCGTCTGTGGTAGTGATAAAACCTTTTGGCTTATTTAATAAAATGTAAACAGGTTTTTCGGCTTTTAATTTTTTTCCTTCATATCGAACTTCATCGGTTAACTTAACCTTATGACCCATTTCTGTAACGGTCTCGCCATTCACAGTTACTAATCCCATCTTAATAAGTTCGTCTGCTTCTCTGCGGCTACCAACACCGCTGTTAGCCAAAAACCTGTTTAAGCGAATTAAATCCGGATCGGATTTTTGTTTAGCCGCTGGCGCGTTGCGCTTAGTTGTTTTTATGTCAGTTGTTCTATTGAAGGTCTTCCGCTTGTAGGGGAGTCCGAAGTTATCGCCTTTGGCGGGAGAATTTTCATCGCCTTCTTTTTTGCGTTCAAATGATTTCTTTTCGAACCGAGGTTTATCTTCAGATTTACCTTCAGGCTTGTCTTCAGATTTTGAATCAAAGGAATTGCTTTCCCTTTTTCTAAACGCTGGCTTTTCGTCACCCTCATTTCTTTCTCTTCGCTCAAATGGTTTTTTCTCAAAGCGATTTGGTCTTTCTCCATCCTTACTGAATGATCCAGCTTCTCTTTTTTTGAAAGGAGGTTTTTCGTCACCCTCATTTCTTTCTCTTCGCTCAAATGGTTTTTTCTCAAAGCGATTTGGTCTTTCTCCATCCTTACTGAATGATCCAGCTTCTCTTTTTTTGAAAGGAGGTTTTTCATCACCCTCTTTTCTATCTCTACGTTCAAACGGTTTTTTCTCAAAGCGATTTGGTCTTTCGCCATCTCTGCTAAATGATCCAGCTTCCCTTTTTTTGAAAGGAGTTTGGCCACCCTCATTTCTATCTCTGCGTTCAAATGGCTTCTTCTCAAAGCGATTTGGTCTTTCACCGTCTCTGCTAAATGATCCGGCTTCTCTTTTTCTAAATGGCGGCTTGCTGGTTGAATCTGAATCTCTGCGTTGAAAAGGACGCTTTCCGAATGCCGAGCCTTCATCCTTGCGATCAGTTCGTTTCGAAAATCCACCCACTCCCTCTTCTTTTCTTCCAAATGATGGTTTTCCTGTTTTACTAGAGCGAGGTGAGCTGCTGCTATATTGATCGGCACTGCGCGGTGCACGCGGACGCTTGTCTTCCGACTTGCTATCGTATCGTTCTTTCTTTTTATGGTAAAATGATTTCTCTGCTTCAGATCTTTTACCAAAAGAAGTTTTACCGGTTGATGATTTTCTTGGACGTGGCATAATGTAAATTAATTATTCATTAGCCAATGCTTAATCAGCCAATGCGTGAGTATGATAGTTGTAAAGTAACTCCCTTTAACTATTGGGATATGAATAGAACACCTAGGTAAGAGTTGATTCTATGTGGTCTATGTTTCTAGTGTTTATTAATTTATTGATTATCGGGGGTTTCGCCAATAGTGTTAACCTCGGTTGTGAAATCTTTTGGTGTCGGCAACTCCGTAATATCATTGATGCCGAAGTACTCCATGAATTTTGCACTAGTTCCATAAAGCAACGGACGACCAATAGTTTCCGCTTTACCCAGAATTTCAATTAACCCTTTGTCGAGTAATTTTTGAATGGCGTAATCGCAATTTACTCCCCGAATGTTTTCAACTTCTGTTTTAGAGATCGGTTGTTTGTAAGCAATGATTGATAGTGTTTCCATAGCTGAAGTAGACAATCTTTTTTTCGATTGCTGCTTCAACATAATCCCGATGCTGGTTTGATACGCAGGCTTTGTCAAAAACTGGTAGCCACCGCCTGCTCTATTTAGCTGAAAAGAAAACTCGTCACCTTGAAATTTTTCTTCTGTTCGCTTTAATGCATCATGAATATCTTCTTCCGGCACATCGGCATTAAACATTTCTGATAAGCAGGCTTTAATGTCAGCTACCTTGGCAGGTGTTGGCGAACAAAAAATTAATGCTTCGATGTGGTTTTGTAAGAAATCCATAATAATCTATCTAATTCCTCTCAAGAGGATTTAATCTTGCTTCATCATTTTTGCCTCAATCGACTGTGTAGTATGTGGCACAGCAATCAAGCGCTCTTTGGGAATCAACTTTCCAGTAACAGAACAAATTCCGTAGGTACCGTTTTTAATACGCACCAAAGCGTTTTCTAAATTGGTCATAAACTTTTGCTGGCGTGCAGCTAACTGGCTCAAGTTTTCTTTCTCAGCAGTTTCAGCTCCATCTTCTAATACTTTTGTATTACCTCCAGAGGTAGCATCGGTACCGGCATCGTTAGTACGATTAAGAGTATCCTTTAAAATCGTGAACTCTTCTTTGGCTTTATTCAATTTACCCATAATCAAATCTTCAAACCACTTTAGCTCTACATCGCTATAACGGGTTTTATCTTCATTAACTACTGCCGTTTTTGCAGGCTTATGGGCAATAGGTCTTTTATTTATAATAGGGAAAATATTTAACTGAGATGGCGATAGCCTTATCGGTGGCGCTATTGGGCGCATTTCCTTTTTAGGAGCCGGTGCATCTGCTCTTTTCAAAACTGGTTTAGCTACTTCTTTCTTAGCTACTTTTTTAGGTTCTGCTTTAGGGGCTTCCTTTTTGGCTACAACTTTCTTAGCTACAACCTTTTTAGGTGCTTTTGCCTTCTTAGCAACAGTTTTCTTAGGAGCTACCTTTTTCGCGCTAGCGACTGGTTTTGATTTCTTGGCTGGCTTAACTGGCTTTGCTTTCGCAGACGCCTTTTTTGCAGGGTTGGCTGGTTTTTTCTTTGATTTTGCCATAAAACTGTACTTTTTTAGGGTTTTGAAAAAGATGGGCAAAAATACGCGGTGAGGGGTGAAACAAAAAATGTATTGGCATTAATTAAGTCTTGGCTAAAGAGTCGCGGAGGCTTGCTGCTTACCTATGCGGAAAACAAACCAAAAGCTGACAAGTGGCACAATGAGAATAGGTAAAATGAGATTGATAAGGGAAATGATACCTGTTAAATCAATGGTGTTCTCTGTCTGTTTAAGAATAAGCACGGCATCGCCCCATGGGCCTTTGCAAAAAATTGTATTGAAAAGCATATTCCAACCAAGATGTAAACCAATGGGTAAAGCCATTGAACTGGTTTTTGAAAACGCATAAGCCCATACATACCCCATTAACCCAGTGCCAATAAAAATGTAGATCATCGCGGCAGGATTTCCAAAAGCATTGTAAGAAAACCAATGTATAGATACCGAGTGATAGCGGACAATATAAAACTCCTTTTTTCGATCCTAACTTTTGAATTGCAATGTAGAGAAGTGCCCCTCTGAAGAGGAATTCATCAAAGAGAACAGATTTGACATCTAACCAAATGCTATTGGATAGCAATGAGTAGTCAAAAAAAGTATTGAGTTTCCAAATTGAATGGGTGAATGAAGAGTTGAGCAACTATACAAAGCGCAGCACTGACTATAAATCCAAAAATAAATTGACGTGGGCGGACTAATGCGGGGAATGGCCCTAGTGCGGCCAGACTTTGCTTTTCAACAAACCATAAGAGTGCTGCAGAAATAATAAGTTGAACGAGTATGCCTAGCATTAATTAGTTAGTAAGAAGAGTTGTTCAGAGTTTAAATAGGGGTCAGACCGCTACATTCAAAAAAGTCAAGCGGTCAGACCCCTAATATTTATCAGTCGATAAAGTCAAAATAGTTCTCACGGTTTACTACTTGAAAAGATGCGCTTGGATAACTTTTGGTGAAGAAGACTGGAGGCTTTGCTTTTGAGTCGCGCCACTTGAATTCAAACGCGGAAAGTTTTCCATCCTTCATTTCAATGAGGTCAATCTCTTGTTGATCGTAGGTTCGCCAGAAATATGGGATTACATTATTTTCAGAATATGCGTTTCGCTTAATCCGTTCAGCCATTAAATAATTTTCCCATAAGGCTCCTAAATCGTTTCTGCCTGCTAAAGGACTAAAGTTATTGATTAAAGCATTTCTGATTCCATTATCGACAAAATACCACTTAGATGTTTTTACTACCTCTTTTCTTAAATTAGAACTGTACCCACCAACCCGATAAATCACAAACACTTTGCTTAGTAAATCTAAATACTTTGCAACGGTATCTTTACTAATTGAAAGTTGTCTGCCAATTTCCAGTAGCGAAACCTCCTTGCCTACCTGAAAGGCAATTAGCTGAAGAAGCTCGGATAGCTTATTCGAGTTTCGTATTTGATCGTAAATTAAAATGTCTTTGAATAAGTAAGAGGCAACAAGTTCATGAAGATATTTTCTCTTCTCTGCTTCGGTTTCGAGATTAATTAACTCTGGGTAACTTCCAAACAATAGTCGCTCTTCTAAATTGCGTACTGTATCCAGATGTGTTTCTGATAAGTTCAACTCACCCTGCCAAACAGGATAAAGATGGTAATGTAATTGTCTTCCAGTAAGCGGTTCTCCAATTTGATTAGTTAAGTCGAATGAAGATGAGCCTGTTGCCAGTATTGTCAAATCTTTAAAATGATCAATTATTATTTTAAGTATTTGCCCAATGCCGTCTATCATTTGAGCCTCGTCAATAATTAGCAGGCGCGATGTACCCAACAATCTTTTATAAGACTGAATATTTTTTGAACTTAAAATTTGATGTGTCTCAGGCAAGTCGCCATTCATGCGTACCACAGGTGTTTTTAGTGTCGCTTCCAATTGGTCTAAAAGAAAAGTTTTTCCAACTCTTCGTGGGCCCGTTAAAACTATCACTTTGTTTTTACCAACTTGCTTAAGCAAGGTTTGAAACAAAGACCGAGGTAGTATATTCATCGTGCATCAGCTTTACGTATTAGCCAAATTTACGTTAATTCAGCTAATTAGAAAGCTAAATTCACGTGAATTTGGCTAATAGAGTCACTGTCCAATCACAACCCGTTTTCTAAAAGTCTTTACAGTGCCATCCAGATCGAGCACTTCGAACCAGACAAAGTAATAACCTCTGCGGGCTTTGTCACCCTCGGTGCGGTCGCCATCCCAACGATAGAAACCTTCGAAGGCAAGCGTTTCGTTGTTAGCAATTTCTTTAATGGTACGACCTTGCAAGTCCACAATTTTAATCTGGGCAATTAATCCACTGCGATCGAATTTAAAATTGATTTGCGCGAAATCCTGACCCGGAACATTCGGTGAAAATATTTCGGGTACAACCTGAACGGCATTCTCATCAATAAAATTTTCAGGCCGTGCGTTGGAGTTGGCAGAGCCTGGTGTAGCAAACCCAACGGATGCATTGGCTGACTTCCAATTGGAGAGAAGATTAGGTTCGGTTAGCGAGATTCTCTCAAGCGACACACCTTCTTTATCTTTTAACAAAGCGGAATGATAATCATCTAAGTAAACAAATGAATCCATTAACAATCCTTGTGGAGAAACAAGCGCAATTGATCCGGCATCATCATTCATAGATGGAATGGTTGCCGAGATAAAATTTTTCTCTTGCGATGTGGGATACTGATTTTTTAGAATAGCAGGATCACTTATAATAACCAGAAAAGTGCCTGGTGAAATTGTTAAATCTTCGAGTGTAACGGTTTTATTGTTGATAACAACATTGTCTGGTCGATTGGCAAGCTCCCAATTTTTTAAGTTTATAAATTTATCGGATACGTTAACGATCTCAATAAAATCAACGCCTCCTGGTCGGGGGTTAAATAAGATTTCATTAAGGAGTATATCACCTTGTTCTGCTGCTTCCGGTAATGCAAAAGTAAGTTTGCTAAAATCTGATTGAATAAAATTTCCACTACAATCGCGAAGGTTCTTCACTTCAATTGTGTAAAGTTGCCTTGGAGTAAGTGATTCCGAAAGGGTAATTCTTATTTCCCGCAAGGAAGTAGAGGTAAATTTTGGTTGAAAAATATTTTCGGTTGGAGTGATTTCAAAAATTACTGTACTTAAGTCCTTCTCTAATTTTTCATTGAAGATTAAAGTAAGTTTGTTTGTTTGAGAAGGCGTTACAGATAGCAAGGCTGGCCCAATAAGATCGGGCTTGTTAGCATTAACAGAATTTATTTTTCCAGGCGTTCCGCCTTTCGCATCCTCCGAGGCCGTCCAGTTATTCTCTTCCCCGCAAGGATTTTTCGTGTCAATCAACTCCAATGTCCAACCACCTTCTTGTTTGTCGGAATCTCGATACCAATCGACAGTATAACTGACCGAATCTATAGTTTGATTACTTGCGTTACGAAGCATTAACACATCACTGCTATTGTTTAGCGTTGGAAAGTTTGAAACACCAATTGTTTTTCCGAAAGGAGTTAATGAGGTCAAATTCGTATTTGCACAAACAATCCAGTATTCATTAGGCAAAATAATTTTAGATGTAAAAACGGCTATTGAACTTCCATCTGAGAATTTCCAACCCGAAATATCAATAGGATTAATACTTCGGTTATAAATCTCAATAAATTCTGCATCGGGTAATCCTACTTGTGGACTAGGATCTGCAAAAATTTCTGTGATGATGATGTCTTTAGGATTGACAGGTTGTTGCTGAAAAAATAAGAATGGCTGAACAATGTTTGAAATCGCGTTGCCAAACATATCTTCAACGTTTATTATAGTAAGTTGATTTGTAATTCCATTTGAGAATGGCTGTGAAAAAGTAAGTACCACCGTTTTTCCATCGGCTTGCAATTGTGCTGCAACTGTATTCCCCACTCCGTTGGAGGCTGTATAATTGGAAACGTTTTGGGCGGATGAGCTTAATAACTTTTCGTTGAATAGGAGCGAAAGTTGCGTGCTATTCAAAACTTGCAATTGAGTTAATATTGGGGCTTCATTATCTAAAATAATTTCACCCGCGTAGATGTCGTCAAAGAAATGGCGATTGAAAAAACTAGCCGTTGATTGCAGTACGCGAATTCCAAAATAGTTACTGCTAGTTACCGAATTATCTGTCACCGTTCCTTCAAGAAAGTAGTTTTTGCCACCTGTTGCATCGCGCTCCAAAGTCCATAGGTTATTTACATCGCGAACTACTTTGATGCTCAGTGTTGAGTTAGAACTATTGGTGATTCCATCAACTCCGTTAATAAGGATGCTCGCTGAACCCGAAGCTATTTTATACAGGCTAACCTCATCAGGCGTGCCGCCAATCCGCACAAAGTAGCCTGAGTTGGTTGGGCTTAATAAGTTTTGTTGTTCTGAGATTAAATAGACATCTACAAAGTTGGTGCTACTGGTATTGAATTGAAGATTGATCGAAAATTCCCATTGTCCGTTAAGCGCTTTAGCAGAAGGTGTGGTAATGTAGAAGGAAGAACTGGCTGTTGCCGAGTTTGATCTGAGTTGGTTGTTCGACACAATCCAATTACCGGCTTGATCGAGCGTCCACATAGGATTGTTCGTTAGGTCACCATCCGCAAAAGAATCGATGACTTGAGCGACACAACCGAGTGTG
>Ga0163149_10007853_pt1 | contig 10667 bp, 8 predicted proteins | sample OliLakLV19MP5G1_FD_148604 | JGI IMG/M metagenome (GOLD analysis project Ga0163149, IMG submission 148604) | Freshwater microbial mat bacterial communities from Lake Vanda, McMurdo Dry Valleys, Antarctica - Oligotrophic Lake LV.19.MP5.G1 | ecosystem: Environmental > Aquatic > Freshwater > Lake >...
ATTCTTTGCCCCGCACCCCAACCCCGCTCCCACTGCGGGAAGAGGGGCTCTGCGCGGCATTGGAATGCGGTATTCCCCTGCGGGAAGAGGGGCTCTGCGCGGCAAGCGCACCGTTGACATGCACGATTCGTTATCTGAAAGGTATTGGGTCTAGTGGTATCATAACTAGCGTAGTAGATATTTCGCCTGTGAGGTTTTGGTATGAAGCAGCGCCCAAATAGCCGCCTTGTCTACACAACCGATCCCGATCCTGAGCCTGAGCCAATTGCCCAATCGGCTGCCGCGTACCCATCGGCCAACCAGCAGACGGCTCGGATTATGCGGGATCGGAAACGACGGGCGGGCAAGACAGTCACCGTGATCAGTGGGTTACGCCATGATCCAGCGACGCTTGAGGCATTGCTGAAGACCCTGAAACAGCAGTGCGGCGCGGGTGGCACACTCAAGGATGGCGAGCTCGAAATTCAGGGTGATCATCGTGAACGGGTTGCGACGGCGCTGACTGGCATGGGCTATAAGACCAAGATGGTTGGGGGATGAGCCGAGTATTCAGGAGTCAGGAGTCAGAATACGGAACAAGCGACCAATCAGGGCATAACATCAGTTCAATGTGGCGTTTATGGTGGCGTATACGATACGCCCCTACTATGGTCCGTTGCCCGTAGCAGCGTTTCCTGTACCAGCAGATCATGGGCGAATGGACGTTCGGGTTGGCGTTCGCCGGTGATGACACCCAAAAATGCTGTTAGTTCCCGATCATACAGTTCCTGGCGGGAACAGTTCTGGATTGGTATGCGCTGCTCACCCTGTTGAAATCCGGCGGTCGCATGATTCAGGCACAACCGAATTGGGTTGGCTGGCTCGAATGGTTCCATGATGGCACTGCCACAATCGCCATACACCTCGAAGCGCCTGGCTGGCGGTGGTACCTCAATCGCCGCAATCTCGATACTCGCCAATGCCCTTTGGTAGGAAAACACCGCCAGCGTGTGATCCTGAAACCCTGGCACACTGCCACTGGCATCCTGGAAAAACGATGTAACCCCCACTGGCCTGCCGAGCAACCAGATGATCTGATCGAGCATGTGACCGGCCAGATCATAGAAGATGCCGCCGGGATGAACCGCAATCACACGGCGTGCCTCAAGCGAAATCCAGGTTGACATCTGTGCCCGGACTGCGTAGATCTGACCAAGCAACCCCGATTTCGCCCATTCTGCAATCTGCTGGAAGCCAGCGTGGTAGCGGAACATATAGCCCATCTGGATTGTCAGGCGGTGCTGTTCGGCAAGCGCCACAACACGCTGCCATTGCTGCCAGTCCGTTCCGGCTGGTTTATCGTACCAGACGTGCTTACCGGCTCGAATAATTGCCTCTGCCTGATTGAGGCTTTCGTCATTGCGCCCTTCGGCAGCAACCGCAATGATCGATGGATCACCAAGGATTTGTTCGGCATCCCCGAACCAATGCACACCCTGCCATGGCCAGCCGGCCTGCTGTAATTCCGCACGGCGCACAGCATCTGGCTCGAATACACCAGCACATTCGACACGAGCGTTTGTTCGTAATGATTCCAGTTTGCCAGCAGCATGGCCGTGTTTGGTGCCATATTGGGCGATGCGCAGCGGACGAGCGTGTATCAATGTGTCACTCCATACCCTCACTCAATAATCGCATGAGTTCCACTGGCGAATATGGATCATACCAATAGCGCAGGTACACTTCCTTCGGAATGATCAACAGTGCGACATGCTGTTCGGCGATGATATCGGCATTGCGGGTATCACCGCGAATCACACCCGTGGTGCCGAGTGGCATCCAGGCGGCAACCGAGAAGGATTGATACCCGCCAAGTGGAATGATCTTCAGCCCATCTCCGAGTGGAATATACACAAAGGTGGCCGGTGCGCCAGCCTCGATCAACTTCTCGCCAGCCCGTAATTCGGCAAACCGCACATGCCTGAAGCCTTGTTGCGGATCAAAACTGGTTACTTTTTGCCCGGCCTGCTGCATGGTATCTAATATGGATTGGCGCTGTAATGTATCCCAATCCAGCTCTTTGGCCTCAAGGTAGCGGGTGCGTTCGGGTTCAGAGATATTGCGTAGCGATGGCACAACGTGGATTTGGTCGCGGATGTGCGGATGCAGCTGACACAATTGTTCCTGAACCAAGTTGATGGCGCGCCTGATTGCAGCCTGATCTCTGGTGCGGTAGCCGGATTGGCTAAGTGCATTGATGAACTGCGAACGAACATCGCCATCGGATGTAAACATTCGGGATAACAATATATTCTGGGAATGTTCGCCACCAATGCGGCCAAGCGCCCTGGGTAGTGTCAATAATCGTTCACGCGGCGCATCTGGCTGGGCGAACGCAGTTTCAATCTCGGGCAGTATATCCGCGCCAATAGCAGCCAATGCCATGCCTGCCGCACGGCTGGTTTCGGGTGCATCACAGGCGCTGATCAGCTGTGGGTGGTATTCACGCCGATTGACTGCACCAAGCACTTCGATTGCAAGAATATGATCAGCACTTGCTGCTGCCAGCAGGCCATCCAGCTTTTGTTTCGCAATTGGTTCGTTGCCATATTTTAGCAACCCGATCAATGCGCCACGCTGTGCAGCGGTATCCATTTCGCTGAGCGCATGCACGAACTGCGCTGGATTATCGGTAATTGCGCCTAATGCGCGCAGGGCTGCTTCTTTTACAGATGGATCTGGTTCAACCAATAGTTGCTGTTGTACATCGCTCAATGCAGAACGCAGTTTCAGGGTTTCAATGCGGCTGAACGCATCGCGGCGCACATCGGGCGTTGGATGTTGCATGAGCTTGGGGAGTTCGCCAACGACTGCCTGCCCATCAAGGGTTTCCAGCTTGTTCAGGGCATAGATCACCACACCTGGATGTGCATCCTGAAATTGATCGCGGAGGATCGTTATACTTGCGGGATCGGCCAGCACCATTGCATCATCACCCAACCTTCGCCTGGTGATCACCCGCGTTAGTGCCTGGACATAATTGCCGCTCAAGAGAACGATGACGATCAGCCATACAGCGCCTACAGCAACGGCGACATAGGCCAGGCCAATATAATTGAATTTCAGCCCGGCGGTAAGCGCCAGCAGGCTTAACCCGGCCAGGCCAATAGCAATCGGTTGGACGATACCCTCGGCTGTGGCCTGCACACGAGTGCGTATGCTATCGGGCAGCGATTGATAGATGATGGCGTTTGCAGATTGCGAGAGTGAGAAACCGAAGGCAACATTGATCAATTTTGCAAATGCGCCAAGTGCGAACACAATCAGCAGGGAAGCGCCCAGGCTGCCGCTGATCGCCAGAATTCCGAGGGTCGCAGTCACCACCAGGGGCATGGCGATCAACCCAACCCGTAGCCCGAAGCGGGCGATAACGCGACCAGTGATCACGGTTGAGGAGAGCAGGGCAACGACCCCAATGATCGAAAGGAGTTGGCCAATAAACGCGGTGAGTTGCGCGGCATCGGGAAATTGGGCGAAGGCACGATCATAGAAGATATTATCGGCAAAATAGAAGGCGGCCCACCACAGGGTAATATAGACAAAAATCAAACGAACATAGCGATCTTTGAACATTGCGGTTGGCGTTTTGGCAGGCCGCGCCGATTGTGCCACCGGCGTATTCGGTTTCGGCTGGAGGTAGGAACGCGAGATGGCCCGCAACACAAACAGGCTGAGGCCAAAACTGAGCACCGCCAACAACAGCAGATTCGTGGTACCAATAGTTTTCACCAGCGTCGGGACGAACAGGCCAGCGACGATATTTGCCAGCCAGTTGCCAGCGCCCAATAATGGAAACAGGCGCTTGCCCTGCCGCAGATCAAAGAGGCTACCGCCAAGGGGCCAAACGGCGATATTCACAAGATTGATCGCGGTTTGAAACCAGAGCGGCAGAATGAATGTGGCAGCATGATACAGCGGGGTATTTAACACAATCCAGATCAGCAGGGTGGTGACTGCCAAAAAGATTAGGTTGATCGAAAGCAGCCTGGCAAAAGAAACTCGCCCACCGATTCGAATATACAGCACTGCCACCAACGATGCCAGAAATGCGATGCTGATATAGGAATAGGGCAGGCCCTGCACGCCATATTCGGCAATGAAGACACCAAACGCCATGGATTGCACAAACACGACGCCAAGCGACAGGATGAAATACAACAGAACCAACAGGCTGATCAAGCGTTCCTCGCCTGGTTCGATATTGAGGAAGGCAGTGATGCGCCGTGAGTTGGGGATTTGGGTCATAGGAGTTTCCCATCCTGGACTATGATGCACCTGATGGAACGAGTACTATGATTGACCTGATTGAATGAATACTATGATTACGCGCAAACTAATCATAGTCCATCACATCATAGATTAGACTTGCCTTGGTGGCTTCATCACGCGTTTGAATTGCATACTGCGACTTCCAAAGTTGATCAGCAAACCGACTTTCATCCCAGAGGCTTCAAGATAGTTGATCGCCTGTGCTAGGTGGACATCCTCCAGTTGGATGACTGCTTTCAGTTCAACCATCACTTTCTCCTCAACAAAAAAATCTACGCGGCGTTTCCCGATTTTGATGCTCTTATAGAAAATATCCATTTCGTGTTCACGGCTGAAGGCTAATCCCTGCTGCGTCATTTCGATCTCTAGTGCACGCTGGTAAATGACCTCCTGAAAGCCATTGCCCAACGCCTTATGTACTTCCAGAGCGCACCCAATAATCTTACCCGTCAGTTCGGAATGCAGATATTGCTCTTTGATCATTGGGTGTTCCTGTCTTGGCTATGATTATTCTGATCGCATGAACACTATGATTACCTATACCATCATAGTGCCGATACCTCATCATAGTCCATCACATCATCATTCTTATCATAGTCCAGACAACCCAGCGCTTTACGAGCAAATAAGCGCTCAATCTGATGTGTACCCGAACTCCTGACGGCTGAAAGCTGAAAGCTGATGGCTCTCTTCTGACTCCTGACTCCTGAATTCTGACTCCTCGGTTCTACTCAATCAGCCCTAACCCCAGATCAATCGAATACTGATACTCGCCGATCTGCTCATTCAGCACATCTGCAACTGTTACTGGGCGGCCAAGTAGCCCTGATTCGAGCCAGGCATAGGCGACAGCAACCGAACGGGCACCCTGTTCGACATCGACTTCGGGTGGTTGCTGGCTGCGAATGGCTTCTGCAAACTCGGCATACTCAATCGCTAGCAGCTTACGGTCGGTTTCGGCGAATGGAATGGCATAGGACGTGAGGCGCTCGCCACCAAATAATGCGGCTGTCACGGGATCGAGCCGGAAATTTGGCACCAGATCAAGCAATTGTCCATTGCTCAATTCGCCCTGTTCTGGCTTCACAAGGCTGATTGTGCCGCCAGTTCGATCATTCGGCAGATCCAGGGAACCAGCCGAGCCATAGATCCGCCGCGACCAGAGGTGCTGGCCGTGCGCGGCATGATCCTCGATATACTGCCCGACTGCACCATGTTTGAACAGCATCGTCGCATACACCGCATCATCGGCGGTGGCCTCGAATGTGGCTGGCATCTCTTTCTGCCAGCGGCCATACACCCCAGATGGGTTGGTCGTTGCACCACCAGTGGCTGCCGCATTCTTACGCAATGGCTCGTGCAGGCGCGTCTGGGCATAGACGCTCTCGATTGGGCCGAGCAGGTATTCGAGCATATCGGCATAATGGACGCCAACATCGATCAGGACGCCGCTCTGGTCCTTCTGATGCCGCCAGACCGAGATCAACATCTGGTCGCCGCCATCGATCACATGATGAATGGCGAAGCGTGGTGTGCCAATCGCACCGGCATCAAGCAGCGCCCGTGCCAGCCGATTGATTGGATCGCGGCGATAGTTCTCGGCCACGCTGACAATCCGGCCCGATTGGCGGGCAGCCGTACGGATCTGATTGCAGGCTCGCACCGTCAGCCCTAATGGCTTTTCGATCATCACATGCCAGCCGCGCGCCATTGCATCATTGGCAACAGTATGGTGCGAACGGGGCGTCGTTGTGATATCAACAGCATCAATATCCAGCGCCGCCAATTCTTCCAGGCTAGCCACCACGGTCGGGCAGCTGCCAAACGCTTCAAATGCCTGATCGGCCAGCGAATTGGCATTGGCGATCACGGGATCGCATGCACCAACTAGCTCAATATCCTGCCAGCCCGCCCGATGCAGCTCGATCAGCCCATACAGATGGCGGTGGCCCATGCCACCACAACCAACGATTGCGAGGCGTAGTTTGCTCATGCTCGTTTCCTTTTATTGCGCTGTGCTCGTAGCTTCGCCACGAGCACAGCGCAAGAGATTTTCTCGGAGGCCTGCGGCCTCCAAACCTCCGCTGGCGGTGGAGTACCACAATCTTCTTCGGCTGCGCGCCCCGCACCCGCGTCCAGGAACCGTTCCTGTGTAATCATGCCACAGCTGCGAACCATCAGCCACCAATGCCAATTGCGCGCCATTGACATCGACGGACGATGGATGTAGGGGCGTATCGCATACGCCCGCAACGATAGGGCATTGCAATACGGTGATTTAATCTGGTTGGCACCGCCCGTTGATCATGCCACGACTGCGAACAATCCGTGATTGTGGCACTTGCTTGGTTGCATGATTCTTGGTTAAAGAATGTTGGTGGCCCTTCAACGCCCGTTGGTTATGCCTCGGCTGCATGCGAAAAGTCGTTGTGGCAACTTCGTAACTCCTGATGGCTGATAGCTGATAGCTTCTCGGTTCCGTATTCTGACTCCTGACTCCTGACTCCTGACTGCTGGGTACTCCTGAAAGCTGAGAGCTGAGAGCTACGATATCAGGCAAACCACACACAAACTGGCGATGGGATATTGGCAATCTGGCCGGTTTCAGACAGCATACCCGTTGCCGGATCGATCCGCAGCGTAATAACCGAATTACTATCCTGATTAGCTGCCAACAGAAACGATCCGCTTGGGTCGATGGCGAAATTGCGCGGTGTGCGCCCACCAGTGGAATGGTGCCCTCGTAGTTCCAGCAGGCCTGTCACTGGATCAATTGCAAAAATCACAATACTATCGTGCCCACGGTTCGAGCCATACACAAATTGACCAGATGGATGAATGCGAACATCGGCACAGCTATTTGAACTACTAAAGTTAACAGGCAGGGTTGAGAGCGTCTGAAGTTCGTGCAGGGTGCCAGCATTGGCATCATAAACCAGAACACTCATGCTCGAATTGCGTTCATTGATGCAGTACAGCCAGGTTCCATTTGCATGCAGGGCGACATGACGCGGCCCAGCACCAGGAGCGAGCATGGTCCACGGCGGCTCATTGGCGCTGAGTGTTCCATTGGTTGTATCCAACCGATATACAGCTACCCGATCAAGGCCGCAATCCGTTGCCACTATCCAATCGCCGGGCAGCGAACGAATGCAGTGCGGGTGTGGCGCATCGTGATGGGTTGGCACACCAACATGGGCAACCACAGCCGTCGGTGTTCCGAGTGTTCCATCTGATCCAATCGGCAGCACCGTCACATTTCCGCCGCTATAGTTGGCCACCAGCAACCATTGCCCGCTCGCATCAACACTAACATAACATGGATGAGCGCCGTGGGTTGGCTGCGTGTTGATCAGCGTCAATGCCTGGGTTGTTGGATCGATGGCAAACGAGCTTACTGCACCACCCTGCTGGCCCGCATACTCGCCGATTTCCTGAACCGCATACAGAACCGAACGTTGCGGATCAACCGTTACGAATGATGGATTGACAACCCCCGTCCCAACGCTACGATATGTCAACGCACCAGTGGCTGCATCGAATTGGTAGACATACACCCCATCGGCGCTGCCCTGGACGTGTGGCAGAACCTGGGTGTAGGTGCCGACATAGACTATTGTGTTCCCAGTATTCATTAGCATATGCTCCTCTTTGTGTGACCAAATGACAACTCTCGACCAGGTGACAAGGTGAATGCGTTTGATTGGTGTCGTACCGCTTCGATCAAACCTCTGTCATCATGTCACCCCATCACCATGTCACCCCATCACCGTGTCACCGTGTCTCCGTATCGGATGTCATCTTTTCGCCGCGCAGCAGGAAGGCCCGAATATCGAAGGCACCAGGGCGTTGTGGAGCCAGATGGCCGGATTCGACCATGAGATCAAGCGGGTTGGCGCGGGTTTGCATTGGCAGCAGCACCTTTTCGTGCATGCGCGCCGATTCATAGACGGCATGCACCATCTGCAGCGCCTTGATGCCATTCTCGGCATTGCCACGAAAATACTCGGTTTTGCCCTCAATCCAATCGGCCAGTTCGTCCATCTGTGCGGCAGGAGCCTCGTGCCACTCAAACTGTTCGCCATGATCGGCAACCCTGTGGAATTTGCCATCTGGTTCGTGCAACTGCCACTGCCCGCCTGTCGAGGTATTCATGAGCTGGAGATTACGGGTGTTCAGATTGATCGTGCCGTGTGTGCCATAGATCCAGGCACCCTGATACACAAGCGGGGTGACATCACTCAGCAGCATTGCCACGGCACCACTGGTAAAGTGGAAGATTCCAACAGCGCAATCCTCAATCCGCGTACTACGCTCATAGCGGTCGGTTTTACGCTCGACATTGCCCATGACCCAATCACAATCATCATCGCCAAGCAAATAGCGATACATATCGGCCTGGTGGGAGCTATAGTTGGGCAGGCCATCAGAGGCAAAGCTCTGAATGATCTGAACCTTGCCGATGGCACCCTGCGCGATCAGATCGCGGGCGAGTGTGTAGGCCGGAACGAAGCGCCGCTGGTGGGCGATGCCAAGTTTAACCCTATTGCGCTGGCATGCGATCAGCATCTGCTCCGCATGGCCAAGTGTATCCGCCATTGGTTTCTCGCACAAAATCGCCTTTGGATGATACGCTGCGGCTGCTATCGTCCAGGGTGCGTGGCCGGGATGCCAGGTGCAGATCGACACAACATCCGGCTGTTCCGTAGCCAGCATGGCACGCGCATCGCTATAATGGCGCGGCGCGATATGGAACAGCGTATCCTTCTCTGCCATCGCCGACTCTTCGAGATCGGCAAGCCCAACAATCTCGTAGCGGCCACTATCGAGGTAGCCGCGCAGGTGAACGCTCGCAATACCGCCGCTACCAATGATACCGACTCGGAGTTTACTTGTCATACGTTCCTCTATATATCGTGCATATGGCCACTATGCCTTTTCTGCCAGGAACTTTCATAGCCACTGCGCGTGGCAGGCGTGTTATTGCCGCTACGCGTGGCAGGCGGCTAGGGCGGTCCCGTCCGCCCTAGCAACCCACGGTCGGGGTCTTGCTCCGAACCCCGAATAGAGCAGGGTGGCTCTCCAACGCCCATTGCTCATGCCTCGGCTGCGAATAGCAACCACCGTGGAATAGCAACGTTTGCATCGCATCCAACGAATGTAGGGGCGCTACCAAGCCGCCAACATGCAGCCACCATCCTCGATTTCGCCACGCGGCGCGTGTTCGCCCGCACCGAATGCCGCGTTGATGTGCGATAGGCAGGATGCGCAATACCTCGTTGATCATGCCACGGCTGCGATCAATCGATTTTGGTGGCCTTTTCGGGCGAACACGAGGTCCGCGCCCTACACGGGTTCTTGGTTCTGTGTTCGTGTTCGTGTTGGGCAGACACAGGGATCCGCACCCTACACGGGTTCTTGTTCCCTTGTTCGTGTTGGGCGGACACAGGGGTTCGCGCCCTACACGGGTTCTTGTTCCCTTGTTCGTGTTGGGCGGACACATGGATCCGCACCCTACACGGGTTCTTGGTTCTGTGTTCGTGTTCGTGTTGGGCGGACACATGGGTCCGCACCCTACACGGGTTCTTGTTCCCTTGTTCGTGTTGGGCAGACACAGGAATCCGTACCCTACACGGGTTCTTGTTCCCTTGTTCGTGTTGGGCGAACACGAGGTTCGCCCCTACACGGGTTCTTGGTTCTTGTTCCCTTGTTCGTGTTGGGCGAACACGAGGTCCGCACCCTACACGGGTTTTTGGTTCTGTATTCTGACTCCTGACTTCTGACTTCTGACTTCTGGATACTGGGTTCTCGGCTATCGGCTATCGGCTATCGGCTATCGGTTCTACACCGCCGTAAACCCACCATCCACACACAGAACCTGGCCAGTGACCATACGGGCTGCTGGTGAGGCCAGGTACACAACAGCAGCGGCAATCTCTTCTGGCTCGGCGATCCGTCCCATCGGGACTTTATCGATATTGCGGGCGAAATCCGGGTTTTTCATGGCTTGTTCCAATAATGGCGTGCGCGTGAACGTTGGCGCAATGGCATTAACGGTGATCTTGTGCGGTGCCCATTCCGCGCCAAGCACACGCGCCAGATGCCCAGCACCCGCTTTGGCTGCTCCATAGACACTCCGCAACGGCCCGCCAACCACACCCACCTGTGAGGTAATTGTGATAATGCTGCCGGGGATGCTGCGATCAATCATGCTCTGGGCAACCATGGTGGACATGAAGAATACGCCCTTCTGATTGACATTGGTGATCAGATCATATTCGGCCTCGGTATACTGGAGCGCCGACTTGGGGGTGTTGGTGCCAGCATTATTGACGAGCACGTCGATCCGGCCATAGGCC
>Ga0163149_10007861_pt1 | contig 10661 bp, 10 predicted proteins | sample OliLakLV19MP5G1_FD_148604 | JGI IMG/M metagenome (GOLD analysis project Ga0163149, IMG submission 148604) | Freshwater microbial mat bacterial communities from Lake Vanda, McMurdo Dry Valleys, Antarctica - Oligotrophic Lake LV.19.MP5.G1 | ecosystem: Environmental > Aquatic > Freshwater > Lake >...
CGTTTCGGAGGTCTACTTCAAGGATTGCCGCGTCCCGAAATCCGCGGTGCTCGGCGGGACCACGGGCACCGGCTTTCGCGCGGTGATGAAGTCGCTCAACAAGCAGCGCATCAATCTCGCCTCGCTTTGCACCGGCCCCGCGATCCGGCTGCTCGACGAAGGGCTGCGCCACGCGCTCGCGCGCAAGCAGGGCGGCAAGTCGATTGGCGAGTTCCAGCTGGTGCAGGCGATGCTTGCCGACTGCAAGGTCGAGATCTCGGCGGCGCGCGCGCTGATCCTGGAAACGGCGAGGAAGCGCGACTGCGGCGAGGACGTCACCATGGATGTGTCGATGTGCAAGTACTACGCCTCCGAGATGGCCGGGCGTGTCGCAGACCGCGTAGTGCAGATCTTCGGCGGCGCCGGGTACTGCGAAGACATCGGCGGGTCGGTGCCGCGCTTTTATCGTGATGTGCGGCTGTTCCGGCTTTACGAGGGCACCAGCCAGATCCACCAGTTGAACATCGCCCGGCACCTGTTGCGCGGCGAGCGCTAGCCCGTTCCTGAGGAGGAACCATGAACACCCTCATGCGAGGGCCACGACAAGTGGACGAAGCTCATCCAGGCCCGCACATCAAGCCGGACTGAGCCACGGCCCAGGCTCCGCGCCGACAGCGCGAAATGGGCGCAGCTCATCAAGAAACAGAACATCACGCCGGACTAGACTGGAGTCGAACATGGAAGCACTCAGGGGCCCCCTCAACGGAATCAGGGTCGTCGAATTCGAAGCCATCGGCCCCGGGCCGTTTTGCGGAATGATGCTCGCCGACATGGGCGCCGACGTGCTGGTCGTCGACCGGCCGGGCGCCACCGACCTCGGGCTCGGCCGCGAGCGACGCCATGACACGATGATGCGCGGCCGCCGCTCGGTCACGCTGGATATGAAATCGAAAGGCGGCGCGGAGGCCGCGCTCGAGCTGATATCGAAAGCCGACGCGCTTATCGAAGGGTTCCGGCCCGGCGTGATGGAGCGCCTCGGCATCGGCCCGGAGATCGCGCTGGCGCGGAACCCGAAGCTCGTCTACGGACGCATGACCGGCTGGGGACAGGACGGCCCGATGGCGCCGCGCGCCGGCCACGACATCAACTACATCGCCCTCGCGGGTCCGCTTGCGGGTATCGGACGCGCCGGTGACGCGCCGGTGCCGCCGCTCAACCTGGTGGGCGATTTCGGCGGCGGCGGGATGCTGCTCGCGTTCGGCATCGCGGCCGCGCTCGTCGAGGCGCAGCGCTCAGGGAACGGCCAGGTGGTGGACGCTGCGATGTGCGAGGGCGCGTCCCTGCTTTCGACGATGTTTCACGGCATGCTCGCATCCAAGAGGTGGACCGAAGAGCGCGGCGCGAATTTCCTCGACAGCGGCGCGCCTTGGTACGACACCTACGAGACCCGCGACGGCAAGCATGTCTCGATCGGCTCGATCGAGGGCCGCTTCTATGCGGACTTGCTGGAACGGCTCGGAATCGCCGGCGAGGACCTGCCAAAGCAGCACGATCGCGCGGGCTGGCCCAAGTTGCGCGCGCGTTACACGGCGGCTTTCAAGAGCAAGACCCGCGAGGAATGGTGCGCGGTGTTCGAGGGGTCGGATGCGTGCTTTGCACCGGTCCTCACCTGGAGCGAGGCTTACTCGCATCCGCACAACGTCGCGAGGAAAAGCTTTGTCGAGGTTGGCGGCGTCACGCAGCCCGCGCCCGCCCCTCGCTTCTCGCGCACGCCCGGCGAGGTCCGGCGCAAGCCCCCGGAACGCGGCGAAGGCGGCTCTGGCGCGCTCGCCGACTGGGGCTTCACGGGTGGGCATCTCGAAAAACTGAAATCCCTTGGATTGGACTTCACCTCATGATCGCCCGGACAATCGCACTCGCATTCCTGATGGCGTTCGCGCTCTGCACTGCCCATGCGCAAACGCGCTGGGGAAAAGTGATCCGCGAGGCGGGCATCCGTGGCGACTGAAGCTCAAACGGGAATGCAAGCGTCGACGCCGGCTGGCCCGCTGCAGGGGCTTCGGGTCCTCGACATCTCGAACGTGATCGCCGGCCCGTTTGCCGCCGGCATGCTCGGCGACTTCGGCGCGGACGTGCTGAAAGTGGAATTGCCCGGCGCCGGCGATCCCTGCCGCGCGATCCCGCCGCACAAGGACGGCAAGCCGCTGATCTGGAAGGTCACCAACCGCAACAAGAAAGCAGTCACGCTCGACTTGCGCAAGCCCGAGGGCGCCGCGCTCTTCAAGCGCCTGGTGCCGCGCTTCGATGTGCTGATCGAGAACTACCGTCCGGGAACGCTCGACAAGTGGGGCCTCGACAAGGCCACGCTCTGGTCGCTGGCCCCGAAGCTCACGATCCTGCGACTGACCGGGTTCGGGCAGACGGGACCCTACCGCAACTTCCCGGGATTCGCCCGCCTGTTCGAGGCGTACTCGGGACTCACCTACATTACCGGCGAGCGCGATGGCCCGCCGCTGCATCCGGGCTACCCCATCGGCGACCCGATTGCCGGAGTCTTCGGCGCGTTCAGCGTGGTGACCGCGCTCTACCACCGGCTGCGCAATCCGGATTCGCCGGGCCAGGAGATCGACCTTTCGGCCACTGAAGCGATGATGCGTCTGCTCGAAGTCCTCCCGATCGAGTACGACCAACTCGGCCTGATCCACGAGCGCATCGGCAATGACAACGCCTATGTGGCCCCAGCCAACATTTTCCCGACCGGGGACGGGCTCTGGGTCACCTTCACCTGCGCGACCCAGAACATCTTCGACCGCTTTGCGGCATTGATCGGCAGGCCGGAGCTCATCAAGGACCCACGTTTCGCGAAGAACGCCGGACGCGTGCAGCACCGCAAGGAGATGGATGCGATCGCCGCGGACTGGATCGGCGCGCGGCCGCTAGCCGAAGTACTGGAGAAGCTGAGCACCGCGGGCGTCTCGGCCGCGCCGATCTATAACAACAAGCAGATGGTCGAAGACCCGCATTTCATCGAGCGCGGTGCGGTCGTGTCGGTGCCCGATGCCGATTTCGGTTCAGTGAAAATGCCGGGCATCGTGCCGCGGTTTTCCGAGACGCCGGGTTCGATCCGCTCGACCGGGCCGGCGATGGGGGCGAACAACGCCGAGGTATACGGCGACTGGCTCGGTATGGCGGAAGCTGAACAAGCCACGCTGCGCGAAAAGGGAGTGATCTAGATGGGCATCGTTGATGTCGAGCGCAAGAACCACGTGCATACGCTTACGCTGAATCGTCCGGAGAAGCGAAACGCCCTGGACCGCGAGATGGTGCTCGGGCTCGACGCCGCCCTGCTCGCCGCAACCGAAGACGACGATTGCCGCTGCGTCGTGATCCAGGGCGCGGGGGGCAGCTTCTGCTCGGGCCGCGACCTGGGACTGGAGCCCCTGGAGGACGGGCTCGACTGGTACTTCGGCTGGGATGGCGAGTACGGCGACGCCCTCAACCGGCTGCTGGCCATGAAGAAGCCGACCGTATCGTTGGTCGAGGGCTACGCGGTTGCCGGTGGGTTCACCATCGCCATGAGCTGCCAGTTCGTGCTTGCGGTCGAATCCGCAAAGTTCGGCGCGCTGGAGATGAAGAACGGCTTCCCCGCCGCGATCAATACGGCGGTGCTCACACACCTGCTCCCGCGCAGGCGCGCGCTCGAACTACTGTTGTCCGCGGAGACCTTCAGCGCTGCGCAGCTCGATCACTTCGGCTTGATCACGCGCCTGGCGCCCGACGCGGCCGCGCTGCGAACCGAAGCCGAAGCTTTCGTGTCAGCTTTGACGCGACTGGATCCAAGATCGGTGCAGATGACCCTCGAGCTGCATCAACTTGTCGAAGACATGCCCCTTGCGCACGGAGTTCTCGTCGGCAAGCAGATGAATTCTCTGCTTGCCGCCTCAGGCACGATCGCGCGCGGCGCGGCCAGGAGAAAGGCCAAATTGAGCAGAAGCAGGTAAGCGTCGATGGAAACCCTGTTTTTCTGGCTCTCGAAGCTAGCATGGTTCGTGATCGCGCCCGAGAGCCTGCTGCTCCTCCTGATCGTGGCTGCATGGCTGCTGGCCCTGCGAGGCGCGCACAAGTGGTCGAAGCGGGTGTTGAGTGTTGCGGTTACGGCGATGCTCATACTGGCGTTCCTGCCTGTAGGCGAGTGGGTCCTTTATCCGCTTGAAGCGAGGTTTCCGGTCAATCCCCCGCTTCCGCCAAAAGTCCATGGGATCATCGTGCTTGGCGGCCCCGAGGACGCGTTCAAGTCCTCGGTGTGGGATCAAGTCGAAGTCAACGACGCGGCGGAGCGATTTCTCGCCTCGATCACCCTTGCCAGGCGCTTCCCGGAAGCGAAGCTGGTTTTCACCTCCGGCAGCGGGAGCCTCACAAACCAGCAGCTCAAGGGCGCGCAAGTCGCCAAGCGCCTCTATGCGGAGCAGGGCCTGGATGTGTCACGCATCCTCTTCGAGAGCGAGTCCCGCAACACTTCCGAGAATGCGACCCTCAGCAAAGTACTGGCCAAGCCGGCGCCAGGCGAGACCTGGGTCCTTGTCACATCGGCGTTCCATATGCCACGTTCGGTCGGCATCTTTTGCAAGACGGGGTGGGTGGTCCACGCCTTCCCGATCGACCACCGGACCGTCAAAGGCCACCTGCTTCGGATCGACACCGGTCTCTTGGGCACGCTTAACAACCTGTCGGTCGGGATCAGGGAATGGGTTGGACTCGCGGCCTATTTCGCCACGGGACGGACGGCGGCCTTGCTGCCTTCAGGCTGCGCCGCATAGCTTCTCGAAATCCCGGTATTACCCCCCGGAAGCCGTCATCCTTGGGGCCAAGGCGAGAAATCCTCCCACTGGCCCAAGTTAGGGCTCCACGCCCCAAAACGTTGACCCGACCGGGTACGCCCGCTAGGATTCGCGCGACATGAAAATCCGGTTTCGCCTGCTATCAACGTGCGCACTCGCCTTCGGCCTGGCTTTGGCCGGCCAGACGATCGCGGCCACTGAATCCTTCGTTCACATCGCGGGCGAGCCTGCGCCCGAAGTCCGGGCAACGCAGGCGCAGGGTGCGAATCCGCAGATCGAGAAGCTCCTGGGCCAGTCGAACGACCTTTGGGATCGCATCCGCCTCGGATTCGCCATTCCCGACCTCGAGCCGAGACTGGTCGCACAGCAGCTCGCCTGGTACGCGGCGCGTCCCGAGCTCGTCCAGTCGATCGCGCTGCGCGCCCGCCGCTACCTGCATTTCATCGTCGACGAGGTCGAGCGGCGCGGCCTGCCGACGGAGCTCGCGTTGCTTCCGTTCATCGAGAGCGGCTTCAACCCGATGGCCCTTTCGTCTGCGCAAGCCTCGGGCCTTTGGCAGTTCATTCCCGGCACCGGCGCCAGGTACAAGCTAGCGCAGAACACCTTGTACGACGGGCGTCGCGATGTGGTCGCGTCCACCGGTGCGGCGCTGAGTTACCTGGAGTTCCTTTACCAATACAACAAGCGCGACTGGCACCGTGCGCTCGCTTCGTACAACTGGGGCGAGATGGCGGTTGCGCGGGCGGTGGTCCGCAACCGGGTACTCGGGCTCCCGGAAGCGTACGGAAGCCTCAACATGCCCGACGAGACGCGCCACTACGTGCCGCGCCTGCTGGCGATCAAGAAATTGATCGCGGATCCTTCAGCTTATGGCCTCCAGCTTCCGGAGATCCCAAACGAGCCGGTTTTCGGTGTCGTGCAGATCACCGACGACCTGGAACTCAGGCTCGCCGCACAGTTCGCGGGGATGCCGCTCGACGAATTCCTCTCGCTCAACCCGGCTTTTAACAGCAATCATGCGCCGGGAGCAACAGGTACGGGCCTCGTAATTCCGCTCGAGAAATCCGACGGGTTCAGGGTCAACCTCGAACGGCATCGGCAGGCGCTCGCCAGCCAAGTCGGCGGCGGACCGAAGAAAACGCGCAAGGCATCCCCGGTCACGCGTTTCTGAGTTTGCAAGCCGCAGCGGTCGGACCAGAGCCCACCGCTACCTTCCACCTCTCAAGTTGGGTCACTTTCCGGGCAAGCGCGCGAGCAGCTGCGTCGCTTCGGCATCGCCGCGTGCGGCCGCCTGCTTGAGCCACTGGACACCCTGCTCGACGTTCCTTCGAGGATTGCCGGGTGCAACGAGAAGCCGTCCCGCCGCATAGTCCGCTTCGGGCACCTTAGCGTTGGCCGCAATTAGAAAGTGATCCGTGGCAGCGCCCACGTTTGCGCGCGCTTCGTGCAGGTGCCCCAGCCGCAGGGCCGCGGACATGATCCCGCCGGCGAGCGCCCTTTCGTACAACGCGATGGCGATGATGGGGTTCCTCGATACGCCTTCGCCGCTTTCGTACAGGTGGGCAAGGTTCGCATGGGCCGCCGCGAGTCCCTGGTCGGCCGCCTGCCGGTACCACTCCGCCGCGGTGGCGGGATTCTTCTCCACACCGATCCCGTGCTCGTAGAACCATCCGAGGTTGGTGCGTGCCCGCGGACTGCCTGCCTGTGCCGCTCGCGTATAGGCCGTCGTCGCCTTTGGCAGGTCCACCTGGGTCCCGATCCCATGTTCGAAAAAATAGCCGAGCATGTTGCCGGCCTCCGCATGGCCTTTCGCGGCTGAGCGTTCGAACAACTGGAAAGACTGCCTGTAGTTGCGTTCGAGGCCGCGACCCTCGTAGGCGAGCACGCCAAGGGCGTACTCAGCTTCGGCATCCTTGTCACGCCGTGCCAGCTCAATCAGCGATTCGATCGCCGCGCGCTCCCCGCGCGCCGCAAGTTCGGAGAGCCGATCGGTCTCAGGGGAGGCACCGGCATCGATAGAAACACAAAGAATTGCGGCGGCCAGATGCCGCGCGCACCAAGCCCCTCTCCACGTAGAACGCCGCCCGCTCATTTTCCTCATAGTCGCGTAGAAGAGGCCGGCGTGTTATCGCTTGGGTAGAGAATCGCCATGCACAAATCGCGCCAGAAAATCCACATAAGCTTGGCGCAGTCCGGTCGCGAGCGGCGTCCGGGCTTTCCAGCCCAGCGACGCGAGGCGCGACACGTCAAGCAGCTTTCTGGGGGTGCCGTCAGGCTTACTCGCGTCGAACCTGAGGCGCCCACCGTAACCGACAGCGTCGCAGACTTGCTGCGCCAGCTGCCGAATCGACAACTCGATCCCGCTTCCCACATTCACCAGGGGCGGATGCTCCGCATCGCCGCAGGCGCGGCGGAATTCCACATCGGGCAACGACATCAGGTGGATGAAGGCACCGGCTGCGTCATCGGAATACAGAAATTCGCGCAATGGGGTGCCCGTGCCCCAGATCACGACCTCATCCGCACACGCAACTTTCGCTTCATGGCATTTCCGGACTAATGCGGGGATCACATGGGAGCCCTGCAGGTCGTAGCGATCGCCCGGCCCGTACAAATTGGTGGGCATCGCGGCCAGAAACTGCGTGCCGTACTCCCGGTTGTAGCTCCAACACATCTCCACGCCCGCAATCTTGGCCACCGCGTAAGCCCGGTTCGTCGCCTCGAGCGGTCCGGTGAGCATGTACCGCTCCTCGATCGGCTGAGGGCAATCGCGTGGATAGATGCACGAAGAGCCAAGGTACAGCAGGCGTTTTACCTTGCTGCGCCACGATTCGTCGATGAGGTGCGCGGCAATCAGCGTGTTCTCGTGAATGAACTCCGCGGGAAAGCTATTGTTCGCTGCGATGCCACCGACCCGGGCTGCCGCAATGAGAACGTATTCCGGCTTCTCGGACTCGAAAAACCTGCGGACCGAAGCGAGATCGAGCAGGTCGAGTTCGGCGCGCGTACGCAACAGCAGGTTTGCGTAGCCTTCCGCCTGGAGCGCACGAACGATCGCCGATCCAACCAGTCCCCGATGTCCCGCTACAAAGATCCTTGCCGCCTTGTCCATTGCCGCCCGCCTCGTAGCCCGCGTTCAGTGATGCCTGGAATAGGTGATGTAAGGAGACGCGTCGACTGTCCATTGCGGCGGCGTTTCCATCCTGAAGATCTGGCGCAAGTGGACTTCGTCCGGCCCGTCGCCGATGCGCATGAGGCGCGCGTAGGAGAGCGCGTAGTGAATCGGCGCGTCGTCGGTGCCGCCCATGGCGCCGAACACCTGGATCGCGCGGTCGGCCACTCGCTGCAGCATGTTCGGCACGGCGACCTTGACGAGCGAGACCTCCCGCCAGGCGCCGTGGTGGCCGTGCTTGTCGAGCAGCCACGCGCACTTGAGCGTGAGCAGCTTCGCCTGCTCCAGTTCCACGCGGGACTCGGCGATCCAGCGCTGCAGCGTGTCGTACTCGATGATGGCGCGCCCGAACGCCTTGCGCTCCACGGCGCGGGCCATCATGAGCTCGATCATGACGCCGGCCAGCCCGATCTGCCGCATGCAGTGATGAACGCGCGCAGGCCCGAGGCGCACCTGCGCGATCTTGAAGCCGTCGCCTTCCTCGCCCAGGCGGTCGTCCACCGGCACCCGAACGTTCCTGAATTCGATCTCGCCGATGGGCGCGACGTGGTCGCGATTGCCCATCCAGCGCACTTCGCGAACCAGCCGCACCCCGGGCGCATTCATCGGGATCATCACGATGCTGTGCCGGCGGGTGCGGTCGCGACGATCGTTCATCCCCGCGTCCTTCCCTGAGTCCTTCGCCGACCCGGTTACGCCCATGAGCATGATCTGAGTGCAGCGAGGGTGCGCTGCGCCGGTCGAGAACCACTTGAGTCCGTTCACTACATAGTCGCCACCCTGCCGCTCGATCGTCGTCGCGATGTTTGTGGCGTCTGATGATGCGACGCCCGGCTCGGTCATCGCGAAGCACGAACGGGTTTGGGCTTCGAGCAGGGGCGCGAGCCAGCGCTTTTTCTGCTCCGGGTTGGCGCAATTCTGGAGCGTGATCATGTTGGGCACGTCGGGGGCCTGACAGTTGAAGGCTTCCGGCGCCCAGGCTACGCGGCCGAGGATCTCGCAGCATCCCGCATACTCGAGGTTCGACAGGCGCGTGCCCGGCTCACCTTTGGCCAACTCCGGCAGGCCGAGATTCCACAGCCCCTGCGCCCGCGCCTTCCGCTGCAACTCCTGCATGAATGGCGCCGGCTGGTCGCGCTTGACGACATGCTCGTGCCACTCTCTGTTGCGCGGCAGCACCTGCGTGTCGAAGAAAGCCTGCACGCGCTCGCGCCATGCACTGCCGTTTTCGGATAGTTCGAAATCCATCGGTCCTCCGGGTTCGCGCCAATGGTAGTGCTCGGCAGGTAACTGTGGAAGAATCGATCCACAATAACGAGCAGGAGGAGACATGAAACTGATTGCACAGGCCGCGGTCATGCTCGCGCTTTGCGCAGGCTGGGCGCATGCCCAGCCCTACCCGTCCAAGCCCGTGCGGGTGATTGTGCCGTATCCGTCGGGCGGGATCGTCGACCTGCTCGCGCGCGCGGTGACCGAGAAGATCGCCGCCGGCTGGGGACAGCCTATCCTCGTCGAAGGACGTCCCGGCGCGGATGGCAACCTGGGTACGGAAGCAGTGGCCAAGAGCGCGGCCGACGGCTACACCTGGCTAATGACCGGACCCGCGATCCTTTCCAACCCGACGATCTACGCCAACCTCCCCTGGAATCCGCTGCGCGATTTCCAAGGCGTCGGTGCTGCCGTCTGGAACCTGAACGTTGCGATCGTCCCCGCGGCGTTGCCGGTCGCGACGCTCCAGGAGTTCGTCGCCTATGCCAAAACGCGCCCGGGCCAGCTCAATTTCGGCAACCCGGGCACCGGTTCTTCGAACCACCTGTCGACCGAGTTGTTCTTCCAGGTGGCGGGCATCCAGCTCACCAACATCGGCTACAAGGGCCAGCCGCCCGCGATCCCGGACCTCATCAACGGCCAGCTGCAGTTCAAGGTCGTGGCGCTCGGCCTCGCGGCTCCCCATGTCAAGAGCGGGCGCCTGAAAGCGCTCGCCGCGTTCAGCCCACAGCGCCTCAAGCAGTTGCCCGACGTGCCGACCATATCGGAGGCGGGCTATCCCGAGGCCGGCCTCGTGCCGTGGTACGGGATCTATGTGCCGGCGGGCACACCCAAGGACGTCGTTGCGCGAATCAATGGCGAGATCAACAAGGCCCTCGCCTCCCCTGAGGTCCAGGAAAGGATCGAGAAGATCGGCGGCCTCCCCGGCCCGATCAAGACGCCCGACGAGATCCAGGCCATGGTGAAATCGGACTACGAGCGCTGGGGCAAGGTCGTGCGCGCCGCCGGGATCAAGCCGGCGCAATGATCGTCACACACCAGGTTTCTCGCTTGAGCTCCCTCAATACCGCGCTCTGCAAGCGGCTCGGGATCGAGGTCCCGATCTTCGGGTTCTCGCATTCGATCGACGTGACCATCGCGCTTGCAGAAGCCGGAGGCTTTCCGGTGTTCGGCGCGGCGCGCGAAGGCCCGGACAAAATCCGCGAGGAAGCGCGCAAGAAGCTCCCGCCCGAGCATGTGGCGTTTGCGGAAAAGCTGCGTGCCAAGTACTCAATCCCCGCGCCGACCAAGCCGAACTTCTTTGCCGACCAGATCCGCAACCAGGCGTTCTTCAAGGCGCAGACCGAGGCGGTGCTCGATTCGCAGGTCGATGCGGTCGTCACTGCCGTCGGACTTCCCAAGGA
>Ga0163149_10007862_pt1 | contig 10660 bp, 9 predicted proteins | sample OliLakLV19MP5G1_FD_148604 | JGI IMG/M metagenome (GOLD analysis project Ga0163149, IMG submission 148604) | Freshwater microbial mat bacterial communities from Lake Vanda, McMurdo Dry Valleys, Antarctica - Oligotrophic Lake LV.19.MP5.G1 | ecosystem: Environmental > Aquatic > Freshwater > Lake >...
TATCAGTACTCTTGCTCGCGCTGCTTCTGCTTGCCTGGGCGGCCGGCATCGGCGTCAACACCTCAACCATTCCGGCGTCGGTCGACCTGCTCGGGCTCTTCCGACCGCTCATTGATGCCTGGAACCAGAATGTGGGTTGGACGCCGTTCCGTGCTGGCATCGGTGCTGTTGGGTTCGTCGTGGGTCTTTGCCTCGATCTTCGAGAGCGCCGCCCTCCGGCGGCGTAGTGATACAGATTTCCACTCGTCGGTGCCTGAATCGGTAAGCGATACCAGTCGCTTGCCGCGTGCGTCAGTTCAACTCGCCCCTCCGGAGGTTCTGGAGCGAGCCGCCAGGAGTTGCCACCAACGCCGGCGAGCCAACGCGGAATCTCTGAAGTAAGTTGCGTCGGTCGGACACGAGTGAATGGTCGGCTCCGAAGCTGATCCGGCCTCCTGCATTCTCTCGTTGCCGTCACCGTCTGTCCCTTCTGCCGCTCGCTGCCTGGCAGCCGCCAGTAGCACGAGTTCCCGCCACACGGCTCGATAGAGCAACGGCCGAAGGTGCTTGGCCGGGACTTGCTCTGGTTTGATCGCCCAATCTATGGGTGACGCCAGCCGATGTTCAGCTCGCTTCCTCGGCTGCCGTACTCCGAGGCTATCGGCTTCCGATTCGAGCAGGTCCCCCAAGTCACCGGCTTCGCCCGCGCCACCGTCAATGGACCATGTCGCTGCGCCTCCACCGCCATCACGTTCTCGCTTGAACTGATGCCACCAGCTCTTCTTCACAGGACCGCCACTCTGTTTGAGACGGGTCCATACGAGCACATCAAATTTCCAGTCATCCGCCGGATCGAAGGCGACTGCTATCTCCTCCGCTTTTTTGAAGGTCCGCGCCTGCCACTCTGCGAGGTGTCCATTCTGCTCAATCCAATTGAATAGCAACCGATAGTCTCTCTCCAACCAGTCGAGGTATTTGCATGCCAGCGCGTATGCTCGTGTGCGCAGGTCAGTCATCGTGATACCGCCTTCCTTCTCTCACCCACCATCGCCAAACGACAGCATCCCCTTTGGCACCTTGCTGATGTCCAAGCGCCAGTTGTAGTCAAGACTCTCGGCGAACATCCGTAAGAGGAACCGCTCGCCATTGGTGATGGCTTTACCATCCGCGAGGCGATCCACATTGATCCTCATCCGCGCCATCTCGGCCTGCCATGCATTCTTGGCCTTGGAGGGGGTGGGACTGTGGTTAGGCAACACGAGCGGATTCTTTGCGATAGGAAACAACGCGAGGAACAGGTCGTCTGAAGTCACGTCCCGACCCAGGTCTAGAAAGTCCTCCTCTTTCACTCCCTCTGGCAGCGGGCGCGGCCTCGATTCCTGGAGCGCCGTGTATCGCCTAGCAAGTAAGCGCACCATCGTCAATAGCACTGCCCAGCGCTTGATCGCATCGCTTGCACTGAATGCCCGAATGTCCCAGACACTCTTAAGACAGTCACCATCGCTCCTGTGATCACTGACGCCGAATTCGGCAAGTAGAGACGAGAGTTCTGGGTTTGCGTCCCCAGGAGGGCTCCCGGAGTTGGGGACAGCGACCCTCGCGTGCTCGACCAGTTCCGACAAACGCAGTCGCCGTTTGAACAGACCACTGAGTGGTCCAATCTCGTCGTATGCACTCCACAAGTCCTCATGAATGCGTCGCCCCTCGATGAGATTGTTCAGTTCGAAGTTCGGTGTCACGTCGGTGATGCCTGTCAGAACCGGCGGCAGCAGCACTTTCAGTAGATCCTCCGCCCATTGCGAAGGAGTCTCCTGGCCGTCCAGAAAGATGCCGGTCACGGGATAGCGACGCCGGCCGTAGCGCGATGTCACCGACAGAATGGGATGGGCACAACCTCCTGCTATCGCGAGAAGGTCGTCCAGGGACGGCGTGATAATGTGGGACTTCGCCAAGCTGGACAGCCGCTTGCGGAAGTTCTGCAGACCGGCGTAGATAATGTCCTTCCATGTCGGACTTGCTCCCAAACCGACGGCGCGCAACAGGCTATCGGTCTGAACGTGCAAAAGCCACTCAAAGACGGCCGCGTCAGGGGCGGCGACTGGGAGCGTGTCCTGGGTGTAGCGGGTGACCGTCACCGGAGCGCACGGGTGGTCAGAGAATGTACTCAACAGGAGTCCACCCACAAAGCATCCCCAAGAGTCCGACCCCGCCGGAACCGTGACTGGCATCTTGCGTTGCGCAGGCAGCTCCCCCGGCAGCACCCTATTCGCGCACGCGCGGAGACCAGGAAGTGGGCTCAATCGCTTGTACCACTCTTCCCTTTGGGATACGCGAGCCGCCACCGACTTCGGATTCTGTGACAGTGCATAATCTATCGCGAGCAGATCCGGCACCCATCCTTCATTGTGCAGCAGTCGTTCGTCGTGTTGGGCAATCAGCCACGAGAGATCGCGGAACTCGCACGACTCCTCTGCCGAAGCAAGCCACCGGAACTCGAACCACTCCTTGAAGTCGATATCCATCCCAGGCGGGGCGCGATCGTCTCCATCCCATTCAATGTCTCCCGACAGACCTGAAGGCTCATCGTCGACTACAAGAATGCGAATACGGTCGTACATCATCCGCCTCCTACCTTGGGCAGTTCGATGGCCACTCGGAAATGCCAGTATGTATCTTCCTGTTGCTCCGGGCGAGCCCACACCTTGCAATGAATGACCTTCAGCGCGAATGCCAGCAGCCGGAGGCCACCCTTCGGTCCCGCAACGCTGGTGTCCCATTCAGACCACTGGCCCGGGCGCAGGCCGAGCCTTTTCTTGAAGTCGCCACCCTCGGGAACGAACTCAGCCGCGATGGAGTTGTCGAACTCGATGCACTCCGAATACGCGCTCGTGCCAGTATCATCCGGCGTGAGTCGAAGCAATCCTACGTCAAGGTACCGTGACAGTTCATGCACCTTCTCCGCCGCGTTGTCCACAAGCTCAAATAGCACGTCGTCAAAGAATGGGTCAAAGAACCTGGTCGGTTTGGGCGTGGTCGGAAATGTGGGTAAAATCTGAGCGTTGGCAAGCAACGCCTCGTTGCGGTACCTAATTGTGACTGATGGTAGCAGCAACTCAACTGTCTTGCGGAGCTTTGCGAGCAGCGGGTATGGTGTGGTCACCAAAAAGTCCTTTTCAGGGTCCATCGCCCCGGGGTTGCCGTGACGCCGGGTGAGCTCCGCCATCAAATCCATGACCTTGGATGTGTTCTCCGCTGCTTCAAGGCGTGCCTCGAGCCTTCGGAACTCGCGCGTGAGACCCTTACGCACTTTCGGCGTTTGCTCCGCCCCTGTGAACTGCCGGAGTGTTCCGAGCGATCCCTTGAGACGTCCTAGTCGCCGTTTCAACGGATGGCCAATCGCATACACATGCTCCGCCAAGTCGGCGTTGATACGAGCATGTGCTGCGAGAGTCGCGCGGTACTGCGAAATGCCGCCCCACAAACGCGATGCCACGCCCTTGATCGCTTCAATGGCTTCGTCTGACGGTCGCTCGGAGACAAGGAGGTTGAGTGAGCCCCGATCATCGCGCCCGAGACCCGTCCGCAGCAAGGAGGCGGGACACACGTAGATCGCCGAGGACGTTCCGGATGAGTTCATATAGGCGGCGAGCGGTCCCGCTGGAAACCTTGCGACAAACGACTCGATCGCTGCAAGATTTGAAGAGGAAGCGCTACTCGCAGTGCTCTTGACTAACTGCGGAGCCGACTGGTCAAGGTGCGCCAGAAGGTCATCGACCCGAATACGGACTCCTCTCAGACCACGACTGTCACCATCACCCGCAGTTAGATCAGCAACCAGCCGCGCGAACGCATCGACATCAACGATCTGTGCGCCGCCCGTCCGACGAGGTAGACCTATGCGTAGCCGTTGAAGACGTGCCGCTGATGTCCCGTTCGAGTCTGGGTGCGTGTCCTCGTACATGCCAATGAGGTTCGCCTCGTCGATTGCGTTGCCTATCCGTCTGAAGCGATCGACTGTGCCTTGGTCGATGATGTACTTGACTTCCATCGCCGGAACATCGAGCGTAACTGTCAGGCCCATGCCGCCCGATCGCCCTGGCAAGAGTGAAGCCTGAAGCGTTACCGCACCGTCGTGCTCTTTGAGAAGGTCGCCGAGTAGACCTGAGACGCCGATAGCGTGGTGTTTAGAGGCCACATAGACGGTTGCGCAGTATCCCAGGTAGGAGCGAAACTGGGTCTCGAGGCGCGAATCCGATTGGGCATAATGGAATACCCGGTCCAACCCAGCCAGGAACGTGGTCGAATGCTCGCGGCTAACATCTTTGAGTACGGAGGGACGCACGAGCCCGACCATAGAGGGAAGCACCTTGGATATCGTCGAGTGGAGCAGTTGATCTGACAGCTGTTCAACGAACTGATCCTGCCGAGTTGCCTCTGCAAGGTCTTCCAGCCGGGGCAACTGCGGTAGCCCGAGGTGCCCGCTGATGTCTGTTGTCGTGCTCACGACAGCCTCCTCGCCGCAAGAATCACCTTCGAGATGCGAAACTGCACGGCATCGCCGTTGTCATGAACTTGAAGCTCTTGACGAGTTGCCTCGGGCAATGTGGCGGCAAGGCGCCGAGCGCGCAGCAACCACTCATCATAGTGAGGCCGGCGCCCCACGAACTCGGTGCGCAAGCGGATAGCCGTGTCGATCTGGTAATCAATGGGATGCGGGCGGCCAACGACCTCCAGCCCACCTTCTTCGATACGCTTGTGAAGCTCCTCAACGCTGGGCAGGTGGCGGTCCCGCACGAAGGTATCGTTACCCACGAGTTCGTCCTTCCAACGAATCACTTGGCGGAAAAACTCTGCCGTTGCGATGGAGAGAGAAAGGTCCCATAGAACCAGCACGCCTCCGGGTCGGAGATGGTCACGCATCGAACGAACGATCGCAGTCTGCAGAACCTCAGGGTTCTCGTGCAGCATCATCTTGGCAACGATGCGGTCGTACCGAACTCCAGGTGGAAGATCGCGGGGAAAATCCCCGTGAATGCGGCGAAGGGTGACCCGAGGGTCGTGCTCCCAGGATGACAACTCGCCCTCGCTGCGGGCGAGTTGCGGAGCGCTCCGGTCCAACAAATCGACCTCAATCGACTGCTCAGATCCGAGGCGCTTCAGGAGTTCCCGAGTGCACGCACCATACCCGCAACCGCAATCGAGAATCCGGAGGCCATCCTCGATCCGCGCCATGCGCACCATCGCGTCGAAATCCTCGTCACGAATGGCGTGGATGTCTTCGTACCGGACGTTGCGCCGATCGAAGGATGTAGAGCCCAGGGGGGAGGATGACGGTGATTCACTCGCCAATGAGCACCCCTCCCTGGTAGACCCCGACACCGGTCTTGACGATCATGTTGCCCTCGGGTGAGAAGGAGAATTCACCAAAGGTTCCGGTGTACGTCCCGCCCTCAACGAGGAGGCGCTTCAGGTCCTGCGGGGATCCTGTGGCCAGCATGTCGCGGATTGTGGGCACAAAGCTGATCGCCTCGAACGCAAAGGCGGCGTCGAAGTTCGGAAACCCCGCGTAGGCATCGCGATAAAGACGTTCGAACTCCTGGCCGGTTGCCGGTCGTGCGAAGACGTACTCGGGACCAGCCACGCGGATGCCGTTGAGTTCTTCGGCAGTGAGGCCCGTGTACAGGAATCCCCAGCCGCCCAGGATCTGCAACTGGTCGCGCATTCCCAATTCTCGCATCTGGCGGAAGATTTCGGGATACTCAAATCCGTAGCCGAGAAGGACCAGCGTCGTTGCGCCCCCAACTTTCACTTTCGTCAGTGGCGGCCGAAAATCTTTGCTCTTGAAGTCGTACTGCTCAATAATGGGCTCCTGATCGAAATGCTCCCTAAAGAATGGCCGGTAGATGGACTCCATGACCGTCGGCCACACAGAGACGTTAGCGTGGAGTACGGCCAGCTTCGTGTTTCTCGGCAGACGCTTCATCGCTTCGACGAGTGCGCGGCTCTCCTCCTCAATGCCGATGTAGAACCGCACCGCCGTCGGGGACTTTGGCGCGATGTCGGACGCCATGGCGAACACGAGTTGAGGCACATGGTTGTGTTCGGCGATGGGCTGTGCCGTCTGGGAAGCGCCCGTGGTGGACGTGATCAAGAGGTTGACATGGTCAATTTCAATTAGCTTTGTGGCCGCCGCCGCGACGACCTTGTTGTCGCCCTTTCCATCCTCGAAGATGAGCACGAGCCGTTCGCCTTTGGACTTGAGGGTTTGCTCCGCCAGTTCCATCGCTCGGCGCTCAACCTGACCCATTTCGGCCAAGGTCCCCGTCTCCGGGAGGATCACACCTACGCGGAACTCGGGCCCGCTCGTGCGGCCACGATTGAAGCTCAGCACCACGACGACCACGAGCAGAATGACCACCAACCCCAGCATCCAACGAAGATTGCGTTTCATGTCAGGTTTCCTCTGGTCGATACCCTGTCCTTTGCGTCGAACGGAATGAGCATGCCGTCATGGAGCACGAGTGCGCGGTCGCAGATGGCCATCGCCGCGTCAAGATTTTGTTCAACGAGCATGACGGCAGCCCCCAATGCCCGTGTCCGCTGCGCCACGGTGACGAGGCACTGTCCGGCCAAGTCGCCGGCAAGCCCTGCCGTTGGTTCGTCCAAGAGCAGTACCCGCGGCGAACGAACGAGGGCCATGCTGACAGCCAGCATCTGGCGTTCACCTCCGGACAGCAAGGAAGCGCGGCGGCCCCGCAACGGCTTGAGGAGAGGGAACAGATCAGTCGCCGTGGAGTGTCTGCTATCCATGCCAGATTGGCTTGCCACGCGAAGATTGTCCTCTACGGTCAGGCCTCCGAAGACACGGCCTCCCTGAAGCACCGTGGAGATGCCTCGCGAATGGACCTGATGGGGCGCAAGCCCGTCGATGCGCACCCCGTCAAGTTCGACGCGGCCTCGCAGCGGCGCAATCTGCCCAGAGAGGACGCGAATCAGGGAAGACTTGCCGGCTCCGTTTTCTCCCATGACGAGGACAACTTCTCCCGGTGCCAGAGCGAGAGAGATCCCTCGGAGCACGGGAGCATCGCCATAGCCCAGATAAACTTCGTCCACCCTAAGCCTCACGCCAGGGTCCGTGGCGGTGGACGACACGGCAGACTTGGTTTGCAATGGAGTGATCATGCACTCCCTCCGGTGTGGGACGAGCATTCGGATCCCGCTCGTGAGTCTGGAGTGGCCGCGGAAATCACGCGACTTCCCACGAGTCGGCCTCGTTCCATTTCAACTACTGTATCGCAGAAACGCGATACGGCGTTGCGGTTGTGCTCAATCAAGACTACCGCGCAGCCTTCGCGAGCAAGTGAGCGAGAGAGCCCGAGGACACGATCCGCGGCATCGCGAGACAATCCTGCTGTCGGCTCGTCCAGCAACAGACAGCGCGGACGGACACCCAAAATCCCGGCGAAGCTCAGTAGTTTCTGTTGCCCGAACGAGAGATCGCTCGCGAGCATGTCGCCTGACTTCGCCAACCCCAATTGGCTGAGATGCCGCGTGGCTTCCTCACGGGCAACGGATTCAGCGCGGGACCCCACTAGAGGCCACAGGAGCGAGGTGGCCCATGACTCGGACTCGCCCCGAAGACATGCGAGCTGAACGTTCGCCAACGCCGTCAAGGTCGCGAAGAAGTGGGGAGTTTGAAAGAGCCGGGCTACGCCCAGGCGAGCGATCTGAAATGGTGGTTGACCTGTGAGACGGAGGTTGCCGAGACGCACCTCGCCGTGCGAGGCCGGCGCGAGGCCAGAAATAACGTTGAACAGGCTTGTCTTGCCAGCGCCATTGGGTCCGATGATCCCCGTCACTACGCCGGCTGGAAACACCACGGAGACGTTGCTCACCACGCGAACGCCGCTGATATCGAGGGAAACCTGGTCCACAGTCATGCTGGAAGGCTCAAGCACGTGAGCGTCTCCTCTCTGGACCGCCTGTTCGCACGATGGCGACGACGATGAGGCACAGCCCGAAAGCGACCTCGCGAACATGTGCGACATGCGTGCTCTGAGGCACAGCGAGCTTCAGGACCTCCATCAATAGAACCACAATGGCCACGGCCGCAATCTGGCCGGCGATGCCGGCCGGGGCACCGAGAGCGACGATCGAAACGAGGAAAATCGACTCTTCGATGCCAAAACTCGTCGCGTCGATGTAGGTATGGAAGCTCGCGAACAAAGCGCCGGCAAATCCTGCGAGTACCCCCGATAGGGCGAACGCTGCGAGACGTGGCGTCATGGGGTTTCGCCCAAGCGCGGATGCCGCCAGCTCGTCGTCACGCACTGCTGCTAGCACGCGGCCGAATGGTGATCGTCGTACTTGGACCACCAGCCCGATGGAAAGCAGGCACATCGGCACCGCCACGAGAAGGAACTGAGTGCTGGTTTCGGAACTGATCCAAGACGACCCGAGGCCGCTACCGCCCAACTCGGGGGCAACGAACCAACGGGGAACCTCTGGCCTCGGAATCCCACTGATACCGCTAGGTCCGCCCGTCAGGTCAATGGTGTTGTACAAGCCCGTGAACAGGACCGCCTGGACCGCGAGGCTGGCGAGCAGGAACTGCTCTTTCTTCAACCGCACGAGCCATGTTCCCAGCACCAGGGCGAGGCCGCCACTCATCATGCCCGCCGCGGCTACCGCGGGAAGGAAGCCGACATGGCTTCGCGTCAGCGCGAGGGCGGCCGTGAATGCTCCGACGCCAAACAGCCCGCCTTGGCAGAGGCTGAGCCGGCCGCACATGTTGACCACGAGGCTCAGCCCAACGACCGAGATCGTCAGGATGCAGATGGAGACAAGTTGGTAAGCTGCGTAGTTCATGGCGAATCAGGCCTTGATGAAACGACAAAGAGGCCGCCCGGTCGCAGCATCAACAGCACGAGCAAAATCGAATAGACCAACAGTGGAGCCCATTTAGACGGGAGCATTGCACCCATCCATGCGTGCAGCTGTCCCAGCAGGATCGCGCCCACCATTGGACCAACTACCCAGCGTGCGCCGCATGCGGTCGTTATCACTGCGGCGATGAGAACCGCCTCAAGGCCACTGTGGGGATCGACACCCCAATCCGATGCCGCGAGGAACCCGGCACCACCGGCGAGAGCGCCCGAGGCCGCCATCGCGGTTGTCCGCAGCAAGCGCACGTTGTAGCCGAGCACGCTGAGCAACTGCGGGTCGTCCGCAAGGGCTCTCAGCGACCGTCCGGCGCTGGTTCGCAGCGCCACGGCCGCAGCCGCTGCCGTCAGAAGAAACGCTGCGACCTGGCAAACCTGGGGGAGCGACATTGCCGCGCTCCCGACTTCCAGCAGCACACCTCCACCCCACCCCAGTGACCGGCTCTCGCTGCCCCACGATGCCCCCATGAGGCCGCGCAAAACGGCGTCCGCACCAATGGCACCGACTAGGAGAGTCTCTGGTGCGGTCTGTGTGGACACCCTGCGGCGGATTGGGGAGTACACCCACAGATCGACTAGCGTGGAAAGGACGGCGCCCGCGACCACGCTCCCGACGAGCGTGACCGGCATGGGCCAAGAATAAGCGTTGTGCAGCTGGCAGGAGATGATGCCCGTTGCGGCAAAGACAGCTCCGTGCGCGAGGTGCAAGGTGCGACCCGCATTCGCGGCAATGGAGAAGCCAAGCGCAACAATTGCGTAGGTCGCTCCCCAGCACAGGCCATTGACGAGGTACTGCTCCATGCGTTTGACACCAATCCCACGACTCACCACACCAGTCCATTCAGCTCGACCAACGGTCGCCCGTATGAAGTAGTCGCGCTGCCGTTTGAATCTACTGATACGGGCTGACTGGCCTGCCGGTCATCGGCGAATGGTATCTGTTCGGATTGCAGGCGCCCGGCCCCTTCAGCTCATGGCGGTACATGAGACCGCGGCGCAGGCGACAGTCGACATGCGTGATGCCAAAGAAAAGACCCGCGCGGAGGGCCTAAGCGGTCTTGAGGGTTCGCGCTGGGCCGGTGGCGGCCAAGCGCATGATCGGTATTACTCGGCGCGTCCCCAGTTTCAGATCGAGTACGTCCCCGTCCCGCCCGATCCGCTTGTGCTCGACCCGCTCCCGCTCCCCGAACCACTGCTGGACGACGAGAATGACGACCCGCTGGACTTGCTCCCCGATCCGCTGCTGGAGCCGCTCGAGGAACCGGATGTTGATGCGGACCCCGACCCAGAGCCGGAACCGGATGCCGAGGCAGAACCGCTCACGCCAGTGTGTGCTGTCGCTTCCGCCACGCCGCTCGTGCCGACCTCCGCGGGCAGGTCGTTGTGGGTCCACACGCCCTCAGCCGAGTAGACATTAGTGCCGGGCACATAGATGGAGACCGTGCGTGTGGGCGCATCGACGCGATCGACTGACTGCACGAGTTCCTCGGCAAGGCGCTCGCCGATCAGGTAGTCGCCCTTCTTGATGAACTCCGCCGACACGAAGCCCCACTCATCGCCGCGGCGCACGAGGAACGGGTGCTCGGGCGTCGCCTTGATCCGGCGGTTGATCACCACGAACCCGTGGTGCTCGCCGAGCTTCACGCTGGCCACGCGGGCCACGGTCGGCTTTGTGCCGCGCATGCCCCTGTGCGAGAGCCACTGATACTGCGCTTTGTACGGCACGTCCGTCTCAAGGC
>Ga0163149_10007864_pt1 | contig 10659 bp, 10 predicted proteins | sample OliLakLV19MP5G1_FD_148604 | JGI IMG/M metagenome (GOLD analysis project Ga0163149, IMG submission 148604) | Freshwater microbial mat bacterial communities from Lake Vanda, McMurdo Dry Valleys, Antarctica - Oligotrophic Lake LV.19.MP5.G1 | ecosystem: Environmental > Aquatic > Freshwater > Lake >...
TCAAAGCTTAAGTCAGTTAAAACTGACTAAAGAGAGTCTTAAATTAACCCGTTTCAACGGGTTTAAGCTTTTAGCCCGCAATTTATTGCAGGGCTTCCACTCATCACCGAAATCTCACTCCGCAAATGCTAAACCCTCTTCGCTTTAATCGATCGCTTGTCTCTGCGTTGCGAGGTTTGGGCGAAGCATTCCCAAATAAGGATATCTTAGAATTTATAAGTATCGGTGGGAATGCTTAGCCCCTACTAATATCAACGTATCTTCTGGTCGCTTGTTGATGGTTTTGCCGCGCTTATTTAACTCGATTCTAATTGTTGTCGAGCTTGATCGACACTTATGCCCAAAACTTGAGATATTGATTCTAAAAGGCTTGCGTCTTGGGTGGTTTGGTAGATGCGAGAAAGATTACTCACAGTCATCTCGACACTATGCCGATCTTGGAATTGGGCAAAGATTTCTAAGGCTTGCAGCAAGTTTTTTCCTGCTTCGGTGAGATTATCTTCTGCTGCTGCTAATAGTCCTAATTGTCCATAGGTAAAGGCTTGGGAGTAGCGATCGCCAAATTCGATTTTAATCGCGATCGCTTGTTGATAGTTTTGCCGCGCTTCGGCGTATTCTCTCAAATCTTGAGCAACTATGCCCAACTGGTGGTAGGTTTTGGCTTGGGAATAGCGATCGCCAAGTTCGATTTTGATTGCGAGAGCTTGTTGATAGTTTTGCCGCGCTTCGGCGTATTCTCTCAACTCTTCGGCAACTCTTCCCAACTGGTGGTAGGTGCTGGCTTGGGAATAGCGATCGCCAATTTTTTCTTTGATTGATAGAGATTCTTGCAAGTGCAATTTTGCTTGTTCAAATTCTCTAGTTTTACAATTAACAATTCCTAAATCTTCTAGAGAATTAGCTTCTCCTCGTTTGTAATTAATTTCGCAACTAAGATTGATCGCCTGTTGAAAATAGAATTTTGCCTTTTCAAATTCGCGAATTGATTGATGCGATTTTCCTAATTGATTGAGAAGTTCTAATCTCGTGCGGCTACTTGCTTCTGTATCTTCGGGATATTCTTGTAATAGTCTTTCTAACAGATCGATGCGATCGCTCCTCTCAGGCTTAGCAAAATAGCGATTCGGATCATTGAAATAACTAGAAACTTCTGAAGTTAGGCGATCGCGGGTTTCGGGAGGAGTTTGAAACTTAAGAGTTGATGAAGTCCACGCCCAAAAATCAGGTGCAAACTGAGCGAGTCTAGTAACTGCGTAGTCTGGCAAAGCAAACAGTACGGGATGGGGAATCGCAACAGGGAAAGAATCACGGGCATAGTTGAGATTAGTTAAAATTGGCGGATTGTCGCCACTATATGCGATCGCCTTTTCTAGCCCTTGCAACACTAAAACTAATTTTTTATCGGCTTGAATCTCAATTTTGCATAACTCATCCTTAATCGCCTCTAACAGAAAACGTAAGTCTGGATCGGCAAAACGTAATACTTCAAACTGAATCCCTTCACATTTCGGATGTTCACTCAGTGCTATCATTAACAAATCCACATCGGGCGGGAAATTCACCTCGATAAATCCAACCTTAAAGCCTCTCGACATCTGTACAAAGGCAAGTAAAAACTGAAACACTTCCTGATTGTGTTCCAATAGTGCCATAAGCTCGGCATGGCGATCGGTCTGATTAGAGAGTTTTAATAGATCTGGTGAAGGCATTGCTACGCATCAGTAAAGGATTGGGATAATTCCATCGATCGCTACCGTTATATTCTAAGACCGCCGTACTATAAAGCATCTGAACTTTGATGTCTTCCTCGTCTGAGAATTCTTTATTTACGGCAATATAGGCTAACTCTGTAAAATATTTTTTATTGGAGATCGATCGCTCAAAACTAAACTGAAGTTGCTTAGTCGCATATTCCACATCCTCCGCCTGAATCTTGACATGATCGCGACCACTCGCTGTCAAACAAGCGCGTTGCATTAGCTGCATTAATTGGCGAATATGCCCACCACTTGCCTTTACCAATTCCATTAACTCATTACGTGAATTAAACAGCAGATTCACATCTACTCGTTTCTCAATAATTTTCGCAACGGCTTCTAAACCTGATTGCTTGTATTGAACGGGATATTCAGAGCGATCGAGTTGATAGATATTCACCATCGGCACAATATGCGGATCGTCAAAGGAATTACTCAAACCTCGCGACGAATAAAGCACCGAAATTGGAACTGTGTAAATCATCGAACAGTGCAACTCTTTAAGCTGCGCCGCATAGTCAAAAAACAACTTATTAGAAACCTCTAGCGGACAGCGATCTAAATTGTCCACAATCACCAAAAAACCTTTGTACTTTGGGAATTTTGCCCTTAATTTCTTCAGTCCATCGCCCAGTAACAAATTGATGTCACCCTTCATCCGCGTAACTTCCTTTTTCAAGATTTCGCGAATTTTCGTTTTCTCCAATGAAGAATTTTTGATTACACCCTTTAGTTTAAAAAGGAGCTTAGCAAAGAAAGGCGCATCAGCACCCAAACTAGCAGAGGTTTCTGCATCTAGAGACAAGGCAACAGATTGTTCTGATTCTTTTGTAATTTCCTTAAACCAATCCTCGACACTTTTTAGTAATTGCTTATCAAAGGTGATTTTCAGACCTCGCAAAGTCTCTTCAACTTGCCGAATCACCATCAAATAAATATCAATATATTCCAGATCGTTAATATCAGTCTCTTCTTCCGCATTGAGAAAAATAGTAAGATATTTATCTTTCCACTTTTCCTCGATTCGCCGTAATTCCGTACTTTTGCCACAGCCCCGATGTCCTGTAAATAGAATCGTACTAAAAGTTTCAGGCTTCTGCTGATCTAAAATCTGTCCAACTTGAATAATTGCCTCACTATTTCGCGCCTCTAGCAACGGAATATAGTATTTGTCCAAATCCTTACCCTGAAGCGGCTCCACATCACAGATTTCATAGGCATCTGTGAGATTTACGGCTAAATTAATGCTTGCGGGATTTGTCATAACTATTTCATCTGAAATTTAGGTCTAGGCAATACTACTAAACAATAGCAAACATGAGATCTCACAATTTGTCATATTTTAGGTGCTAAAACCCGATTCGGTGCGCTGTTCTTCCTCGATCGTGATTGTGGGCATAAAAGTTTAGGCTGGCTTTTTGCTATATTCCCTAACTTTAGTCTGAAATCCTTCATCGCCGCAAAGTTCTTGACGAATGACAGTTAGAGTCGATTGCCAGAGCGATTTGCCCTTTATGCCGAAATCTTGCTTGCCATATTTTTCCTCCCATAATCGATCGAAGCACTGTTCCAAATTACCATCACTCTCGCTTAAACCTGTTAACGCTGCTTGGGCAGGTGCATAGTCTTGTAATAGTTCGATCGCGGTTTGCAGTTCCGTAGGGGTGAGTTGTGTATCCATTGTTATAAGGCTATTTGATTGGAATGGTCACTGAGAAGGGAGTAGCGGTGCGATCGATCGAAACCCATAAAACCTAGGGAAAATATGCTTAATGATGGATAGAGAGGATTAGAAAGTTTGAAAGAGATTTTGAGGGGATGAAGCGATCGAAGAAAGAGAACACAGACAAAGTTTCGAGCATTGATTAGCTGAGGAGAATTAAAACCTTCAGACAAAATTTATCGTTTCATGCTTTGTCAGAGAGCAGATGTTACCCAAGATACATATTCGCAAATGTTGTTTAGACTTAATTTCTCGATCGAATCGATCGAGCATCCAATCCTCCACATCAAACCTCAGGCAAAATTGCTCAGCGATCTTGAGTTATGATCGCAGTTGCCTCAAATTGTATTTGGCATTGCTACTTAATCTCTCAGCCAAATCTCGAAGACAACATAGGTCTAAGCCAAAATGGGTAAACAAAGCCGCTTTCTCGCCTTTATTCTTGCGATCGTCCTGGGGGCGATTTATTTGATTGTGAGTCATCCCGCCAAGTTGGGACTTGACCTGCGCGGCGGCGCACAATTGACGTTACAAGCCCAGCCTAACCCCAAGCAGGGCATCACCAAAATCACCCCACGTCTGATGGAAACCGCAAAATATGTGGTGGAGCAACGGATTAACGGCTTGGGCGTGGCTGAAGCATCAGTGCAGATTAGCGGCGACGATCAACTTGTCGTGCAGTTACCAGGCGTAAACGACCCTGCTCAGGCAGAGCGAGTTTTAGGGAATACGGCTCAACTCGATTTTCGTAAGCAAAAACCTGGTAGCGAATCTGAATTTGGCGCAGAACGGCAGCTTCTCCAAGTGGCTTTAGCCCAAAAGAGCCAATTAGAGCAAGAACAAAAACTTTTGGTCGATCGAAAAGACGAAAAAGCGATCGCGGAAAATAAGCAATCGATCGAAACAAATAAAGCTGATATCGAGAAACGCACAACGGCGATCGACTCCCTATTTGCAGTCACAGGACTAACAGGCAGCTATCTCAAGGATGCTGTCGCAAATCCAGCCGATCAGGCAGCAAGTAACTGGGAAGTTGCTCTGACGTTTGATACTAAAGGCGGTGACTTATTCGCCAAAATGACAGGTGAACTGGGCGGCACAGGACGCAGCTTAGGCATATTTCTCGATGACAAATTAATCAGCTACCCCAGCGTCGGCCCAGAGTTTCAGGGTAAAGGCATCACGGGTGGACGCGCCGTGATCACAGGCAGATTTGGCTTAGAAGAAGCAAGCGATCTATCACTCCAACTTCGTGCAGGGGCTTTACCTGTACCCGTCAAAATTGTCGAGAACCGCACCGTGGGCGCAAGTCTAGGCGCAGATAGCGTCCAGAGCAGCATCTATGCTGGGATGGCAGGGCTATTTTTGGTATTGGTGTTTATGATTGTCTACTATCGCCTTCTGGGTGTGGTGGCAGATATCGCTTTAATTGTCTATGCGATCGTTACCTTTGCTTTGTTTAGTTTGCTGGGTGTAACGCTCACTTTACCTGGGATTGCTGGCTTTATTCTCAGTATCGGGATCGCGGTTGATGCTAACGTGCTGATTTTTGAGCGCACCCGCGAAGAATTGCTAGCGGGGAGAAGTTTATACAAGTCGGTGGAAGCAGGATTTAACCGTGCTTGGTCGAGTATTCTCGATAGCAACGTCACAACGCTGATTGCTTGCGGCGCATTATTTTGGCTAGGATCGGGTTTGGTTAAAGGTTTTGCGGTAACACTTGGTGTTGGCGTAATCGTCAGTATGTTCACGGCAATTACCTGTAGCCGCGTCCTGCTTTTAACCTTGATCGGCATTCCTGAGTTGCGGAAGCCCGAATTTTACGGCATCAAAAGTTTTGGCAAGCCTGCTTCAGTTCAGGCTAACGAGAATAAGCTATATGACAAATCGATCGACAAGAACGACAAGACTACTGGTGCAACCTTATGAAGTTAGATGTAATTAGGCACGGTCGCCCTTACCTGCTCGGTTCGGCGGCATTGATCCTCGCAGGAATCATCGCCATGATCGTTTCGTGGCAAAAGACGGGTCTACCTTTGCATCCTGCGGTTGACTTCACAGGTGGAACGCGCCTGACCCTAGAGTTAGTCTGTGAAAGTAAAGGCAACTGTGGCAAACCGATCGACATCGTATCTGTTCGTCAGGTGATGGCAGACAAAGGCTATGCCAACAGCACAATCCAATTGGTCGGGCAGGATGGTCGAGGCGTATTAGTCCAAACAACGAAGTTGGAACCTGAGCAGAGAGCGCAACTGCAAAAATCCCTAGAGGGTGTGATCGGTAAGTTCGGTCAGCCCGATCCTCAAAAGATCCAGATCGATGAAGTTGGGCCTGCGGTCGGCGGTCAGCTTCTCACCTCTGGGTTACTGGCTCTGGGATTATCTTTTCTAGGCATTGCCGTCTACCTCGCATTTCGTTTTCAACTTGACTACGCCTTCTTTGCGATCGTTGCCCTGCTGCATGACGTTCTGGTTACAGTGGGTATTTTCGCGATTTTGGGACTGACTATCGGGGTCGAAGTCGATAGTCTATTTATTGTGGCAATGCTGACGATCATTGGCTTCTCGGTGAATGATACCGTCGTGATCTACGATCGAATCCGTGAGAACTTGAAAATTATGGGCGACACCCATAGCTTTGATGATCTAGTGAACATTTCGGTCAACCAAACTCTCGCTCGATCGATCAACACGACGTTGACATCTCTACTATCCTTAGTTGCAATTTTTCTGTTTGGGGGCGCGACGCTCAAGTACTTTGCCCTAGCTTTGATTATCGGCTTTATATCTGGAGCGTATTCCAGCATTTTTAATGCCAGTATTTTGCTTGCTTGGTGGCGAGATCGTCAAATCAAGTCAACCCCTAAGCCACCTGAAATCGCCGAGGCCTGATATGAATGACTCCGACCTCGATCGTGATTCTAGTAGCGATCTCGATCGAAGACTGCTAGACCGTCAGGTGCAAAGACTGCTTCAGGTGCAACTCTGGTTACGCTGGACGGTTGTGCTTTTACTCTGGGCAACTTTAGGGGCTTACTGTCTGTGGCGGCTGCGGCACGATCTAGCGATGTGGCTGGAATATTTCACTTGGGCGGCTGTGAGAGTGAGTCTTCAAAGCAATCGACTCACGTTCATTGGCATTGGTTTATGTGTTGGTATGACTTTATCAACCCTGCTTTGGCAAAGCTGGCATATTCTGTGGGGCATCAGCCAGAGGGAGTACAGAGACTTAACTCAGCAGGTGTGCCAAATTCAAACTAAAGGTAGCGAGCATCCCTTGTGGCGATGGATATTTCAGGAATAATCCCCAGAATTGACAACCTTACCTTAGAATGGGAAAGCTGTAAAAATCTAACTTGTAATTTTAACTTACGATCATGGCATGCCCTAAGAAAAAGACATCAAAATCAAAGCGGAATATGCGTAAAGCCGTTTGGAAGAACAAAGCCGCAGTATCTGCACAAAAGGCGATCTCTCTAGGCAAATCTATCCTTACAGGTCGTAATGATGGCTTCTTCTATCCTACTGAAGCTGAAGAAACTGAGGAAGAGTAACTCGTTTATTAATGTTTTATCATTGTTGAGTGATCGCAGAAATCACAGAGATCCCTCAACAATGAGTAGATCGGTTAAGTTCACTGCTTTAACTAAACTATAACTAAATATGAATCGGCGCATCACCCTCCTATTTTTAGCTACGCTGGCAACTTCTTTGGGTCTGGTTGTTCCCCTGCCAAAATTTTCATCTCAAGTCGCAGGTTTACCTCGTTTAGACTTTGGGATGAATTATGCTTGGGCTGACACTCCTGACAAGGCTCCTGCGGGCTTAGTCAATTCGATCGCCGCACTTGATGCGGCGGCAAACAAGCGCGATCTCAATGCTGCCATGCAGTTTTACGATCCTGACTTCAAAAATAGCGATGGGCTGACTAAAGACACACTAAGGCGGGCTTTAGAAGTTCTGTGGCAAAAGTACCCTAACCTGCAATATCGCACTGAAATGGTGAAATGGGAGCGCACTGGTGATACATATAAGGTGCAAACTGCTACCCGCGCCCAAGGTAACAGAGGTGATGGCGCAACAAAATTCAAGCTAGAGGCCCAGCTAACTTCTGTGCAGACTTACTCAAATCGTGGCAGTAGTTGGCAGATCTCCCAGCAGGAAATTCTTTCTGAAGGCAGTTCACTTACTTCTGGCGAGAAGCCACCCGAAGTCGAGTTACGGATGCCCAACAAGATTGGGGTGGGGCGAGAATATGCGCTTGATGCAGTCGTGACAGAACCTCTCGGTGCTAGCCTCTTATTGGGTGCGGTATTAGAAGAATCTGTTAATCCCGATAGCTATCTCAAAGAGTCAACTGTGAATCTACAAGCCCTCAGATCTGGAGGCATGTTCAGAATTGGTAAAGCTCCCTACAACGAAGGCGATCGATGGGTTTCTGTCGTATTGGTGCGTGAAAACGGCATCACAATTACAGGCAAGCGATTACAGGTCAGCAAAGACTTAATTGGTGAACAATACAAGTCTTTACCTGAGTCGGGTACAACACCAAGTCGTATTCGCCCTAGCAATCAGCAAACACTTTAGACTCATTATTAATTAAAACTTAAAAAAGGAGGCGTTGACTTGCAACGCCTCCTTTTTGTTTGTTTAACAGATTACCTATACAGCTACGGGCTGACGCTTAGGCGCAGCATAGATTCCTTTGGCATACTTAGCAGCAAAGTCATCTAGAGATACAGCCTTGATTTTGCTAGCATTGCCTGCTGCGCCAAACTGGTTATATCGATCGGCACATACCTTTTGCATGTACTTGATCGATGGCTTGAGGAAGTGGCGAGGATCGAATTCGGCGGGAGCTTGAGCTAGAGCTTCGCGCACTGCCGCAGTGATCGCTAGACGGCAATCAGTATCGATGTTGATCTTACGTACACCATTCTTGATCCCCTTTTGAATTTCTTCTACAGGTACACCATAGGTTTCAGGAATTTGACCGCCGTACTTGTTGATCAATTCCAGTAAATCTTCAGGAACAGAAGAAGAACCATGCATGACCAAGTGAGTGTTAGGCAGACGACGGTGGATTTCGGCAATCCGATCCATTGCCAAGATTTCACCAGTTGGCTTGCGGCTGAACTTGTAAGCACCATGACTAGTACCGATCGCCACAGCTAGAGCATCAACCCCAGTTTGGGTTACGAAGTCTACAGCTTCATCTGGATCGGTCAAGAGCTGATCGTGAGAAAGTGTGCCTTCAAAACCGTGCCCATCTTCTTTATCACCCATGCCAGTTTCTAGGGAACCAAGGCAGCCAAGTTCGCCTTCGACACTAACGCCAACAGCATGAGCAACTTCGACCACAGAGCGGGTTACTTCGACGTTGTACTCGTAGCTAGCAGGTGTTTTGGCATCTTCTTCGAGTGAGCCATCCATCATCACACTCGTAAAACCGTGACGGATTGCAGAGTAACAGGTTGATGGGCCGTTACCGTGATCTTGGTGCATCGCGATCGGGATATCAGGATAGGTTTCTGCTGCTGCTAAGATCAAATGCTTCAAGAAAGCTTCTCCAGCATATTTACGCGCTCCACGAGAGGCTTGCAGGATTACAGGGCTATTGGTTTCTGCGGCTGCCTGCATGATCGACTGGATCTGCTCCATGTTATTAACGTTATAGGCTGGAATGCCGTAGCCGTTTTCTGCGGCATGATCCAGCAATAGCCTCAATGATACTAACGCCATAATATTTCTCCTAAAATCTCTTGTGAGTCAGATGTTTGATTATGAATAATTTTAAAACATTTTTAACATTGTTTGTAATATTGTTAACAGCAAGTATTTTCTTGAGTGTGATTTGACTAGCCGATCGTATCTCGATCAATCATATCTCGATCGACAACATGCATACGATCATGAAGGTCATGCCAGAACTCCCCGACCTAAAACAGCTCACAGACGAGGCAAAAGATGCCTTAATTTTGACATAGCCCTAAAAAATATGCCATTGGATAGAGATGATTTCTAGGCTTCAGCTACTAAGCTGAGTCTATATTTCACTAAATTTTGGACATGCAAACCATGTCTGACCTGATTAAGCAAAAAATCTATCAACTTAATTTTTAATTAATCTATAAAAGGAGAATAGTGATGTTAGATATTGATGAAATGGGAAAGAAAGAAATACATGATTTTTTGCATCAAATAGGATATGGTCATCTTGGTTTTATCCATGAAGGAAAACCCTATGTAATGCCAATGCATTTCTATCTCGAAGATGAAGTTATTTTTCTATTTACCACGATTGGCATGAAGACCCATGACATCGATGCAAATCCCGAAATCTGTTTGCAGGTTGAAGATATAAATAATCCGACCCATTGGCGTAGCGTGATTGTCAACGGTCGAGCTGAACTTCTCACCCAGCAAGCAGAAATCGATCGAGCGATGCATTTGATTAAAGAGCGAAATCCAACTCTTTCTCCTGCACTCAATCGCACCTGGATCGACGCTTGGGGACGCGCAGAGGTCATGGCAATCTATCGCATTCATCCCGATGAAATGAGTGGGCGTACCACTGATGGAATAAGTAGTCAGAAGTAATTAAGATTTTATCCTAAACATTCCTACAGAGATCGCTATATGAAACCAGATTATTTAATCATTGGCAGTGGATTATCTGCATTAGTCTTTGGGGCTTTGATGGCAAAATCTGGTAAGACTGTGCAAATTCTTGAAGCTCACGAGCATCCAGGCGGTTTTGGGCACACGTTTACGATGGCGAAAAAATATACCTTCAATGCTCAGTTTCACTATGTTTGGGATTGCGGTGAAGGACATACGGTAAATCGGGTACTGAAGAAGCTGGGTTTAGAGCGGGAGGTCACCTTTGAGCGGTACGACCCATCGGGCTTCGATCATATGCGAATGGCGGGATATGCATTAGATATTCCATCAGAACCAGAAGAACTAATCCAACGCTTATCAAAGCTATTTCCCGATCATGTCGATCGAATTCGTCAATTTGTGAATGAAGTTGAGAAAACTGGAGAAGGTTTAAAAAGACTTGCACCACCATTGAAACCAATGGAATTACTCAAACATGCAGGTGAGGTAGCTTGTGCCATCCAATATCTCAATTCCACACTTCAGGACGTATTCAATAAATTCCAACTACCGCAAG
>Ga0163149_10007865_pt1 | contig 10659 bp, 9 predicted proteins | sample OliLakLV19MP5G1_FD_148604 | JGI IMG/M metagenome (GOLD analysis project Ga0163149, IMG submission 148604) | Freshwater microbial mat bacterial communities from Lake Vanda, McMurdo Dry Valleys, Antarctica - Oligotrophic Lake LV.19.MP5.G1 | ecosystem: Environmental > Aquatic > Freshwater > Lake >...
CGCCAGGACTGTGTGAGCAATTTTAAAGTTTCGGGATAATTTGAGTCGGCAAACTCATTGATTCCCCTTTGTTTTGACCACAGGGCGGAGGTTTGCACTAAGAGTTTTTCGCCGGAACTTACACCATCTGCGGAGGCTGTAGGCAGCGTTTGTCCCGGCAAAATTCTGGGGATTAGCGGCAAAATTCTGGGGATTAAAAGTACGATCGCCCCAAAAGCCGCAATTCCCGCAACGCCGAACAGCAGCCAGCGCCAACGCCAGCGCAACTTCCGCGAAGTTTTGGGTAACTCGGGCCCTGCGACGATCGACAAATCCAAGTCTTGCAAAACTTCATCAACCGATTGGTAGCGCTGCTGAAAGTGGAAGTGCACCATTGTGTTTAAAATATTTGTTAGACCATCGCTAACCGGTTCCGATGTTAAATAATCCCAGATAATTTCGCAATTTTCGGGGTCTTGCGGCAGATTTCTGGGATGCCGTCCGGTGAGGGCTTGAATCGCGATGATTCCTACTGCATAAATATCATTGTAGGGTCGTGGGGCCGACCGCGTATCGTATTGTTCGGCAGGCATATAACCGCGAGTACCGATCGCCTGCGATCTCAATATTTCACCTGTACTGTTAGAGGTGAAAGTGCTGATTTCTTTGACAGCTCCAAAATCAATAAGAACAATTTTACGATCTATTGTGCGCCGAATTAAGTTAGCAGGTGTAATATCGCGGTGAATAATGTTTGCTTGGTGAACAGAGTTTAATATTTCCAGAACTTCCCGCAACAAAGCAACAGTTTGTTGCTCATTCCACCGATCGCCCGCAGCGAGTTCTTGACTGAGCAGATGTCCTTCAACGTATTCTTGCACTAAATAAAAATGGTTGTTTTCTTCAAAGCTATCGAATAATTCGGGAATGCACGAGTGATTGCCGAGATGGTACAAAGCGCTGGCTTCCCTTTCAAATCGCCCCCTTGCCATTTCCAAGACGCGCGGATCGTTCGATGAGGGAAAAGGAATTTCCTTAACAACGCACAGAGGATTATTGGGTTTTTTTATTTGTGCAGCCGTGTAGGTTCTAGCAAACCCTCCCTGTCCCAACAAAGCGATAATTTGGTAGCTTTCGTGCAGGATATCCCCTAAGTTGACACACATAAATTTTCCAACACCTCTTGACAGGCTGCGACCTTTAATGTTAATTATAAGCTTTTTTGTGGTTCGATACAGCTTGGCAACATATCAAATTAGTCTAGGTCTATATCAATAAACTATAACTGTCAGCAATTCTACATTACTTTAGTGATGACCGATCGCTAATTATCAATTATCTTTCTGCTAACTTACTGAGTACAAAAGCAGCTAAAAAACCGCAGACAGTAATTAGTCCGGCAAAATCGTGAGTTTCCTCAAATGCTTCGGGAATCATAGTATCTGAGATCATTGCTAAAATACCCCCTGCTGCTACGGCGGTAGTAGCGGCTATTACTTCCGCAGAAAAGCCACTGAAAAGCGTATATCCTAACAATGCTGCGATACCGGAAATAACTGCGATCGCGCCCCAAACTCCAAAAACGTAACCGATCGATCTCCCTGCTTTTTTCATGCCGGCGGCGCTAGAGAGCCCTTCGGGAATGTTGGAGAGGAAAATTGCCGCTACTGTCACCCAACTGACAGCGCCTCCAGAAATCATGCTGACACCAATGACGATCGACTCCGGTATCCCGTCTAACAGCGCGCCGAGGGCGATGGCTAATCCGCCATCGCCTGACTCTTTTTTAGCTGGGTGCAAAGATCCCGATCGCTTGCGGTGTTTTGCTCCCTGTTGACTCAAAAACCAATTGGCGGCTGTGTAGACAGCAGCGCCACCCAAAAAGCCGATCGCTGTAGAGTCGAAACCGCCGCGCTTGTAAGCTTTATCCATCAGTTCAAAGGATAGCGCTGAAATTAGCACACCAGCGCCAAAAGCCATAATTGTCGCGATCGCGCGCTGGGGAATGCTGACAAAGTAACCCACCGCCGCTCCTAGTAGCAGCGCCGAACCCCCCACTAAACCCCAAAATCCTGCCTGCAACCACACTGGAAACATCAGCCCTACCTCAGAGGAAAATTTTTTATGCCCGCCTAAAAATTATATATAGGACTTACGGATAGGCGCCAGAAACCGGGTTTTTCACCTAATCTGCTAAGTACATTCCTCATAGTTAGAGTCGCTAGTGTTCCCATCAACATTAAAAATTTTATCCCAGGATGCGATTGACTCCTTCTAATGGTTTTAAGCTCGAACGTTTTGGCTTCCTTTGATTCCTCTACAAAGCCAATAGAAGAGCCGTGTAAATTCCAGCACCAAGGACAAATGCCCAAAACCGACTTTCTCGTTCTTCTGGCAATTCTTCTTTGAGGACGTTGAGAACAATTCCTCCGGCTAAAAAAGCAAATAAAACTGCGATCGCAGTTTTTCCAATTTCAGTAGCGCTACCCAACACCCACCCCACAATAATAGCTGCTGCTAGTATCCAGCGTCCGATGCGGTCATAAATATGCTTGTGGTGTTCCCGCAAACCAGAGTCGTTCACTGCAAAGTGCAGTGCCATTGCACAAGAAAACAACAGCAGATTGGTAATGCCCGGTTCTTCCCGATGCAGCAGCAGATAGCCAATCAGAGCGTTGTAGATTGAAAAAGAGGCAATGTGCAACCAAAAAACACCAGGACTGGTCACATCCTCTTCGCCACGCTGACGAGATAAATTTGCAATTCGCTCCAGGCCGTAAAATACAGTCAATCCTAACAAAGCTATTAAATAAACGTGGTGTTCTAGATAGGAAATAACTCCTGCTTCTACTTGCTCTAATACCGCTTGGTGCTGATTTAGTTCCGGTAAAATATGCACAAAAACATAAGCTACCGAAACTCCACTTGCTGCTGAAAGCCAGCCACTGCGAGGAATAGGAGCAAACCGCAACTTGCCCGAAAATAAATGTGTCAGCGCTAAACCAATGGCACTCAACGCGGTTAAAGCTAAAGTATTAGGAGCCGATCGTAAAGCTGCTGTTATTACCATAGTTCTGCTTAACCAAATTAATCCTGTCCTAAAGCTTTAATGACTTGGTGATACTGCTTTTGCACATCTTTCTGGTCTTGCTCCTGAGAGATTTGTTCGTGGCTACTATTTAAAATCATCTCCGCGTGACGGCGTAAAGCTTCTTTTTGTTGAGAATTGCGGGTGTAAGTGGCGATGCAAGCTATAGCTTCCAATAAGCGAATTGTTACCGCCACATCTGATTTACTGTACTGGCGAATTTGGTTAAAGGCAGCATCGACTAACCCTTCAAACGTCACTCATTCAACAATGACGCGCAAATTCTGTTCATCGTCGTAGCGATACGGCGAGGGAAAATCCCTTTGAGCGAGGCGGGATAATCCGGCGCTGAGTCGATCGATACACCGAATCGCAGTAAACGGATCGTTGATAGCAGGAGAAATCGCACGCAAGGCGATTTCAACTAACTGATCGATTGGAAATTCTACATCTTGATATTCAGTCCGTTCTTTGCCCAGAATAAAAGCATCGTTAATCTGTTGTTTCAGGCTTTGATTCACCTGTTTTTCCGGGAAAACCATCGCTAAATCGCTGCCCTTGACGATAAACTTTCCCGGTCGAGTTGTAAGACGTACAAGCACATTGTACTGACGGGCAATTTTCATTAATTCGTCGTCATCGATTGCTTGCAAATAACCCTCGCCAGTGGCTTTGATAGGACTTGCTTCCGAGTCAAAATTTGCAGGAATTTCTCCCACTTGTCGCGAGTTGTTCGCCTTACCTTCTCCGATTTTTCCGGGAAACAGACGATCTAGAGCTTTGTCTAAATCCCCACTAACCTGAGTAATTACATGGGACGCTTGAATAATGGTTGATGCGTGATGGATAAAGTAAATCAGTACGCCGATACTGGCAATTGCCAATCCGGTACCAACTGTAACCGAGAGTTGGGGTACAAAGAGACTGTATCCTTCTCCTTCTCCATGAATGGTTCGCAGTACGAGTAAACAGTAAATAAACGTGGCAATGAAAGTGCCAAGCACGATTTGATTGCCCGTATCCTGCATAAAATTACGCAGCAATCGGGGACCAAAATTTGAACTCGCCAACTGAAGCGCCACAATAGTAATCGAAAAAGCTGTAGCAACAACGCTGACCATTGAACCGGCAACCGATGAAAGAACCGATCGCGCACCATCGGCTCCACCCGTGTAAATCCACCTCCAGTTTGGTGTATTACCCGTGCGGTCAATTGTCAGCATTACGATCGCTAAAATCATCGACCCCACCGCCATCAACGTTGGGATAAACCAGTAGCTAGAGTGCAGCGAGTCCCAAAGTTTGCTTAACTTGACATTTTTCATGAGTTGGGGTGGGGTGAAGATTGTCCGTTGCCGTCTTGTTGCGATCGCAGTTCAATTAGTTTTTGCAGAGAACCGCTGATGCTGCGGGGTTTAGGAACTTCGCCATTACCAACGGGCCATCCTTCCCGTTGACGTTTGCGATCGCCATCCGTCTCTTCGGTTTGGTCGTGAAACAAAATTTGCTGCGTAGGAAAGGGCAAGTCGATGCCATTGGCAGTCAGCTTTTTCTTAATCGCAGACAGCACCTTGTCCCGCGAGCTAAGATCGTCAAGTCGTCGCGGCGGAGCAATCCACCATCGAGCGCGGATATTGACACTACTTCCTGCAAGTTCCATCAGCAGCACGTCAGGAGCAGGGTCATTCAAAACCTCATCCACACTGTGCATGGCTTCCATCATTAACTGCTTGGCTCGGTCAATATCATCGCCGTAGCCGATACCAACGTCGTATTCCATCCGGCGTTTATCAAAGGCGGTATTCACCATAACAGAATTGGTGAACAATTCGGCATTGGGAATTACAATCCGGCGACCATCATAGGTTCGGATTGTTGTAGCGCGAGTTTCAATAGTTTCTACCGTTCCCTCAAAGTTTTTAAACACAATCTGGTCATCGATTTGGAACGGTTCCGTCAAAAGAATTAGGATACCAGCTAGGAAGTTTTGTAAGATATCGCGAAAGGCAAAACCAATCGCTACCCCGCTAATTCCCAGCAGTTGCACCAAATCGCCTGCTCTAAAGGTGGGAATTACAATCGACAAGGCAATAAACAGACCAACCAGAACATTAATACCCTGCGCTAACCTTCCCAACACCAGTCCCAAATTCCGGGATTGGCGGTGGTTGCGGGTAAGCTGCCTGACCGCTCTCTTAATTGACCGACCAACAAAGAAAAAGATTGCAAAAACAATTAACGCTAGTATCATATTAGGCAGCAGGACAATGAAGTCATTGATCATGCTCTCAATCTTGTCCCAGACTCCGGATATTTCTGCTGTCATAAAACTTCCTCTTGCATCAGTCGTTATTTATAGTATTAAAATTAGCCATGTCAAACTCTATCTTAAGCCTGTAGATTACTGTAACGTGAGGCTAATTTAGGACTTACACAGCGACAGTAAATATTGGGGATGGTGAGTTACGCAGAAAGCTAACGCACCAACAATTTTTTTCAAGTGGATATCGCAGCCACATCTTGACCGTTGAGTTTTTGTGCGATCGCATCCAGCACCCTCTGTTCTGCTTCGGAAACCTCTCCGCTACTTTCGGCAATGCGACGGCATTGAGCTAATAGCGGTACTGCAAAGTCGGGGTTAAGTTGCTCTAACAATGCACCCAATGGTTTGGGGGACTTGATGTTAGCAGCAATCCTTTTGAGAGAATCGGCATTTAATTGCAATGCCTTCAATTCTGGCAGAATATCTTCCCAGTTTTTGTTGGGATAACTTGCCAAAATCATGTGAACCATAATTTGATCCATCCCTGCTTGCTGGGCGATCGCCACATCGAGATATTTCTCGCTTTGTTGCTGAATCGCTTGCAGCGTTTCGGTTCCAGGTTCTTCCGTATCTTCCTTCAATTTGGCTTCATAAAACTGGCGCGCCGCATATCCCAGCGCGTACAGCATCGTAGCATTCGTACTCGCACCAATCATCGCGCCAGCCAGCGGTACGTTGCGTAAAAAGCCTAAACCAGCTCTCATGGCGTTGCTACCGCCTAGCGCTAACCCAAAAATTGCCAAAACCTCGCCTTTTCGGGCTGGCTCTTGTAAATCCATCCCATAAGCGGCGGCAATTTCATAAACCATTTCGGTTTGAATCGCAGTAGTCGCGGCTAAATCGATCGCCAGCAGTGCAGCCGCGACACCGGGTAAAATGCTGCTAGCAAATCCGACACCACCCGCTTGGATCGCTTTTTCCACCATAATGCGATGGGCAATTTCGCTGGGATCTTCATTGGGATACTTTTGTTGGAGTTCCTTGACTTGAGCTTCGGCTTTGGCTAAGTCGATGCGATCGCTGACCCCAACTAACCAATCAAGCCTGAGTACCCCTGCCACTTGTTTAACAAAGGGAAGATTGCCAACATAAGTTACCGCCTCTCCGGTTCCTTGCGTCGCTTTTCCAATCAATCGATAAGTTTGTTTAGCAGCAGCTTCCCCCAAATCAACTGCTGTGTCAACAACCGCTTTACCTGCATTCAGTGCAGATTCTGTTGTCTCGGCAATGAAATTTAACAAACCAGACTTTTGCTGTGAATTAGTTTCTTTTTTTGGCTTTGATTGGTGCTCATCCATCACTGTTTTTTCAATTAACTACAATACGCCAGGTTTTCAGCTTGGACGTAGCCTCTCAGAGGCACTGTAATCGGCACCCAACCATCCGTTCCTATACTTTCAATCGTCACTCTTCGTCCATTCGCGACGAATCCAACCCTTTCCCCATCAGTGGAAGGTGCTTGATGCACATTAATTCCTCTTTGGGCTGCAACTTGGCGGCAGTCAGTAGGAGGCGGGGGAGTTGCGACTTCACACGCTCCGAGAAAACCACCATATACGTAACCTTGTATGGGGGCTGTAATTGGTATCCAGCCATTCTCACCAAGACTTTGAATCGTCACATTTCGCGCGGAATCGATGATACCAACCGCTTCGCTGTTAGCCGTCGGTTGTCGCCGAACATTAAGACCATTCCTCGCAATAACCTGGCGACAGCTATCCGGTACTTGCGCTAGTAAATATTCACCTTGAATCTGTGTTTTATTTGTATCAGCGGCGATCGAGGGAGCAACTAAAACCGTTGCCGTTAACAAGATCGAACTTGTTAACCTTGTATATTTTTGCCATATCCTCTGCTCTTGCATCGCTTTATCTCCTTTTAAATCTCTATGCCAAAACCTTAGAAAAGTTTTTTAGCTCGTTCATCTTCTCCAAGAAAGAATGAATCATCATCACAATCGTATAAAATCATTCGACTCGCTGCTGTGCTTGTTGAATTTTCTGGTTTTATCATCGCTAATCAAGCATAAACGCGCGGTTTGCGAGCGCCCACAGCAGCACCAATCATTGCCCCTGCCAAACTCAGCAAAGAGCCAAGTAGAAATGACCAAGTAGCTGTAGCTGTATTACCAGCTATATCGCGAACTTGATTTGGGTCTACATTCGGCGCTTGATTCGGTATATTAACGCCGCCCTGTTGTTGTACTTGATCGGCAATTTCTCCCGCATTAGCAGCGACAGCCTCAACAGCACCCGATATCCCGCTTGCTAATAACCAAGAACTAAGTGCTAATGTAGTTCCCCAAAGAATTGCTGCATTCAAAAGTGCTGTTTTCTTAGTCATTGGGCCGCAGCTTTGAGCCATCACCCAACCGCCTAAAAATAGGGAAATCAGCAAACTGATAATCGACCAAATTACGACCCCAAAACCAACGGAACCTGCATCCGCCCCTGTTGCACCCGCGCTTAATCCGATCGCCATTGCCAAAGCGCTTAAAGCCAGTTGAGTTCCCAGAGCGATCGCAATTCCTGCCAAAATTGGCCCCCACCTCACTTGGTCGTGGTAATCCACCAGCGGATTGACGATTGTAGGCTCAGCGAGTTGACTGCCCGATCGATCTGGATAAGTCATAAAAGATTAACCCCTGCGTTACGTTGTGACTTTTTTCTTGAAGGTAATTTAATTTTACTTAATCATCATTACCAGAATATCTACCGATGGGCCTAATATTTTTAACTTAAAAATTTTAAATATCAAAAGTAGTAATTTCGCTCATAAAATCGAAATCTCCTAAAAAAAAACCAGCAGCTCGTTTAGAGATGCCCTTAGTTTTGTAGAATATCCCCTAGTTAAGGTGATCATAAAACCTAATAAATCCTTGTGAGAGTTGGTGGCAGAAAGGTTGTAGGTTGGCTCCACCCAACCTACGAATGATTAGATAAATTTATCACATTCAGTACAGAAATGCTAAATTCATCTACCTAAAGATATAAAAGTATAAAAAAATATCGCTATCTTGATGATTTTCAATTTGCTGAATCATTCATAAGAAGGAAGTATTAGAACTGATATCTATCTAAAGTAGGTACACAAGTTGATGTACAGGAAACAACAATGTTACTTTACAAAATTGAGGATTTTAATCCCAACTACCGCCAAGCAGCTTTTGAGGAGGACGATATCAAAGGGGTGGATGTGTATGCCGGAAATACCGATGATAAAATTGGCACGATCGATACTGTGCTGGTAGATGAGACAGGACGTTTCCGCTATTTTGTGGTAGAGACTGGTTCTTGGATTTTTGGCAAAAAAGTTTTACTTCCCATCGCTCTTTGTCGCGTTGATTTTAATGGGCGGCGCGTTTACGCTACAGGTTTGCAGAGTAAAGACCAAGTGGAAAAACTACCCAGGTATGAGCATGGGACGGCAGTTGATTACGATTATGAAGAACAAGTGCGGGGTCTTTATCGGACTTCAACAGTAGAAGCGTCTGCACCAGTAGAAGCATCATTACCTTTAGAAGCACCTGTTCCAGTTTCTAGAACGCATTCTGTCTCGCCTCAAGCTCGTAATGCTGCTTATGACCGGGATACCTACACTTACGAGCGAGAGCCCCAATTGTATCAGATGAACGAACAGGATCATCAAAAACTCAAACTGTACGAAGAACGATTAGTTGCAGATAAAACCCGTCGCAAAATAGGCGAGGTAATAATTGGCAAACAAGTTGAAACAAAAACGGTAAAGCTGCAAGTTCCTGTAGAAAAAGAGCGAATTGTGATTGAGCACACAACTCCAGAATATGCAGGGAGTCGAGTAACTCCAGATACCGCCTTCAAGCAAGAAAAAATGGCACATTTGGATATCTACGAAGAAAGTGTGAATATCCAAAAGCAGGCGTTCGTGCGCGAGGAAGTGCAAGTCAGAAAAGAAGTTGAGCAAGATAAGGTTGAGGCAACAGACACAGTACGTCGCGAAGAGTTAGATGTAAAAACAGAATGGGAATCGGATAGAAAAAAACGTAATCCGCTCTAACTCAGCCAAATAGTCTCGTTAAAAATGCAAAAATTAGGAGGACATTTCTCATGTCTAATCGCAGGTATTTACCGTCAATCAGCGTAGCCTTTTTAGCTTTAGCCGTTAGTGTCAGTGGCACTGGTTTTGTGCTAAGTTCCCAGGAAGTTGCTGCTCAACAAGCTAAATCGAAATTTCCTGATGTACCGCAGAATTACTGGGCGCGTCCGTTTATTCAGTCCTTAGCTGAAAAAGACATTGTTACCGGATATCTAAACGGAACTTTTAGACCCAAACAGGCTGTGGATCGAGATGAATTTTCGGCGATGCTCCGCCAAGCTTTTAACCGAGCCAGCATTAGAAAGATACCGAGTGGAAGTTCCTTTAAGGATGTGCCTAAAAACTACTGGGCAGAAACTCCGATTCAAGAAGCTTATGAAGCGGGATTTATGAATAATTTTCCCGGAAATGAGTTTCGTCCGAAGCAGCCCTTGACTAAGGCACAAGCATTAGTTGTGTTAATGAGGGGTTTAAATATGGATTACAATCGCCCTGTTGTCAAAACTGATCGAGCTGCTGCAACTCCAGCAAGTCCAACTCCAGTAAATCAACGTCGAATTGCTAGGAACCGTTTGGCATTTCCCCTCGCAGCGACTGTTTTGATGCAGCCGTTATTACCTGTAGTGGCAAGGCAGCAGCCTGCGGCTGCGCCCGCACCTAAATCGGCTGTTCCACCAACAACGACAAAAGCTGCAACTGCGCCTGCTAAAATTTCGGCATTAGATTTTCTCAATTCGTACTATAAAGATGCCGAGAAAATTCCTAAAGAGGCGGTTGAGCCAGTGGCAGCAGCTACAAAGGCAAAGATAGTGGTCAACTATCCAGATCCCAGAGTTCTTAATCCGAACGAGTTGCTCAGTCGGGGTAGTGCTACGGCCCTAATTCATCAAGCTTTGGTCAATCAAGGTCAGATAGAACCGCTTCCCGACAAGGAAGCTGCTAAGTACATTCCTAACAGTCCACGTCGCTAGTTCTCCCCTCAACCTTAACTTTTTACCCCAGGATTCGATTGACTCGAAACCAGCGATAGCCGTAGGCTTCTAAGGGAATAGAGGGCGAGTCGGCATCGAGAGATTCATAGAGGCGATCGCCAAATAAATCAAAAAGATTGGTGTATTCGTTAGATTTGAGAGTAACCGTGCAGGGCTTGTCGGCTAGATTGTGGACGACAAGCGTCCTGCCTTCCCAGTGACAG
>Ga0163149_10007867_pt1 | contig 10656 bp, 9 predicted proteins | sample OliLakLV19MP5G1_FD_148604 | JGI IMG/M metagenome (GOLD analysis project Ga0163149, IMG submission 148604) | Freshwater microbial mat bacterial communities from Lake Vanda, McMurdo Dry Valleys, Antarctica - Oligotrophic Lake LV.19.MP5.G1 | ecosystem: Environmental > Aquatic > Freshwater > Lake >...
TCGCCAGCGGCGAAATGGTCAGCCTCAAACTGACACGGCAGGTCTTTCAGGACATGACGCAACATCTTGTTGCCAAGACGCTGACACCGACGCGCAAGGCCTTGCGCGATGCCGGACTCGGCGTCGAAGAGGTCAAGGGCGTGGTCATGGTCGGTGGCGCGACGCGCATGCCGCATGTGCAGCAGGCGGTGGGAACATTGTTCAAGCAGGCGCCGCTGAACAACCTCGACCCGGACAAGGTGGTGGCGCTGGGCGCGGCGATGCAGGCCAACGCACTTGCCGGCAACCGTGCCGCCGGCGACGACTGGCTGCTGCTCGACGTCATACCGCTGTCGCTGGGCCTCGAGACCATGGGCGGCCTGGTGGAAAAAATCATTCCGCGCAATTCGACCATTCCGGTGGCGCGCGCCCAGGAATTCACCACCTTCAAGGACGGCCAGACGGCGATGGCGGTGCAGGTGGTGCAGGGCGAGCGCGAACTGGTCGCCGACTGCCGCTCGCTTGCGCGTTTCGAATTGCGCGGCATCCCTCCGATGGTCGCCGGGGCGGCGCGCATACGCGTCAGCTTCCAGGTCGATGCCGATGGCTTGCTGGCGGTGTCTGCGCGCGAAATGAGCACCGGCATCGAGGCCTCGGTGGCGGTCAAGCCCTCCTACGGCCTCGTCGATGAGGACATCACGCGCATGCTGCGCGACTCCTTCGACCACGCCAAGGACGATGTCCATGTGCGCGCGCTGCGAGAGCAGCAGGTCGAGGGCCGGCGCCTGCTCGAGGCGACGCAGGCGGCGCTGGCCGCCGACCGGACGCTGCTCGGCGCGGACGAATCCAAACTCATTGATACCGAGCTCGCGGCGCTGGAGCAGGCGCTTTCCTGTACCGACCACCGGCGCATCCGCGGCAACATCGAACGCGTCAACAAGGCGACCGAGGACTTTGCGGCGCGCCGCATGGACCAGTCGGTGCGCCGCGCACTGGCCGGACGCGACATCAACGCACTGAATATCTGAAAGCCGGATCACCACTCATGCCGCAAATCATTGTTCTTCCCCACGCCGACCTGTGTCCGGAGGGCGTTGTATTCGAGGCCAAAGCGGGCGTTTCAATTTGTGACAACCTGCTTGCCAACGATATCGAGATCGAGCACGCCTGCGAGAAATCCTGTGCCTGCACCACCTGCCATGTCGTTGTGCGCGAGGGCTTTGCGGCGCTGGTCCCGTCCGAAGAAGAAGAGGACGACCTGCTCGACAAGGCCTGGGGCCTCGAGCCGCAGTCACGCCTGTCGTGCCAGGCCATGGTCAATGACGCCGACCTCACCATCGAGATCCCCAAATACACCATCAACCACGCCAAAGAGGAGCATTGACGTGAAGTGGACCGATACGCTGGAAATCGCCATTGAGCTGGCGGACAAATATCCCGATGTCGATCCGCTCAAGGTGCGCTTCACCGATCTGCACCGGTGGGTGCTGGAACTCGACGAGTTTGACGATGCGCCCGACAAGTCGGGCGAGAAGATCCTCGAGGCCATACAGATGGCCTGGATCGCCGAGGCGGATTAGGGGAAATCGGCAGAACAGGCTGGAGAAGGCCGACTGGCGCGCTTTTCCAGGTGGTGTGCCTTAGGAGAAAATGCCGCCTCATGCTGCCTCAGGCCGACCCCGGACGCCGGCCAGACGCTTCAGGCTCGAGCATCCTCGCACCGATTGAGGGCAGTCTGCCCGCAGGCTCACATGTTCGGCTATATTCAGCGCATGAGCACGCCACGGCTGGAATTGTCGAATATCACCAAGCGCTATCCGGCGGTGGTGGCCAACAGCGACGTATCGCTTCTGGTGCGAGCCGGTGAAACGCATGCCGTGCTGGGCGAGAACGGCGCCGGCAAGTCGACACTGATGAAAATCATCCATGGCTCGGCGCAGCCCGATGCCGGCAGCGTGCGCTTCAACGGCGAGCTCGTGCGCGTGCGCAATCCGCAGGAATCGCGTGCGCTGGGCATCAGCATGGTGTTCCAGCATTTCAGCCTGTTCGATACGCTGACGGTGGCCGAGAACGTATGGTTGGGCCTGGACAAAAGCATGTCGCTCGCAGCCGTGACCGCCGGCATTGCCGCCAAGGCCGGCGCATACGGCCTTGATATCGATCCGGCGCGGCCGATCTTCACGCTTAGTGTCGGCGAAATGCAGCGCGTCGAAATCATCCGCGCGCTCTTGACCAACCCGCAGTTGCTGATTCTTGACGAGCCGACCTCGGTGCTGACACCGCAGGCGGTGCTCAAACTTTTTGTCGTGCTGAAACGCCTGGCGGCCGAGGGTTGCAGCATTCTGTATATCAGCCACAAGCTGCACGAGATTCGCGAACTGTGCGACGCCTGCACGGTGCTGCGCGGCGGCAAGGTGGTCGGCGTGTGCGATCCGCGCGAAGAGAGCAATGCCTCGCTCAGCCGCCTGATGATAGGCGCGGAGCCCGCGGCGCCGGCCGAGCGCAAGCCGCCGGCACCGGTTGCCGGGCCCGCCGCCCTTGCGGTGAACGCCCTGAGTCTCGCGCGCGAAGACCAGTTTGGCGTTGACCTCGATGCGGTATCGCTTAATGTGCACGCCGGCGAGATTGTCGGCATCGCCGGGGTGTCGGGCAACGGCCAGCGCGAGTTGTTGTACGCGCTCTCGGGTGAGGACATGCGTGGCGAGGCGGCGGCGATTGCGATGTTCGGCGAGGCCTCGGCCGCGCTCGGGCCGGGCGCGCGGCGCAAGCGGGGTTTGCATTTCGTGCCCGAGGAGCGCCTCGGCCGCGGTGCGGTGCCGCCGCTGGCGCTGGCGCGCAACCTGCTGCTGACGCGCAACGAAGCCCTCGGCCGCGGCGGCTGGATACACACCGGCGCGCTGCGCGAGCAGGCGGGCGCGCTGATCAAACGCTTTGGCGTCAAGGCCGGTGGGCCGGATGCCGCGGCGCAATCGCTGTCGGGCGGCAATCTGCAAAAATTCATTGTCGGGCGTGAAATCGGCGCGAGGCCGCGGCTATTGATCGTGTCGCAGCCGACCTGGGGCGTGGACGTCGGCGCGGCGGCGCAGATCCGCGCCGAAATCCAGGCCTTGCGCGATGGCGGTTGCGCGGTGCTGGTGGTCAGTGAAGAACTGGACGAATTAATGGAAATGAGCGACCGGCTCTACGTCATTGCCAAGGGACGGCTGTCGCCCCCGATTGCCCGGGCGGACGCGACGGTCGAGTTGCTCGGCGAATGGATGAGCGGATTGTGGCCGGCGCCGGCCGCCGGCATGGGGCAGGGTGCCCATGTTTAAACTCGAAGCCCGTCCCGAACCCTCGAAGTTCTGGAGCTATGCCTCGCCGCTGCTCGCCTTGCTGATCACCGTGCTGATCGGCCTCGTTCTATTCAGCGCACTGGGCAAGGACCCGGTCAAGGGCCTGCAGGTGTTTTTCTGGGAACCGGTCAAATCGGGCTATGCCATCGGCGAACTGATGGTCAAGGCGACGCCGCTGCTGCTGATTGCGCTCGGCCTCGCCGTGTGTTTTCGCTCCAACGTCTGGAACATCGGCGCCGAGGGCCAGTTCATCGCCGGCGCGATTGCCGCGGGCGGCGTGGCCTTGCTGGCACAAAAGGACACCGGCGGCTGGATCGTCATTGCCGTGATGCTCGCCGGCATGCTGGGCGGCATGCTCTGGTCGGGCATCACCGCGCTGTTGCGCGACCGCTTCAATGCCAATGAAATCCTCGTCAGCCTGATGCTGGTCTATGTCGCCGACCTCTTGCTCGCCTATCTGGTCTATGGGCCGTGGAAAGACCCGGCCGGCTACAACTTTCCGCAGACCAAGACGTTTGAGGCGGCGACGAGAATTCCGCGCCTGTTTGAGGGCTCGCGCGTCAGCATCGGCCTCGCCATCGCGCTCGCGGCGGCGGCGGCCCTGTGGGTCTTCCTGTTCCGCACCCGTGCCGGCTTTGCGTTGCAGGTGGGCGGCCTCGCGCCGGCGGCGGCGCGCTACGCCGGCTTTTCATCGCGCGGCGCGCTGTGGCTGGCGCTGCTGGTATCGGGCGGCGCCGCCGGCCTTGCCGGTGCGCTGGAGGTGGCCGGTCCGATCGGCCAACTGACCCCTTATGTTCCGGCGGGCTACGGCTTTGCCGCGATCATCGTTGCCTTCGTCGGGCGGTTGCACCCTGTGGGCATGGTGTTCGCCGCCATCCTGATGAGCATGTTCTACATCGGCGGGGAACTGGCGCAATCGCGGCTCGGCCTGCCCAAGTCGCTGACCGGCGTGTTCCAGGGGCTGCTGCTCTTTACGCTGCTCGCCTGCGACACGCTGGTGATGTACCGACTGAAACGAAAGGGAGGGTCCTGATGGACGCCTACGCGCTGCTGCTGGCCGCAACGCTCAATGCCGGCACCGTGCTGGCCATCGCCGCGCTGGGCCTGCTGATCAGTGAGAAAGCCGGTGTCGTGAACCTGGGCGCCGAAGGCATGATGCTGTGTTCGGCGATAGCCGGATTTGCCGCGGTGGTGCATAGCGGCAGCGACTGGGTCGGCTTTGCCGCCGGCATGGGTGCGGGCGCGCTGCTCGCCGCCGTGTTTGGCGTGCTGGTGATCTGGCTCAACACCAACCAGTACGCCACCGGCCTCGCGCTCAGCCTGTTCGGCGTCGGCTTTTCCGCTTTTGCCGGCATCAAGTACGTGCAGGAAAAAATCCCGGAACGGCCGCGTTTCGCCATTCCGTGGTTGTCCGACATCCCGCTGGCTGGTCCGGCGCTGTTCCAGCAGCATCCGCTGGTCTATCTCACCGCCGGCTTCGCGCTGGCGCTGATCTGGTTTTTGCACCGTACCCGCGCCGGCCTGGTGTTGCGCGCAGTCGGCGAGAACCCGGCTTCGGCGCAGGCGCTGGGCTATCCGGTCAGGCGTATCCGCCTTGCCGCGGTGGTCGCCGGCGGCGCCCTGTGCGGGCTCGCCGGCGCCTATTTGTCGCTGATCTACACGCCGCTGTGGGTCGAGGGCATGGTTGCCGGCAAAGGCTGGATCGCGCTCGCGCTGACCACCTTTGCCACCTGGCGCCCGGCGCGGGTACTGCTGGGGGCGTATTTGTTCGGTGGCGTGACCATGTTGCAGTTTCACCTGCAAAGCGCCGGGGTCGAGATCCCGAGCCAGTTCTTGAGCATGCTGCCCTATGTCGCCACCATCGTCGTGCTGGCGCTGATATCGCGCAATCCGCAATGGATACGCATCAATATGCCGGCATCCATTGGCAAGCCCTTTTATCCGGGTTCATAATTGCGATCGTGAGCCCGATTTTAAACCCCCGATTCTGAGCCCCCGATTTTGAACCCCCGATTTTGAACACTACTGTGAACCCCTCACCGACCTCTTGACCCACCCAAAAGGAAGCAACATGACCATCTCCACCGTTCCGAGCAAACGTTCGTTGTTCAAACTTGCCGCGCTGAGCGCCATTGCGCTGGCGCTGGCCGCGTGCGGCGAAAAGGAGGCGCCGAAAAAAGCCGAGGCGCCCAAGGCGGCACCGGTGCCGGCCAAGCCGGAGCCGCTGAAAATCGCCTTTGCCTACGTCGGCCCGGTCGGCGACGGCGGCTGGACCTTCGCCCACGACAACGGCCGCAAGGCCATCGAAAAGGAGTTCGGTGACAAGGTCGTCACCAGCTTCGTCGAAAAAGTACCCGAATCGGCCGACGCCGAGCGCGTGATCCGTGACATGGCGGGGCAGGGCAACAAGCTGATTTTTGGCACCACCTTCGGCTACATGGAACCCATGCTCAAGGTTGCCGCCGACAACAAGGGCGTGAAATTCGAGCACGCCACCGGCTACAAGACCGCCGACAACCTGCGCACCTACGACAGCCGCACCTATGAAGGTGCGTACATGGCGGGAGTCATCGCCGGAAAGATGACCAAGACCAACACCCTCGGTGTGGTCGGATCGATCCCGATTCCCGAGGTGATCCGCAACATCAACAGCTTTACGCTGGGGGCGCAGTCGGTCAACCCCAAAATCAAGACCAAGGTGGTATGGGTCAACGAGTGGTTCAACCCGCCGAAGGAAACCGAGGCCGCCACGGCCCTCATCAACGGCGGCGCCGACGTGCTGATGCAAAACACCGACTCGGCTGCCGTGCTCAAGACGGCGCAGGACAAGGGCAAGCGCGCCTTCGGCTGGGACTCGGACATGAGCGCCTACGGTCCCAAGGCCCACCTTGGTTCGGCGGTGATCAACTGGGGGCCTTACTACATCAAGGCAACGCGCGACGCACTCGAGGGCAAGTGGGCCAGCGGCAGCATCTGGTGGGGTGTCAAGGAAGGCGCCATCGACATGGTTTCGATTGCCGATGACGTGCCCGCGGACATCAAGGCGAAGGTCGAGGAAATCAAGACCGGGCTCAAGGCCGGCACCTTCTCCATCTGGAAGGGGCCGCTGCTGGACAACACCGGCAAGGAAATGCTGGCCAAGGACGCCGTCGCCGACGACAAGTTCCTCGGCGGCGTCAACTTCTACGTCAAAGGCGTCGAAGGCAAGGTGCCGGGCGGCGACAAGAAATAAACGTCAGCGAAAAAATCAAAAGGCCGCGTCTGCGCGGCCTTTTTTTCGCGCTGCACAGTTCAGCCTCGCGTAGAGCAGGCTTAAACAGGACAGGAGAGCCATGCCAGCCGTAAAGCCCGTCGCCCCTGAACGCATGCCAGAGTTGCTGCGGCGCATGCCCAAGGCCGAACTGCACATCCATATCGAAGGCTCGCTCGAGCCTGAGCTGATTTTTGCGCTGGCCGAGCGCAATGGCATCGCGCTGCCTTACGCCGGCATCGACGCCCTGCGCGAGGCCTATGCCTTCACCAATCTGCAAAGCTTTCTCGATATTTACTACGCCGGCGCCGGGGTGTTGCAGCAGGAGCAGGATTTTTATGACATGGCGCGCTCGTATCTTGACCGCGCAGCCGCCGACAATGTGACGCGTGCGGAAATATTTTTCGACCCGCAGACGCATACCGACCGCGGCGTCGGCTTTGGCGCCGTCATCAAGGGCCTGCACCGCGCCTGCATCGATGCCAAAGCGCGTTCGGGCGTCGATGCCGCGCTGATCATGTGCTTCCTGCGCCATCTTCCCGAAGCCGCTGCCTTCGCCACGCTGGAGCAGGCCCTGCCGTATCGCGACCTGTTCATCGGTATCGGCCTCGATTCGAGCGAGGTCGGCCATCCGCCGGAGAAATTCGCCAGGGTGTTCGCGCGCTGCCGCGAGCTCGGATTTCGCCTCGTCGCGCACGCCGGTGAAGAGGGGCCGCCGGCCTATATCTGGACGGCGCTGGATCTGCTCAAGGTCGAGCGCATAGACCACGGCGTGCAGGCGATCGGGGATGCCGCGCTGATGCAGCGCCTCGCCAGAGATCGCATCGCGCTGACGGTATGCCCGCTGTCGAACCAGCGGTTGTGCGTGTTCCCCGATCTGGCCGGGCACAACCTCGGGCGCATGCTGGCGCAGGGCGTCGCCGTCACCGTCAATTCGGACGATCCGGCGTATTTCGGCGGCTACATCAACGATAACTTCACGCAGACCTTTGCCGCGCTGGGGCTGGGCGCGGAAGAGGCTTACGCGCTCGCCGCAAACAGTTTTGAAGCGAGCTTCATCGACGCCGCCGCGCGCCGCCGCCATGGCGATGCCCTGGATGCGTTTTTTGCGCGCTTTGACTGAGCCGGTGCAAGCCTATCGCGCCGGTGTGCTGCGCTTTGACGATGACGGCCACGCCGTTTTTGACGAGGACGGGCTGCTGGTCGTCGGTGATGACGGCCTGATCGCCGCAGCGGGTAGTCATGCCGAATTGGCGCCGCGCTATCCCGATGTGGCCACCGAGCACCTGCCGGGCCGTATTCTTGCGCCCGGCTTTGTCGATATGCACATCCATTACCCGCAGACCGATGTGATCGGGTCGCCGGCCGAGGGGCTGCTGCCGTGGCTGGAAAATTACACCTTTCCGCAGGAGGCGCGCTTTGCCGATGCCGACTACGCCCACGGTGTGGCAAACTTTTTTCTCGACGAATTGCTGCGCAACGGCGTCACCAGCGCGCTGGTCTTCGCCAGTTCGCACAAGGCTTCGGTCGATGCGCTGTTCGCCGAATCGGCGCGGCGCAATCTGCGCATGATCAGCGGCAAGTGCCTGATGGACAGGCATGCTCCGGACGGAGTGCGCGACGAGACGGCACAAAGCCTGGCCGATACCGAGGCGCTGATCCTGCAATGGCACGGCCACGGCCGGCTCGGTTATGCCATCACGCCGCGCTTTGCGCCGAGTTGTTCACCGGCGCAATTGCGCGGTGCCGGCGAACTGGCGGCGAAGTATCCGGACACCTGGATACAGTCGCATGTGGCGGAGAACCGCGATGAAATACGCTGGGCGCGCGCGTTGTTTCCCGAATCGCGCAGTTACCTCTCGACCTACGACGATTTCGGCCTGATGCGCGAGCGCGCCGTCTACGCCCACTGTATCCACTTTGACGATGCGGACCGCGCCTTGATGAAAAGCAGCGGTGCCGCAGCGGCGGTTTGTCCGACCAGCAATCTTTTTCTGGGTAGCGGCATGTTTGATTTCGACGCGGCGGCGCGCAGCGGCTTCAGGCTTGGCCTTGCCAGCGATGTCGGCGGCGGCACCAGTTTCAGTCCCTTTCGTACCATGCTCGCAGCCTACACCGTCGGACGCGAGGGCCAGGCGACCCCGGGCCTGAGTCTGGCGCCCGAACTCCTGTGGTGGCAGCACACCGCCGGCGCAGCGCAGGCGCTCGGCCTTCGCGGCAGGATAGGCAATCTCGTGCCCGGCTGCGAGGCTGATTTCATCGTGCTCAACCCGCAGGCGACGCCGTTGCTGGCGCGGCGAACGGCGCAATCCGGCAGTCTTGCAGAATTATTGTTTGCGCTGATCGTGCTCGGCGACGATCGGGTCATCGAGCGCGCAGTCATCTCGAAGGCGGTACCGGTTCCGCAGTCCTAGCGCCTTTTGATCTGCATTGACATGCACATCGGCTGGAAAGGCCCGCCAGTCGGGCTTTTCCAGCTTATTGCCCACTCAGGGATAGAGGTGGAGCAAGCCGTCAAGGCCGACATGATTGAAGCTGTAGGTGGCTTGTTCCCGCACCACCGGCTTGGCACGATACGCAATCGACACCCCGGCAGCCGCCATCATCGGCAGGTCGTTGGCGCCGTCGCCGATGGCGATCATGCGGTCGCGCGCAAGGTTCAGTTCACGCGCGCAGCGCACCAGTTCATCGGCTTTGCTGCGGGCGCCGATGATGGCGCCGTGGACGCGGCCGGTGAGCCTGCCCTTGTCGATTTCAAACGCATTGGACAGCGTGTAATCAATGCCCAAGCGTTGTTGCAGGCGGTCGGTGAAAAAGCTGAACCCGCCTGAAACCAGCAGCGTGCGTATGCCCAGGGATTTGAGTTTTGCCAGCATGGTTTCCGCCCCGGGCGAGAGTGTCAGGCGCTGGTCGTAAACGCGTTGCAGTTCGGACTCGGGCAGTCCGGCGAGCAGGGCCACGCGTTGCAGCAGGCTTTCGCGAAACTCTATGTCGCCGCGCATCGCGCCGGCCGTGATGTCGGCCACCTTGTCACGCACACCCATGAGGTCGGCGATTTCATCTATGCATTCACCGGTGATCAGCGTCGAGTCCATGTCCATGGCAACGAGGCCGAAGTCGGCGAGCTTTTTCCCGGCCGGCACGAAGGCGTAGTCGAGATTTGCAGTTTCACAGTACCCGGCGACGCCGTCGCGGCGCTTGGCATTACGCAGGCGCCATGCGTGGTCGGACAGCGTGTCCATGCTCGATGCGCCGCTGAGGCCGGCGAGTTGTTCGAGGTCGGCGGGTTTCGCCGGCCCCTGGATGACGAGATTGGTGCTCATGTGATGCTGTGCCCTGTATGTCTTGTATGTCTTGTATGTCTTGTGTGTCTTGTGTGTCTTGTGTGTCCTGTCTTTCCTGCTTTCATTCCTGTTGCACCGTTGCCGCCTGCTGCAATGTTTCGAGCATGCGTCGCGCCGCATCGGCCCGTGCCGACGGGGTTTCGCCCCTGGCGCCGGCGCGCAGGCGGTTGGGGCCCATCAACCGCCAGCCGTGCTTTTTGATCAAGCCCATCATGCGGCCGGCGTCTATGGGCGGATTGTCGATGAACTGCAACTGCACCGCCTCGCCGGTGGCATCGACGCGCGCCACACCCAGCGGCCGGCCCAGAATGCGCAGCAAATGACTGTCGAGCAGCGCCCGGGTCTGCTCGGGCGGCACGCCGAAGCGATCGACCAGCTCTTCTTGCAGCATCTCCAGTTCGTCTTCGCTGCCGCAGTTGGCGAGGCGCTTGTACAGCGTCAGGCGCTCGTGCACGTCGCCGCAATAATCGTTGGGCAGCAGCGCCGGGGTGTGCAGGTTGATTTCGGTGGTGACCTCAAACGGCTGGGTGAGGTCGGGTTCCTTGCCCTTTTTGAGCGAGCGTATCGCCATGTTGAGCATGTCGTTGTACAGGTTGAAGCCGATCTCCTGCATCTCGCCCGACTGTGATTCGCCCAGCACCTCGCCGGCACCGCGGATTTCCAGGTCGTGCATGGCGAGGTAAAAGCCCGATCCGAGTTCTTCCATCATCTGGATCGCCTCGAGACGCTTTTTTGCCAGAGGCGATCC